>JAESFR010000259.1_pt1 | contig 17953 bp, 17 predicted proteins | sample 9266191 | NCBI WGS metagenome assembly JAESFR01 (sample SAMN14503063, study PRJNA617104) | algae metagenome | isolation source: Pleurocapsa minor HA4230-MV1 and co-occurring heterotrophs from cement on... | place: USA: Nuuanu Pali Lookout, Hawaii | collected 2009-07-20
AGCCGTGAGCTGCTCGGCGTACTGCAGCTCTTTGATGACCGATCCCCAGAGCCGAGGCTTGCGCCCCGACCACCGCACGCGCACGCCCCACTCGTTGAGCTGGTCGCGCCGGCGGTGCAGCACGTCGCGGTTGAAGCCCATCAGGAAGCGCACCTCCTCGGGCGAGCGCGCCCAGTTCTCGGTCGAGAACGCGTACACGCTCAGATGCTTCACCCCCGCCTGGATCGCGCCGGCGACGACATCCAGCAGCGCCGCCTCGCCTGCGCGATGACCCTCGATGCGCGTCTGCCCGCGCTTGTTCGCCCAGCGCCCGTTGCCGTCCATGACGATCGCGACGTGCGCGGGAACGCGGCCGCGCGGGAAGGCCGGCGGGTACAGCCCGGTCCAGTCCACCGGCCGATACGGCACGGCGTCGCGGTGGGTGTACGGCTTGGGGGTCACGGCGCGGCCTCCACGTGCTGCAGAGATCGGATGCCGCGCTCGAGGTGCCATTGGGCGTAGGCCGCGATCAAGCCCGAGGCCGAACCCCGCGTCGCCGCCGACGATGCGTCGGTGGCGCTCCAGTCGCCCTCCATCAGCGCCGAGAGCAGCCGCGCGGTGGCCGCATCCACCCGCGCGGCGCCGACTGGCGCGCAGTCGCGGCAGATCATTCCGCCCAGCTGCGCCACGAACGTGTCGTGCGGGCCGGGGGCGCCGCATCGGGCGCACTCCGCGAGCCCGGGCGCCCAGCCCGAGAGCGCCATCGCGCGCAGCAGGTAGGAATCGAGGATGCTGCGCGGGGCGTGATCGCCGCGCGCGAGCGCGCGCAGCCCGCCGACCAGGAGCAGGTACTGCTCGGGTGTGGCTTCGGCTTCGTTGAGCCGGTCGGCGGCTTCGACCATCGCATTGGCCGAGGTGTAGCGGTCGTAGTGCACCGCGATGTCGGCGCCGTACGAGCCGAGCGATTCGGCCTGCTGCACGATGTCGAGCGAGCGCCCCTGGTACAGCAGCACGTCGGCCACCATGAAGGGCTCGAGGCGCGCGCCGAAACGGGAGGACGTGCGGCGCACCCCCTTCGCGACCGCGCGCAGCTTGCCGTGGCGACGGCTGAGCATCGTGACGATCCGATCCGCTTCACCCAGCTTGTGGGTGCGCAGGATCACGACCTCGTCGCGGTAGGTGGGCACCTCCCAATTATGTCCGTCGCCTCCCCCGCCCGGCCCGCGCCGAGCCGTGCGCGAGAATGGAGGGGTGGATGCTCCCGCCTTCGTGATCCCGCTCTGGGCCGATCTCACGGCCGTCGGTCTGGGCGGCATCCAGGGTGCGCTGTTCGCGTCGGGCTTCCGCGGTCAGCGCCGCCTCGACCTTCTCGGCGTGGCGATCATCGGGATCGTGATGGGGATGGGCGGCGGCATCATCCGCGACATGCTCCTGGACCAGCCGCTGAGCACGCTTCAGAGCAACTGGTACCTGCTCACCGCGACCGTCGCGGCGCTCGTGGGGATGCTGCTCGCATCGCCTCTGCGCCGTGTGAACGGGCTGATCGTGGGGCTGGATGCCATCGTGATCGGCATGTTCGGTGCGTTCGGGACGAGCAAGGCGCTCGCGCTCGGCCTCCCTCTCGTGCCCGCGGTGTTCGTCGGGGTGTGCTCCGCCGTGGGCGGCGGCATCCTGCGCGACGTGTTCATGGGACTCCCTGTCGCGATCATGCACGTCGGGTCGCTGTACGCGGTGGCCGCCGGCGCCGGCTGCACGGTGCTGGCGGTGTCGAACGCGTTCGGCGCGCCGCTCGTGGCCGCGGCGATCGCGGGCGTGATCGTCACCGCCGTGATCCGGGTGCTCGCCGTCGTGTTCGACCTGTCGCTGCCCGAGCAGCGGATGCTCTATCGGCGCAAGGTGGCCGCCGAGACCGGCGCCCTGCCGATCGTCAAGCCCTGAGCCTCAGTGCGTGAACGAGGTCACGAGTCCCTCCGTGGGCATCGGCGACTCGAGGGCGTCGAGATAGGCGACCGCGTCGGCGATGTCGTTCACGAGGCTCTCGGCCAGATTGCGGCTGAGCCCGTTGCGCACGACGATGCGCTGCACCACGACGTCCGACAGGTTGTCGGGCATCGGGTAGGCGGGGATCAGCCACCCCTTCAGCCGCAGCCGCTCGGAGAGGTGGTACAGGTTCCACTTGTCGGTGTAGCCCTTCGCGAGCTGCCACGCGAAGACCGGGATGTCGGTGCCGTCGTTCCACAGATCGAAGGCCGCCATCTTGCCGATCTGCGTGGAGAGGTACACCGCGACGTCCTGCGACGCCTTCTGCACCTTGTAGTAGCCGTCCCACCCGAGGCGGAGGAAGAGGTAGTACTGCAGGAGCACCTGCGCGCCGGGGCGTGAGAAGTTCAGCGCGAAGCTCGGCATGTGCCCGCCCAGGTAGGTCACGTCGAACACGAGGTCGGAGGGCAGGTCCTCGACGGTGCGCCAGACCACCCACCCGAGCCCGGGGTAGACCAGGCCGTACTTGTGCGCCGACGTGCTGATGGACACGACCCGCGGCACCCGGAAGTCCCATTCCAGGTCGGGCTGCAGGAAGGGCGCGATCATCGCCCCCGACGCGCCGTCGATGTGGATCGGGATGTTCAGCCCGGTGTCGGCCTGGATGCGGTCGAGTGCGGCCGCGATCTCGGCCACCGGCTCGTAGACCCCGGTGTAGGTGACGCCCATGATCGCCACCACGCCGATCGTGTTCTCATCGACGTACTTCTCGAGCTCGAAGCCGTCGAGGCACGTGTGGTCGTCGGTGATGGGCACGTAGCGCGGCTCGACGTCCCAGTAGTTGCAGAACTTCTCCCAGCACACCTGCACGGCGCTGGAGAGCACGAGGTTCGGCTTGTCGGCGGGCAGCCCCGCCTCGCGACGGGCGTGCTGCCAGCGGCGCTTCAGCGCGAGGCCGCCCAGCATGCACGCTTCGGAGGAGCCGATCGTCGAGGTGCCGATCGCCTTCTCGGCATCCGGCGCATTCCACAGGGTCGCGATCATCTTCCAGCAGCGCGTCTCGATCGCCGCGGTCTGGGGGTACTCGTCCTTGTCGACCATGTTCTTGTCGACCGTCTCGGAGTACAGGCGGTCCGCGTGCGGGTCCATCCAGGTTCCGACGAATGTGGCGAGATTCAGGCGGGAGTTGCCGTCGAGCATCGCCTCGTCGTGGACGACCTGATACGCGGTCTCGGGCAGGGACTCCATGGGCGGCAGGGCGTTCAACGGGAAGTCGGTCGCCTCCCCCGGCCGCGCGAAGAGCGGATTCAGCTGATTCTGCTCGCCGTCGCCGATGAAGCCGTGCGGGTGCTCGCCGCCGTGTGCGGACTCACGTGTGGTCGTCATGCCGCTCATGCTAGGGCCAGGCGCCTGCGCGCGGCATCATGCTCCCCAGGTGACGTTGGCCCGGTCGCTCGGCCCTACCCTCGGAACATGACGACCGATCGACGCGTGCGGCTGCGGCGCGAAGCGTGGGGGTTCGCGATCGGGTCGACGTTCTTCGCCGTGGGCGCGGTGCCGTTCTATGCGGATGCCGTCGGGGAGGTCGTGGCGAACCTCACCTTCTTCATCGGGGCGATCTTCTTCACGCTCGCGGCCTTCATCCAGCTCGCGCTGAGCGGGCGCAGACCGCCGCGCCGCGCCTCGAACCGCGCGGACCGGGCCGACTGGTGGGCGGCCGCGGTGCAGTTCGCCGGCACCCTGTTCTTCAACCTGAGCACGACGGCGGCGCTCATCACCGCGATCGACGAGGACTCCCGCATCGGCACCGGATGGCGACCCGATGCGTGGGGGTCGATCTGCTTTCTCGTCGCGAGCGCCTTCGCCGTGGTGGCCACGACCGAGCGCGAGGGGCTGTGGGATCCGAAGGCCCGCACGTGGCGCTGCACGTGGCTCAACATGGCGGGGTCGGTCTTCTTCGGGCTCTCCGCGGTCGGTGCGTACGTGCTCCCGGCATCCGGCGATCTGGTGAACCAGTTCTGGGCGAACGCGGGCACGTTCCTCGGCGCCCTGTGCTTCCTGACCGCGGCGCTGCTCAGTCGTCGCGACATCCCGGAGGACGCCGCGACGACCGCGCAGAGCGCTGCCGCCTAGACCGCGGCGAGCTCCGCGGAGGCCTCGCGCGTGCGGATTGCGCGGTTCACGCACGACACGATCGCCTTGAGGGATGCCGTGGAGATGTCTCCGTCGATGCCGACGCCCCACAGGCGCTCGCCCTCGACCTGGAGCTCGACGTAGGCGGCCGCCTGGGCGTCTCCTCCCGCGCTGAGCGTGTGCTCGACGTAGTCGTACAGCGAGATGTCGAAGCCGCGGTCGCGCATGATCTGCAGGAACGCCGCGATCGGGCCGTTGCCGTGTCCGGTGGCGTCCACGCGGTCATCGCCGTCGCGCAGCGACACCTCGAGGGCGACGTCGCCCGCCAGGTCGCTCTGCGTGCGCGTCGCGTGCAGCTCGAACCGGCCCCAGCGCTCTTCCGCTACCGTCGAGGGCAGGTACTCGTCGGTGAAGATCCGCCAGATCTGGTCGCTCGTGACCTCACCGCCTTCGGCATCCGTCTTGGCCTGCACGACACCCGAGAACTCGATCTGCAGGCGGCGCGGCAGGTCGAGCGCGTGGTCGCTCTTGAGCAGGTACGCCACGCCCCCCTTGCCGGACTGCGAGTTGACACGGATGACCGCCTCGTACGAGCGTCCGAGGTCCTTCGGGTCGATCGGCAGGTAGGGCACGGCCCACTCGAGCTCATCGACCGAGACGCCCTCGGTCGCCGCCCGGGCATCCATCGCCTCGAATCCCTTCTTGATCGCGTCCTGGTGCGAGCCGCTGAACGCGGTGAAGACGAGGTCGCCCGCCCAGGGGCTGCGCTCGTGGACGGGCAGCTGGTTGCAGTACTCGGCGGTGCGCTTGACGTGATCGACGTCGCCGAAGTCGATCATCGGGTCGATGCCCTGCGTCAGCAGGTTGATGCCCAGGGCGACGAGATCGACGTTGCCGGTGCGCTCGCCGTTGCCGAAGAGACAGCCCTCGATGCGGTCGGCACCGGCCATGTAGCCGAGCTCGGCGGCTGCGATCGCGGTGCCGCGGTCGTTGTGCGGGTGCAGCGACAGGATCACGTTCTCGCGGTGCGCCAGATGCCGGCTCATCCACTCGATCGAATCGGCATACACGTTCGGGGTCGCCATCTCGACGGTCGCGGGCAGGTTGATGATCACCTTGCGGTCGGGCGTCGGCTCGAAGACCTCGATCACCTGGTTGCAGACGTCGACCGCGAACTCGAGCTCCGTGCCGGTGTAGCTCTCCGGCGAGTACTCGTAGTAGACCGCGGTCTCGGGGATGCGCTTCTCGAACTCGCGGCACAGTCGGGCGCCCTCGAGGGCGATGTCGATGATGCCTTGCCGGTCGGTGCGGAAGACGACGTCGCGCTGCAGGACGCTCGTGGAGTTGTACAGGTGGACGATCGCCTGCTTCGCGCCGGCGATCGACTCGTACGTGCGCTCGATGAGGTGCTCGCGCGCCTGGGTCAGCACCTGGATGGTGACGTCGTCCGGGATGACGTCTTCCTCGATCAGGTGGCGGACGAAATCGAAGTCCGTCTGGCTGGCGGACGGGAAGCCCACCTCGATCTCCTTGTATCCCATGCTGACCAGCAGGTCGAACATGATGCGCTTGCGCTCGGGGCTCATCGGGTCGATGAGCGCCTGATTCCCGTCGCGGAGGTCGACCGCGCACCACCGGGGCGCAGTCGTGATGCGGTTGCCCGGCCAGGTGCGGTCGGGGAGCTCGACGGTGATCTGCTCGTGGTACGGCCGGTACTTGTGGACCGGCATGCCGGAAGGCTTCTGGGAATTGTGCATGGTATCGCTTGCTCTCTCGTCAGATGAGGCGGGCCGACAGCAAGCTCCGCGACGAGGAAGGCCCTAGAACGAGGACTCGTCGCGGCGACTAAGAAGAAGTCGGCCGAAGCGCATGCGCCCAGGTTACACCCCGGTCGCGGACCGCGCGAACCGCGCTGTCGAGCCCGCGGAGCTCAGAAGCCGAGGCGACCGAGCTGCTTCGGGTCGCGCTGCCACTCCTTCGCGACCCGCACGTGCAGCGACAGGTACACGCGGGACTCCAGCAGCGGCTCGATCCCGGCGCGGGCGCGCCGGCCCACGCCGGCCAGGCGGGAGCCCTTGTGGCCGATGATGATCGCCTTCTGACTGTCGCGCTCGACGATGATGTCGGCGTAGACGTCCGTCAGATCCGAATCCTCGCGCGCCGCGATGTCTTGGACGACCACGGCGATCGAGTGCGGCAGCTCGTCGCGCACGCCCTCGAGCGCGGCCTCGCGGATGATCTCGGCGATGCGGTCCTCCACCGACTCGTCCGTCACGACGCCGTCGGGATAGAGCGCGGGGCCCTCGGGCATGAGCGAGAGCACCTCCGCGGTCAGGACGTCCAGCTGCTGGGCGGTGAGGGCCGACAGCGGGATCACCGCCGACCAGTCGTCGCGCAGCGCGTCGACCTCGAGGAGCCGCTCGGTGATCTGGTCGCGCGAGGCGGCATCCGTCTTCGTCACGATCGCGATCTTCTTCGAGCGCGGGTATCCGTCGAGCGATTCGGCGATCCGGCGGTCGCCGGGTCCGACCTTCTCGGTCGCCGGCACGCAGAATCCGATGACGTCCACGTCGCCGAGGACCTGTTCGACCAGGTGGTTCAGCCGCTCGCCCAGCAGCGTGCGCGGACGATGGATGCCGGGAGTGTCGACGATCACGAGCTGGCCGTCCGTGCGGTTCAGGATGCCGCGGATCGCGCGCCGGGTGGTCTGGGGCTTGTCGCTGGTGATCGCGACCTTCTCGCCGACGAGGGCGTTGGTGAGCGTGGACTTGCCGACGTTGGGGCGCCCGACGAACGTGACGAAGCCCGAACGGAACGGCTCTTCGGGATCGGTCATGCTTCCGCCTTCCGAGCAGATTCCACGGGCGGGTCGAGGACGCTCGCGCGCTCGACGAAGACCGTGGCGAGGCCGCGCCCGCGCCCGCGCGATGCCCCGCCCGTGAGCAGGAGGCCCTCGTACTCCGCCGCCGATCCGGGCTGGGGCACGCGGCCCAGCGCCTTGCCGAGCAGACCGCCGATCGAGTCCACGTCCTCGTCCTCGAGCTCCTGGCCGAACAGGTCGCCCACCTCGTCGAGGCCGAGTCGTGCGCTCACGCGGAATCGGCCGGGCTCGAGCTCGACGACCTCGTCGGATCGGGGGTCGTACTCGTCAGCGATGTCTCCCACGAGCTCCTCGATCAGGTCCTCGAGGGTGACCAGGCCGGAGACGCCGCCGTACTCGTCGACCACGAGGCACACGTGCACGGCGTCGCGCTTCATCTGCTGCAGCAGGGTCTCGGCGCGCATCGACTCGGGGACGAAGACCGCGGGGCGCGCGATGCGGCTGATCGGGGCGTCCCGCCAACCGGTCTCGTCGCGGAAGCCGAACTGCACCAGATCCTTCAAGTACAGCACCCCGACGACGTCGTCGGCGTCGTCGTCGACGATCGGGATGCGCGAGACGCCCTTCTCGAGGAAGATCGTCATCGCCTCGCGGGTCGAGGAGGCGGCATCCACCGTCACCATGTCGGTGCGCGGCACCATCACGGCCCGCACGAAGGTCTCGGTGAAGTCGAAGACGGAATGGATGAGCTCGCGGTCGTCCTGCTCGATGAGCTCGTTCTCGGCCGCTTCGTCGATGATGCTGAGCAGCTGCTCCTCCGATGCGAACGACGAGCCGCGCGCGACGCCCGGTGTCACCCGGTTGCCGAGCGCGACCAGCCCGTGCGCGAGCGGGCCGAGGAAGATGCGCACCCCGCGGATGACCGGCGCGGAACCGCGCAAGAGGCCCTTCGCGTGCTGCCTGCCCACGGTGCGCGGGCTCGCTCCCACGACGACGAACGAGATGCCGGTCATGAGCACGGCGGCGGCGAGCATCGCCCACCAGATGCTGTCGAACAGGATCGTGAAGGCGACCGTGACGAGCACCGCGGCCGCCGTCTCGGCGAGGATGCGGATGAAGACGACGGCGTTCGCGTGCGCATCGGGATCGATCGCGATCTTGCGCAGCGATGCGGCGTTCCGGCCGCTCGCGCCGAGTTCGGCGAGATCCGCGCGCGAGGTCACCCCGAGGGCGGCGTCGATCGCCGCCATCAGGCCGCCGAACGCGATCAGCAGGACCGCGGCGACCAGCAGGAGGGCAGCGGTCATGCGCGGGGTCGTCGTCGCTCGGCGACGTGGAAGCCCAGGATGAGGTCGTTCTGCAGACCGAACATCTCGCGCTTCTCCTCGGGCTCGGCGTGGTCGAAGCCGAGCAGGTGCAGCAGGCCGTGCGTGGTGAGCAGGATGAGCTCATCCATCGTCGAGTGCTTCGCGGCGGCCGCCTGGGTCTCGGCGACCTGCGGGCACAGCACGATGTCGCCCAGCAGTCCCGCCGGCGTGGGGGCATCCTCCGTGCCGGGGCGCAGTTCGTCCATCGGGAAGCTCAGCACGTCGGTCGGTCCGGGCTCGTCCATCCACTGGACGTGCAGCGCCTCCATCGCGCCCTCGTCGACCAGCAGGATCGCGACGTCGGCGTCGGGGCTCACGTGCAGTTCGGCCAGGTCGTGCTCCATGAGGCGCAGCAGCACCGTCTCATCGACCGCGAACCCGGACTCGTTGCTGATCTCGATCGTCATGAGCGCCCCCTCTTGGGCAGGTGGTCGCGGGGCCCGCCGGATCGGGGCATCCCGGAGCGCCGTTCCGCGCGGTTCGCGAACTCGCCGGCCTCGTCGCGCTCGCGCCGCGCGGCCAGCCGGCGCTCGTCGTACTCGGTGTACGCATCGACGATGCGGCCCACCAGCGAGTGGCGCACGACGTCTTCGCTCGTCAGATACGCGAAGTGGATGTCCTCGATGCTGCCGAGCACGCGGGTGACGAGGCGCAGTCCGGATGCACCCTGCGGGAGGTCGATCTGCGTGATGTCGCCGGTCACCACCATCCGCGTGCCGAATCCGAGACGGGTGAGGAACATCTTCATCTGCTCGGGCGTCGTGTTCTGCGCCTCGTCCAGGACCACGAACGAGTCGTTGAGCGTGCGCCCGCGCATGTACGCGAGCGGGGCCACCTCGATCGTCCCGCTCGCCATGAGCTTGGGCACGAGTTCGGGGTCCATCATCTCGTTGAGCGCGTCGTAGAGCGGCCGCAGGTACGGGTCGATCTTGTCGTTGAGCGTGCCGGGCAGGAAACCCAGCCGCTCCCCCGCCTCGACCGCCGGGCGCGTCAGGATGATGCGGTTGACCTCCTTGCGCTGCAGAGCCTGCACCGCCTTGGCCATCGCGAGGTAGGTCTTGCCGGTTCCCGCCGGTCCGATCCCGAACACGATCGTGTTCTCCTCGATCGCGTCGACGTAGTTCTTCTGACCCAGGGTCTTCGGTCGGATGATCCGCCCGCGGGTGGACAGGATGGCTTCGCCGAGCACTTCGGAGGGTCGCGGGCCGCCCTCGGACTGCAGGATGCGATTCGAGGACGAGACGTCGGAGGGGCCGAGGGCGTGACCGGCCTTCGTCATGGCCAGCAGTTCGTCGACCAGGACGCGCGCCGCCGCGACGGCTGCGGCATCCCCGGTCAGCGTGATCTCGTTGCCGCGCACGTGGACGTCCACGCCGGGGTGCTCGCGCTCGACGACGCGCAGCAGCCGATCCTGCGGACCGAGCAGCTGCACCATCGCGACACCGTCCGCGTAGACGCGCTCGACCGCGGTCTCGCCGGGGAGCTCAGGCACCGACACTCGATTCGTTCAGCGACCCGGCCAGGACGTGCGCATGCACATGGAAGACCGTCTGGCCCGCCTGGGCGCCGGTGTTGAAGACGAGCCGGAAGTCGCCGTCGGCGTGCTCGGCGGCGATCGTGTTCGCGAGGCCGACCAGCTCCGCGAGGAGCTCGGGGTCGCCGGCCGCGAGCTCGACGACGTTGCGGTACTCGGCGGACTTCGGGATCACCAGGACGTGCAGGGGCGCCTGCGGCTTGATGTCGCGGATGGCGAACGCGTTCTCGGTCTCGGCGATGATCTCGGACGGGATCTCGCCCTCGAGGATGCGCGTGAAGATCGACGGCTCGGTCATGCGACCAGTCTATCGAGGCCACCCGCGCCGGCGCCGGGGCTCACCATCGCCCCAGAGCCGTGCTGACGACCGCCAATGCCGTCGGGCCGGCCGTCGACGTGCGCAGGACCGTGTCGCCCAGACGTGCGACCGTGGATCCGGCGGACCGGAGCGCATCGAGCTCCTCCGGCGCGATCCCGCCCTCGGGTCCGACGACCAGGACCACGTCCCTCTCGTCGTCGAGGCCGAGCTCCGTCAGGCGCACGTCGGCGGTGGGCTCCAGGACGATGATGCGGGATGCCGGTGCACGGCCGGCCAGTTCCGTCGTCGTCGCGACCGGTGCGACGACCGGGATCCAGGCCCGGTGCGCCTGCTTCGACGCCTCCCGCACAATCGACTGCCATCGCGCTCGACCCTTCGCAGCCTTCGCCGCGTCCCAGCGGGACACACTGCGGGCGGCCTGCCAGGGCACGATCTCGTCCACGCCGAGTTCGGTGGCCGCCTGCACGGCGAGCTCGTCGCGGTCGCCCTTCGCGAGGGCCTGGGCGAGCGCGATGCGCGGGCGAGCCGCAGCGACATCGCGACGGGCCGAGATGCGAATGGTGACCTCGCGCGGTGAGACCGTTTCGCATTCGCCGGTGAGCCACATGCCGCGGCCGTCGCCGACCGTGACCGCCTCCCCCGCGCGCACGCGTCGCACGGTCGCGGCATGATGCGCCTCCGCGCCGGTCAGCACGACGACATCGCCCGCCTCGAGCGACGACGGCCCGCCGAGCGCGGTATCCGCCGATCCGTCGAGCAGGAAGTGGAGTGGCATGCGTCAGCCGTTCCGGAACCGGTCCCGCAGCTTGGCGAACAGTCCCTGGTGGAACTCCGCGAGCCGGGGCGAGGGCGCCTTGGTGCGCTTGGCGAACTCTTCGATCAGCGCACGCTCCTTCGCATCCAGGCGCGTCGGCGTCACGACGTGCACGCCGACGCGGAGGTCGCCGCGCTGGCTGCCGCGCAGCGGAGTGATCCCGCGACCCTTGATCGTGAGAACGTCGCCGCCCTGCACGCCCGGGCGCAGCTCGAGATCGACCGGACCGTCCAGCGACTGGATCGTCGTCGTCGTGCCGAGGATCGCGTCGGGCATCGACACCTCGAGAGTGGCGAGCAGGTCATCGCCCTCACGACTGAACTCGTCGTGGGGCGAGACCGTCACCTCGAGGTACAGGTCTCCGTTCGGCCCGCCGGCGGGGCCTACCTCGCCCGAGCCCGGCAGTTGCAGGCGCAGGCCGGTCTCGACGCCGGCCGGGATGTCGATCGACACCGTGCGTCGCGCGCGCACGCGCCCCTGCCCCTGGCAGGTCGCGCACGGATACGGGATGGTCGTGCCGTAGCCCTGGCACACGCTGCACGGCTGGCTGGTGACGACGTTTCCGAGGAGGCTGCGCACGGTGCGCTGCACGTGACCCGACCCGTGGCAGATGTCGCACGTGACCGGAGCGGTGCCCGGCTGACAGCACGAGCCCTGGCACGTGTCGCACAGCACGGCGGTGTCGACCTCGATGTCGCGGTGCACGCCGAAGACGACGTCCTTCAGGTCGAGCGTGACCCGCACGAGGGCGTCCTGCCCGCGTTCGCGCCGCGAGCGCGGGCGCCCCGAGCGCTGGCCGCCCGCCGAGCCGAAGAAGGTCTCGAAGATGTCGCCGAACCCGCCGAACCCGCCCTGGGCGCCGCCGAACGGCGAGTCGCTGCCGCCCAGGTCGTAGCGGGCGCGCTGATCGGGGTCGCTCAGCACGTCGTACGCGTGCGTGACGAGCTTGAAGCGCTCGGACGCGTCCTCCCCCGGATTCACGTCGGGGTGCAGCTCCCGCGCCAGGCGTCGGTACGCCTTCTTGATCTCGTCCGGCGTCGCGTCCCGCGCGACCCCGAGCACCTCGTAGTGGTCAGCCACAAATCGCCTTCCCGCCCGCGCATCGCGCGGGATCGTCTGGTTCGGATGCCGCGTCAGCGCGGACTTTCGTCCTCGTCGAGCATCCGCGTGAGGTAGCGTGCGACGGCGCGCACCGCTGCGAAGTTGGTCGGGTAGTCCATGCGGGTCGGCCCCAGGACCCCCACGCGCGCACGGGCTCCCGTCGCGTCGTACTCGCTCGCGACGACGGACGCCTCGACGAGTCCGAACGGCTCGTTCTCGCGCCCGATGCTGGCCGCGAGACCCTGCTCGTCGGCCACCATCTCGCTCATGAGCTTCATGAGGGTCACCTGCTCCTCGATCGCCTCCAGGAGCGGGTAGATGCTGCCGCGGAAGTCCGACTCGCTGCGGGCGAGCGTCGCGGCTCCGGCCATCACCAGACGATCCTGGCGGAACTCGTCGAGCTCTTCCGCGACCACCCGCACGATCGCCGAGGTGGCGGCATCCCGCGGGCTCGGCGCGGCGTCTTCGCGCGCGAGTCGCGCCTCGACGCGCTGCGCGCCGTCGCGCACCGGGCGTCCGACGAGCAGCCCGGCGACGTCCGCGCGCACGCGCGCGAGGTCGTCGTCGCCGAACTCGTCGCGCACGAACACGAGACGCTGCGAGACGCGCCCGGTGTCGGTGACCAGGATCACCAGCATCCGTCCGCCGCCCAGCTGGACGAGTTCGACGTGCGACACGGTCGCGCGCGCGAACGACGGGTACTGCACGATCGCCACCTGGCCGGTGAGCTGGGTGAGGGCGCGCACGGTGCGCACGAGCACGTCGTCGAGGTCGCCGGGACCGTCGAGGAATGCCGCGATCGCGCTGCGTTGCGCCGGCGAGAGCGGTCGCACCTCGGCGAGATGGTCGACGAAGACGCGGTATCCCTTGTCGGTGGGCACGCGCCCCGACGAGGTGTGCGGTGCGGCGATGAGCTCTTCGTCCTCGAGCAGCGCCATGTCGTTGCGGATCGTCGCGGCGGACACCCCGAACGCGTGGCGCTCGACGATGGCCTTGCTGCCGACCGGTTCGCGCGTGTCGACGAAGTCCTGCACGATCGCACGCAGGACCTGGAGTCCTCGGTCCGTGACCATGGCCGCCTCCCCGTGCTCGCCTCCGACTGGCACTCACCCGTCTGGAGTGCCAATTCTACCGGATGCGGTCGCGGCGGCGCGGGAGGCGGATCAGTCGGTCAGCGCCCGCACGACCGCGTCGGCGAGGAGCCTGCCCCGCCGTGTCAGCACGACGCGACCGCGCACGGCGGCGGCGCCCTCGATCAGACCGTCGGCGATGAGTGCGGCGACGGCGTGCCGTCCCTCGCTCTGCAGCTCGGAGGTGGGCAGTCCCTCGCGCAGCCGCGTGCGCAGCAGCACGCCCTCGAGCGCGCGGGAGGCGGCATCCGGCTGCTCGCGGGCGGCGGCGGGTGACTCCCCCGCCGCGAGCCGCTGCGCGTAGGCCGCGGGGTGCTTCACGTTCCAGAACCGCACGCCCGCGACGTGGCTGTGCGCACCCGGCCCGAAGCCCCACCAGTCCGTGCCCTCCCAGTACGCCAGGTTGTGCCGCGAGCGGTGGGCCGCGTCACGCGCCCAGTTCGACACCTCGTACCACTCGTATCCGGCCTGCGCGAGCACGTCGTCGGCGAGCTCGTACATGTCGGCCTGGAGGTCGTCGTCGGGAGCCACCACCTCGGCGCGGCGTATCTGCCGCGCGAGCTTCGTGCCGTCCTCGATGATCAGGGCGTAGGCGGACACGTGGTCGGGTGCGAGCTCGACCGCCGCGCGCAGCGACTCCCGCCAGTCCTCGAGCGACTCGCCGGGGGCGCCGTAGATCAGGTCGAGGCTCACGTCGAGCCCCGCTCGACGGGCGGCCCGCACCGCGGTGCCCACGTTCGCGGGATCGTGTGTGCGATCGAGCGCCGCGAGCACGTGCGGCACGGCGGACTGCATGCCGATCGACAGCCGGGTGACACCCGCTGTCGCGAGCTCGGCGGCGACCGCGTCGGTCACCGTGTCCGGGTTGGCCTCGACGGTGACCTCGGCGCCGGGCAGCACGCCGAACGCGCCCCGGATGCCGGCCAGCATGCGCGCGAGATCTCCCGGCGGCAGGAGCGTGGGCGTGCCTCCGCCGAAGAAGACGGTGGATGCGGCACGGAGCGCGCCCGCGTCGGCCAGCACGCCGCGCGCCAGGTCGACTTCGCGCAGAAGCGTGTCGGCGTACTGGTCCTGTCGGGCGCCGCGCAGCTCGTCCGCGGTGTACGTGTTGAAATCGCAGTAGCCGCACCGCACGCGGCAGAACGGAACGTGGAGGTACACCCCGAACGGCGTGGCGGCATCCGTCGACACGGGGAGCGCACCGTCGCGGGGGGCGGGATCTCCGAGCGGAAGCGCCGATCCCATCAGGCGGGTGTGGAGTACAGCGGCGAGATCGCGCGCAGGTATCGCGTGAACAGCTCGCGGCGGCGCCGGCGCACGAGGGCAGGGAAGACGCGGTACAGGAACGCCGCCGGGGCGTCGAACGCGCGGACCGTGAACCACACCTCGTCGTTGTCGTACCACTGCAGCATGAACGACTCCTCGCCGCTCACGACCGACCCGTCGACGGTTCCGAGTGCGAATCCGACGCGGCGCGGCTCCTCGATCGCGAAGATGACGCGCAGCTGGCCGTCGGCACGCATGCCGCGCACCCGCCCTTCGAGCCGGATGGTGGTGCCGGCGCCGACGTACGGGGTGCCGTCGCTGTCGAACCGCTGATCGGCCTCGAGCTTGCTGGGTGCGAGGGGGTGACCCTCCGCGTCGAAGCTGACGCCGGAGTACATCGGCCCCGCCGCGGGGCGGATGTCGCTCAGCGCGAGACCCGCGCCGCGCTGGGCCGCCCACGACAGCAGGGCGTCGCCGGCCGTCTCGAAGCGCGACTGGCCACTGCCGATCCGCCAGGACTCCTCCGCCGGGATGCTGCGCTCCGGCGGGAAGTGCATGAGGTCGGCCGCCTGGGTCGCGCCGACGGCGGCGTAATCGACCGTCTCGTCTCGGAAGGTCCCGCGTCGCATGGATTCCAGCCTACTTCTCACCGTCTCGGACGCCACCGGTGCGTGACACGGTCGCCTACTTCTTCTCTTTGCCCTCGACGTCGCCGGAGAGCGCGGCGATGAACGCCTCTTGGGGAACCTCGACGCGACCGACCATCTTCATGCGCTTCTTGCCCTCCTTCTGCTTCTCCAGCAGCTTGCGCTTGCGCGTGATGTCGCCGCCGTAGCACTTGGCCAGCACGTCCTTGCGGATCGCACGGATGTTCTCGCGCGCGATGATCCGGGCGCCGATCGCCGCCTGGATCGGCACTTCGAACTGCTGTCGAGGGATGAGCTTGCGAAGCCGCTCGGTCATCATCGTGCCGTAGGCGTACGCCTTGTCGCGGTGCACGATCGAGCTGAAGGCGTCGACCTTGTCGCCCTGCAGCAGGATGTCGACCTTGACGAGATCGGCCGTCTGCGATCCCGCGGGTTCGTAGTCGAGGCTCGCGTAGCCCTGCGTCTTGGACTTGAGCTGGTCGAAGAAGTCGAACACGATCTCGCCGAGCGGCATGTTGTAGCGCAGCTCGACGCGGTCCTCGCTCAGGTAGTCCATCCCCAGCAGCGAGCCGCGGCGCGACTGGCACAGCTCCATCACCGTGCCGACGTAGTCCTTCGGCAGCAGGATGCCGACCTTCACGACCGGCTCGGACACCTCGGCCACGCGTCCGTCGGGGTACTCGCTCGGGTTCGTGACAGTCACCGTCTCCCCCGTATCGGTGTGCACCTCGTACGTGACCGACGGAGCGGTGGTGATCAGGTCGAGGTCGAATTCGCGCGAGAGTCGCTCGGTGATGATCTCGAGGTGCAGGAGCCCGAGGAAGCCGCACCGGAACCCGAAGCCGAGCGCGACCGAGGTCTCCGGCTCGTACTGCAGAGAGGCATCCGAGAGCTTGAGCTTGTCCAGCGCCTCGCGCAGGACCGCGTAGTCACTGCCGTCGATCGGGTAGATGCCCGAGAACACCATCGGCTTCGGGTCGGTGTACCCCGCCAGCGCGGTCGACGCGGGGCGTCGGTGCGTCGTGATCGTGTCGCCGACCTTCGACTGCCGGACGTCCTTCACCCCGGTGATCAGGTAGCCGACCTCGCCGACGCCCAGGCCCCGCGTGGGCACGGGCTCCGGACTCGAGACGCCGATCTCCAGCAGGTCGTGCGTGGCGCGGCTCGACATCATCTGGATGCGCTCGCGCGGCTCGAGCTTGCCGTCGACCATGCGCACGTAGGTCACGACCCCGCGGTACGAGTCGTACACCGAATCGAAGATCATCGCGCGCGCGGGCGCCGCGGCATCGCCCTTCGGAGCGGGGATCTGCTCGACGATCCGGTCCAGCAGCTCCTCGACCCCCAGGCCGGTCTTGCCGCTCACCCGCAGCACGTCTTCCGGGCGCCCGCCGATCAGGCTGGCGAGCTCCTTCGCGTACTTCTCCGGATCGGCTGCGGGGAGGTCGATCTTGTTGAGGACCGGGATGATGTGCAGATCGTTCTCGAGGGCGAGATACAGGTTCGCAAGAGTCTGCGCCTCGATGCCCTGCGCGGCATCCACCAGCAGGATCGCCCCTTCGCACGCGGCGAGCGACCGGCTGACCTCGTAGGTGAAGTCCACGTGCCCCGGAGTGTCGATCATGTTGAGCGCGAACGTGTCGTCGGCCGACGCCCACGGCATCCGCACGGCCTGCGACTTGATCGTGATTCCGCGCTCGCGCTCGATGTCCATGCGATCGAGGTACTGGGCCCGCATGTCGCGGTCGGAGACGACCCCGGTGATCTGCAGCATCCGGTCGGCCAGGGTCGATTTGCCGTGGTCGATGTGGGCGATGATGCAGAAGTTGCGGATCAGCTCGGGCGGGGTCGCAGAGGGCTCGAGGGGCTTCAGGGCGCGCGGTGACATGTCCCCTCGATTCTACGGGTGAGCAGTCCCGGCCTCCGGCGACGGCGGGTTAGCCTGATCGGCATGACGGTCCAGGTCGTGCTCGTACACGGCATCCGGACGTCGGCGACGATGTGGCGAGCGCAGGTCGCCGCGCTCGCCGAGCAGGGTGTCCCCGCGGTCGCGGTCGACCTTCCGGGGCACGGCACGCGCATGACGGAGGAGTTCACGCTCGCGTCGGCGTTCGCGACGATCGACGGGGCGGTGCGGGATGCCGCGCAGCGGGGTCCGGTGCTCCTGGTCGGGCACTCGATGGGGGGACTGCTGTGCATCGAGTACGTCGGCGGGCGGGAGCGACCGCCCGTTGCCGGGTTCGTCGCCGCATCCTGCACCGCGATTCCGCGGGGCGTCGGTCTACGGGCGTACCGCCTGCTCGCCCGCGGTTTCGACGCGCTGCCCGACCGCGGGATGTGGCTCACCGACCGCATGCTGGATCGCATCCTCCCCGACGAGACGCGCGCGGATTTCGGAGCGGGGGGCTACGCGCTGGACACGCAGGACGCGGCCCTCGCCCATCTGTCGGTGCTCGATCTGCTCGCCGCACTCGAGCGGATCGACGTGCCCCTGTGGTTCGTGAACGGCCAGTACGACCAGCTGCGCGTGAACGAACGGCTGTTCCTGCGGCTCGCCCCGCACGCCGAGCTGATCGTCGTGCCGCGGACCACGCATCACGTCACCGTCATGCGTCCGAGGGTCTTCAACGCGGTGCTGACGCTCGCGGTCGCGACGATCGGCGCCCGCGAGTCGGGAGCGACCCCGCTGACCTGATAGACTCGGTGATTGGCTTGCGTGTGGGCTCGACCCTCACGACCGCCGGACGACAGCCCTCTTCTGTCGCGCGGCACATCAAACGATTCCTTCGAAACGAAAGACCGACGACAAACGTGGCAAACATCAAGTCGCAGATCAAGCGCAACAAGACCAACGAGAAGGCG
>JAESFR010000260.1_pt1 | contig 17939 bp, 13 predicted proteins | sample 9266191 | NCBI WGS metagenome assembly JAESFR01 (sample SAMN14503063, study PRJNA617104) | algae metagenome | isolation source: Pleurocapsa minor HA4230-MV1 and co-occurring heterotrophs from cement on... | place: USA: Nuuanu Pali Lookout, Hawaii | collected 2009-07-20
CGTGCGTTCCCCGGTCATCCGGACAGTCTGCGGCACGCCCGGTACTGTGGAAAGTCCCCCCCACTCCTCGATGCCGGACCCCCGTGACCATTCCCGCTCCCTCCGCGCCGTCGTGGCGCTCCTGGATCATCTGGGGCGTCGGAGCCGCCGCCTATGTGCTGGCGATCACGAATCGCACCTCGCTCGCGGCGGTCGGGGTCGACACCGCGGATCGGTTCCAGGTCGACGCGTCGACCCTGTCGATGTTCGCTGTGCTCCAGCTCGGGGTCTACGGCTTCATGCAGATCCCGGTGGGGGTGTGGCTGGACCGTTACGGTGCGCGACCGATCATCACGATCGGGATGCTGCTCATGGCCGTCGGGCAGCTCGTGATGGCGTTCTCGCCGAACGTGGGCGTCGCGATCTTCGCCCGCATGCTCCTCGGCGCAGGCGACGCCGCGGTGTTCCCCAGTGTGCTCCGACTGATCGCCACGTGGTTTCCCGCGCAGCGCGCCCCGGTCATGGTGCAGATGACCGGCATCCTCGGCCAGCTCGGCCAGATCATCGCGATCATCCCGCTGGCCGCGCTGCTGCACGCGACCTCGTGGTCGATCGCCTTCGGCAGCATCGCCGGGCTCGGCGTGCTGTTCACGATCCTGGTGTTCGCCGTGATCCGCAACCACCCGCCTGACCGCACCGAAGACGTCTCGGTCGACACCGACACGGGCGCCATCCGGGTGGTCACCTCGGCCGTCGACACCCGGGTCGGCATCCGCGCGGCGTGGTCGCACCCCGGCACGCGCCTGGCGTTCTGGTCGCACTTCACCACGCCGTTCGCGGGCACCGCGTTCGTCATGCTGTGGGGCATCCCCTTCCTCACGGCGGGCGAGGGGCGCTCTCAGGCCGAGGCCGCCGGCATCACGACGCTGCTCGTGCTCTCGGGCATCGTGATCGGACCGTTCATGGGCGCGCTGTCCAGCCGCCTGCCGCACATGCGCTCGCGCGCCCTCGTGCTGCCGACGGTCGCCGTGCAGATGATCGTGTGGCTGGTCGTGATCGCGTGGCCGACGCCCGCGCCGCTGTGGCTCCTGTTCGTCCTCGCGATCGCGCTCGCCACCGGAGGACCGGCATCCATGATCGCGTTCGACCACGCCCGGACGCACAATCCCAGCCACCGCCTCAGCACGGCGACCGGGATCACCAATGCCGGAGGATTCCTCGCGGGCCTGATCGCGATCTTCCTGATCGGCGTCGCGCTCGACGTGCAGGGCGCCGGAACGCCCGCGACCTTCACGCTCGAAGCGTTCCGGCTCGCGTTCCTCACGCAGGTGCCGCTGTGGGTCGTGGGCGGGTTCTTCATCGTGTACGAGCGCAAGCGCACCCGCATCCGGCTGGGACTGGATCAGCCCCGACGGCCGAGGAAGGGCTGAATCAGGTCCGGCGTGCGTGGAACAGCAGGCCGACCGCGAGCGAGACGACGAGGATGCCGGCGCCGAAGATCAGGCCCTGCCAGGCGTCGACGGTGAACGCGAGTCCGAACAGCCAGAACCCGCCGAGGAACAGCACCAGGTACACAACGAACATCACGATTCACTCCACTCGTCCCCTCGATCGTATCGGCACATCCGCGACGAGTCATACGCGCACGAGCCGTGGTGCCGCGTGACAGGCTGAAGGCATGCCCGCATCCGAACCCGGCTCCGAGTGGTGGCGCTCCGCCGTCGTCTACCAGGTGTATCCGCGCAGCTTCCAGGACTCCGACGGAGACGGCATCGGCGACATCCCGGGAATCGTGTCGCGCGTGGAGTACCTCCACGAACTGGGGGTCGACGTCGTGTGGCTCTCGCCCGTGTACCGCTCGCCGCACGATGACAACGGCTACGACATCAGCGACTACGAGGACATCGACCCCACGTTCGGCACCCTCGCCGACGTCGACGCGCTGATCGCGGCCCTGCATGCGCGCGGCATGCGGCTCGTGATGGACCTCGTGGTCAACCACACCTCGGACGAGCACGCGTGGTTCGCCGACTCGCGTTCCGCGCGGGACGCCGAGCACGCCGACTGGTACATCTGGCGCGACCCGCGCCCGGGCGCCACCGGCGGGCAGCCGGGGGCCGAGCCGAACAACTGGGGATCGTTCTTCTCCGGGTCGGCGTGGGAGTGGGAGCCGGCGCGCGGTCAGTACTACCTGCACCTGTTCTCGCGCAAACAGCCCGACCTGAATTGGGAGAACCCCGTCGTGCGCGACGCGGTCTTCGCGATGATGAACCGCTGGCTCGATCGCGGCATCGACGGGTTCCGCATGGACGTCATCAACTTCATCTCGAAGGACTCGGCACTGCCGGACGGCGAGCTGCTGCCCACCGGATTCGGCGACGGGATGCCGCACTTCGTGAACGGGCCGAGACTCCAGGAGTTCCTCGCCGAGATGAAGGCGGCCGTGTTCGACCATCGCGACCAGGACTATCTCACCGTCGGCGAGATGCCGGATGCCACGACCGAGGTCGCCGCCCGTCTCACCGATGACCGCACCGGGCAGCTCAGCATGATCTTCCAGTTCGAGCACGTCGGGCTCGATCAGCGGGCCGGCAAGTGGGACGTCGGCGCGCTCGACCTGCGCGAGCTGAAGGCGTCCTTCGCCCGTTGGCAGGAGGCGCTGGCCGCGCACGGCTGGAACAGCCTGTACTGGAACAACCACGACCAGCCGCGCATCGTCTCGCGGTGGGGAAACGATCGCGAGCACTGGTACGCCTCGGCGACCGCGCTCGCGACGGTGCTGCATCTGCACCGCGGCACGCCGTACATCTACCAGGGCGAAGAGCTCGGGATGACGAACGTGCCGTTCGACGGGATCGACGCGCTGCGCGACATCGAGTCCCTCAACCACTACGCGGTGGCCGTGGAGCTGCTGGGCCAGGAGCCGGGCGCCGTGCTCGACGCGCTGCGGGCGATGAGCCGCGACAACGCCCGCACGCCGATGCAGTGGAACGCCGGGCCCGGTGCGGGGTTCAGCGCGGCGACACCGTGGATCGGCGTGAACCCGAACGCGGAGAGAGTCAATGCCGCATCTCAGCTCGAGGACCCCGCCTCGGTCTTCTCGCACTACCGGCGGCTGATCGCCCTCCGCCACACCGACCCGGTCGTCGTGCGCGGCGACTACCGGATGCTGCTGGCCGAGCATCCGGCGCTGTGGGCGTTCACGCGCGAGTTCGACGGACAGCAGCTGCTGGTCGTGGCGAACCTCACCGACGAGACCGTGCCGTGCGACCTCGCGGGTGACGAGCTCGTGCTGAGCAACCTGCCCGAAGCGGCGGCATCCGATGTGCTCGCCCCCTGGGAGGCGCGCGTCTACCGCTCCGTCGTCCCGGCGGGCGCCTCGGACTGACCGGCAGCGCGCAGGGGCGGGAGCCTGCCTCCGACGGGCACGAGTGACGCGGGATCGATCTCGTCCCAGCGCTGCCACGTCTGCAGCCACCAGAAGGCCAGGAACGCGAGGAGGGCCACCGCCTCGCCGACCAGGATCCACGGGAAGACCTCGGTCGCGGCATCCGGGTCGGTCTGCACCGCGGTGAGGGTCGCGGTGATCAGCAGGATCAGGTCGACGATGAGCACCGCGGCGATCGCGATGTAGACGATGCGCAGCCACCGCGGCGGGGCCGGCGTCGTCGTGCGCCAGAACGCGTTCAGGATCGCGTCGGCCGCGATCAGCGCGAAGAACACGACGGTCGCGAAGAAGTGCGCCCAGCGCAGCAGCAGATCAGGGGCCGTGCCGCCGACCACCAGGACGACCACCAGTACCGCGGCGCCGAGCACCCACGACACGAGCGAGCCCTCCACCTGCCCGGCGCGACGCAGCGCCGCGCCGAGGATCAGCACGCCGGCGAGGACCACGAGGTAGGTCGTGACGCCGTTCACCACCTCGGGCCGGAACTCCGGTGGCACGCACGGTGCGCAGGGGACCTCGAGCCCCGGAACGGAGCCGACGCCGATCACCGTCGGCACGAGCGCGATCAGCGGGGCGACGAGCGCGGCGGCATCCAGGATCGTCCGCTCGGCGCCGCGCCCCGACAGGGCCAGCAGGGCGAGGGATGCCGCGATCAGCGCGCCGACGAACGCGTTGCGCGCCGGCGTGTAGAAGTAGTCGCTGATCGACGCGAGCCAGCCGACCTGCGGCACGACCGCGAGCATCGCGACGAATATCACGACCACCGTGCCGCCGATCGCGAGGCGCAGATACCGGTGGGTGCGCTGCGTCGACGTCGAGGCGGCCATGCGGGACTCCGTTCGCGGGGGCGGGTGGTTCCACGCTAGGTGCTCGTCCCCGGTTGCCGGGAGCCACGCACCGCGCCCACCGTATCGACGGGACCAATGGCCCTGTCGCCGGGCCGCGGGCAGGAGCAGCATCGCACGCGCGACGGGACGAGAGTTCAGGCGGACGTACGGAAGCCGTCTCCGGTCTCATCGGTACGACGGAGGATTCGGGAACTCCGTCGCGGGGGGAGCGTCCGCTCCCCAGACCTGCGCGGCGCACGGGGGCCCGTGCCGCGCAGGTCTTTCCTCTGCGCGGGACGAGCCCCCGGTATCGTGCGCTCAGCGGTTGCCGTCGGCCGGCTCCGCGGCGGCCTGCTCCTCGAGCGCCTCCTCGAGCGCCTCTTCGAACTCCTCTTCGGCGATGGCCTCGTCGATCGCCTCGTCGAGCTCTTCCTCGTACTCGGCCTCGAGCTCGGCCGCGGCGGCGAACGCCGCGATCACGTCCTCGGCGTCGATGCGGCCGTCGGCGATCACCACGCCGCCCGCACGGCGCGCGGCCGCGGCGAACGGGGCGGCCCACAGGTTCTCGTACACGAGAACGCCCGCGACGCTTCCCGGGGTCATCTCGGCCGCCAGGAATGCGACGTCCTCTTCGGCGAGGAGACCCGCCAGGCCCGCCTCGATCGCGGTGAGCGGGCCGAGGTCTTCCGTGTCGGAGATCTCGACGGCATCCAGGTTGCCGTCGGCGTCCTTGGTGATCACGATCATGTCGATCACGCGGATCGTGCCCGAATCGGTCAGCCGCACGATCTCCTCGGCGATCTCGCCGGTGAAGTTCGAGGCTCCCGCCGGAAACTCGACGATCAGGTAGTCGACGGGTGCGTACCCGTCCAGCTCGTTCTCGGCCATGGGTGAACCTTCCTCATTGGATGTGCGGTGATCGACTCGAGCACCACGCTAGGCAGGCCCCTGCAGGCGGGCGTCATGCGCACGGGGTGATATCGGACGGCCCGGGTGCGTATCATCCGAGGGCCTCCGATCCTCTTCCCGATGCGCACTCGTCGGTGCGCCGGGCACGGTGTCGCGCCGAGATCGGACGCGCTATCTTGTGCTTCATCGACGCGTGCTCCATCGATCTTCGGTTGGGGGTGCAGATGACCGGGGCAGAACGGGTGCCGCTCACCGGCGCCGAGATGGATCAGTGGAGCGTCGCGCCCGAGGACCCCGCCCTGGCGGCGGTCCGCGCCGTCGCGGCCGGCCTCCCGGCGGACTGGTCGAGCGCCGGAGACGACCTGCTCGACTGGACCCCGCCGGACACCGCGCCCGGCGCCGTCGACCCGGCGCTCGAGGCGCGGCTGCGCGAGACCTGGCACGCCGACCAGCCGGCGCGCGCGATGACGCCCCCGCTCCGGCTCGCTGTGCGCGGATCACTGCTGCCCGCCGAGGTCATCCCGCGGCTGCTCGCCGATCCCGCGGTCGGCTCGGCGTTCCTGCCCGTGCCGCGTGCGCCGGGCGCGCTCCGCCGTCGCGACTGGTCGTGGCCGCTGCGCATCGGAGTCGCGGACGATGCGCTGCTCGGGGCGCTCGAGGGTCTGCGGGGCTCGGGCATCGTCCCCGGCGAACTCGTCGACATCGCCGACGTGCGCTCGGCTCCGGGCTCGGTCGACCTCCTCGTGCTGGCAGCCGCACCGGCGGATGCCGCCGAGTTCGTCACCGCGCGACGGCAGGTGGCGAACGCCGTGGTATGCGTGTCGGATTCGACCGACAGCTGGCCGATCGTGGATGCCCGGTTCGCGCTCATCCGCGCCGCATCCGCCGCCGTCCTCACTGCGCTGAGCCCTGCCGCGCCGCCGGAGGACACCGCCCGCCGCGTGCTGCAGTCGGTGCGGTACCTCTCGCACGCGCATCCCGTCGACGTCGCACTCACCGCCGGCTTCGAGCGGCGCATCCTGATCGCGGCGGAGCCCGACGCGATGCGCGGCGCGTCGCTGCCGGACATCATCCGCGCGCGAGCCGACCGTGCCCGGCGGGAGAGCCGCGTGCTCCGGGGGATCTCGCTCCCGGATGCCGGCCCCGTCGCGCCTCCGATGATCGAACCGCCCCTGCCGCCGGCCGAGCCGCCGCCGATGGCCGACATGTCGTTCGACGCCGAGTTCGTCGAAGCGGCCGCCGACGAACTCGACGAGCTGTCCGGCGGCGCGTTCGACCATGAGTCGGCCGAGGCGTCGCGTGCTCCGCGCGTGCAGGCGGCGCTGGACGACGCGATCGACGAGGCCGTCGCGACCGTGCCACGGCTGCTGCAGGCGCGCGTCGGCGCCCCGGGTGCCCCCGCCGACAACCTCCTGCGGCCGGGCACGAACACCGTCGACGTGTTCGTCGGGCCCGCCGAGGCTTCGGCTCTGCACGGGCTCGCCGTCCCGAATGCCGCGCTCGGCTTCGACGCCGATCCGACACTCACCTCCGCGCGGCTCACCGTGGTCCTGGCGCCGCTGCTGCCGCTGGGTGACCCCGTGCGTGCCGAGCTCGACGTGCCGCGCGTCGGGCGCTCGCCGAACGCGCGGCTCGAGTGGACGCTTCCGGACGCCGGCATCGTGCAGGCGCGCCTGGTCGTGCTGCACCGCAACCGTGTGCTGCAGACGGCCCGCATCACCGGTCGCGTGGGTGCGATGGCGCGGGTCACCGACCGGATCGTGCTGTGGGACCAGCTTGGCCGCCTCGACGAGCGACAGCCGTTCGACCGCACGTTCGTGCTCAACCACGCCGCCGACGGCCGGTCGCGGGTCGTCAGCCACTCCGACGGCCAGACCACGATCGAATCGATGGAGGAGATCCAGGCCGCGACCGACAGCATCCGCGACTACCTGCTGCGGGCCACGCAGCTCACAGCGAAGGGTGCGAAGGCGGATGCCGAGGCCAAGCGCATCCTGATCGACGTCGCGGTCGAAGGGCACGACCTCTACGAGACCCTCTCGGGCAAGCTCGACCGCTTCCGCGATGCGCAGCGCATCCAGATCGTGAGCGCGCGCTCGGCGAGATTCCTCCCGCTCGAGATGATCTACGAGCGTCCGGCGCCCGACGAGGACGCCGCGATGTGCCCGAACTGGATCGCCGGCACGCCCTGCGGCGACCACTGCTTCGCCGACGAAGACGACACGAGCATCGTGTGCCCGTCGGTGTTCTGGGGGCTCAGTCGCGTGATCGAGCGTCAGCGCGCCGACGACACCGACGACGACGGCAACGCGTTCGTCGTCTCCACGTCGCCGTCGCGCAAGGCGCGTCGGCTCACCGCGGCGCATCCCCTGGTCGGCGCGAGCAAGAAGGTGTCGGCGGCCGATCTGAAGCGCACGGTCGACGCGCTCGGCGGTGCGCCGAAGGCCACGACGTGGATCGAGTGGACCACGGAGCTGACGGCGACGTCGGCGGACCTGCTCGTGCTGATGCCGCACACCGACCCGAAGGCGAGCACCCTCGAGATCTCCGGCGTCACGCTGCGCCGCGGACGGATCCAGGAGAAGAAGCACGTCCGCAGCGACGCGGATGTCAACCCGATCGTGCTGCTGCTGGGGTGCGACACCGCCGGCTCGCACGAGGATCCGGCCGGATTCGCCACGATCTTCCTGAAGAAGGGCGCGGCGGTGGTGTTCTCGACGCTCACGATGCTCCTCGCCGGGCACGCCGCGACCATGTCGCAGCGGATCGCCGGCATGCTCCGCGACCCGGCGCGCGCGGCGCAGTCGCTCGGCGAGCTCGTGAGCGACTTCCGCCGCGAATCGGTGCGCTCGGGAGCGATCAGCGCGCTCGCTGTCACGGCCTACGGCGACACGGATTGGAGCCTCTGACATGTTCACGATCGAGTTGCTGCCGGCCCAGCGCGGCGACGCGATCTGGATCACGTACGGCACCGATGACGACCGGCATCACATCCTGATCGACGCGGGGCCGTCGAACACGCTGCGCACGCTCATCCCCGAGCTCGAACGGCGGATCGCCGCCCTCCCCGGTGCGAAGAACCGGATCGAGCTGCTCGTCGTGACCCACATCGACGCCGATCACATCCAGGGCATCGTGTCGCTCCTGTCGGACCCGCGTCGGGTGCCGCTGTTCCGGGACGTGTGGTTCAACGGCTTCCGCCATCACTCGGAACTGCTGGGTGCTCTGGATGCCGAGCAGTTGAGCGGAGTGCTGGACCAGCATCCCGATCATTGGAACGTCGCGTTCGGCGGCTCGGCCGTGCGCGTGCCCGACGAGGGACCGCTCCCGGTGATCGAGCTGCCCGGCGGCATGCGGCTCACGCTGCTGGCACCCGACCGCGCCGCGATGCTCAAGCTCGTGCCGGAATGGGAGGAGACCTGCCGGAAAGCCGGGATCGTCCCGGGCGCAGGCGCGCCGATCGTGAAGCGGTCCGTGCTGCGCGACCAGCTGCTGGGCGGCTTCGAGCCGGATCTCCTCGCCGAGTCGCGCTTCTCGTCCGACCCGAGCGCGCCCAACGGCGCCGGGATCGCGTTCATCGCCGAGTTCGACGGGCGCCGGGCGCTGCTGCTCGCGGACTCGCCGGTGAAGCTCCTGCTGCGCTCCCTCGATCGTCTCGAACCCAGGCCGCACCGATTCCACGCGGTGAAGGTGTCGCACCACGGCTCGCGCCGTAACACGAGTCTCGAGTTCGCCCAGGCGGTGCAGGCGCGCAAGTGGCTGGTCTCCACCGACGGCGCCGTGTTCGGGCATCCCGACCCCGAGTGCCTCGCGAGGATCGTGGTCGGTCAGACCCGGCGGCCCGAGTTCTCGTTCAACTACGCCACCGCGCACATCCAGGACATCGTCGACGCGGCGGGGGACCGCTACACCGTCAGACTGCCGCGGCGCGTGGGCGACGGCTTCCGAGAGGGGATCACCGTCTCGGTCTGACCGGGCGGTGCGGACAGGAGCACACGATGGGGCGGAATCTGGTGATGTGCCTGGACGGCACGGCCGGGCAGGTGCGCGGTAAGGGCGACTCGAACAGCGTGCGACTGTACGAGATGCTCGACCTGAGCGACGAGTCGACGCAGATCGCGTACTACGACCCCGGCGTCGGCACGTTCTCCTCGCCGGGAGCCTGGACGCCGTTCGCGCGCTGGTTCTCACGCATGGGCGGGCTCATCTGGGGTGGCGGGCTGCGCGAGAACCTGGGTGAGGCCTACCTGTGGCTCATGCGCACCTGGAAGCCCGGTGACCGCATCTACGTCTTCGGCTTCAGCCGCGGCGCGTTCACGGCGCGCGCGCTCGTCGGGATGCTGCGCGTGATCGGACTCATGCGCCCCGGCTCGGAGAACCAGCTGCAGTACGCGATCGCCCAGTACGCGCGGAAAGGCGGTGAGCGGGCGATCCCGTGGGACGAGATCCACCGGTTCTCGGGCCTGTTCGCGCAGACGGTGGACGGGCGCAGCACGATCCCGGTCGAGTACCTCGGCGTGTGGGACACCGTGAAGGCGATGGGGCTGGTGCGCACCGCGCCGAAGTGGCCCTACACGCGCAGCGTGCCGAACGCGCTCCGCATCCGGCATGCCGTGTCGATCGACGAGCGCCGCCGGCCGTTCCGCGAGTACCTGTGCGAGGTCGACGAGCCCGCGCGGCTCGAGGAGGTGTGGTTCGCGGGGGTGCACTCCGACGTCGGCGGCACCTACCCCGACGACCCGCGCCTGTCGACGCTCGCTCTGCGCTGGATCGTCCAGGGGGCGGTCGAGTCGGGTCTTCTGATCGACGAGCGGGCGGCGCGGCGCGCGTTCGGCGGGATCGCCCCGACGGATGCCGCCGCCGCGGCGCACCGCAACGGCTGGGCGTGGTCGCTGCTGGTGCCCCGCACCCGCCGGCTGCCGGCGGGCGCGGTTGTGCACGCGAGCGTCCGGGACCGGGTCGCAGCGGTGGCGGACTACGCGCCGCGGCTGGAGGGCGTGACGTTCGCCGACGAGCGCTGGGCCGACGCGCTCGCGACGGAGGCATCCGAGGCGCCCAGGGCCCCCGGCCACGCACACGCGGAGGAGTCCGTCAAGGGCTGACCGTATGCGGGGGCATATGCCGATCTCGTCATGAGATCGGCGTAAACTGGCGGTTTCCCTTTGACGAGCGCGGGCGCCTGACCCGGCGGAGGTTCCGTGAGCGGTAATGCGACCACGAGGTTCGACAACGTCGCACTTCTGTCGGTGACCAGCCAGCTTCCGAGCCGTGTCACCTCCTCCGACGACATCGAGGAGCAGCTCGCGGGGTCGCTGCGCCGTCTCAAGCTCCGCGGCGGGCTGCTGCGCCGTGTGGCCGGCGTGATCGAGCGGCGCAATTGGGCGGACGGCGAGTCCTCCGACGATGCGACTGTGGAAGCGGGCCGGCGCGCGCTCGCCGAAGCCGGTGTCGCGCCCGGCGATGTGGGACTGCTCATCAACACCTCGGTCACCCGCAAGCACCTCGAGCCGTCGGTCGCCGTGCGACTGCATCACGGGCTCGGACTGCCGAGCTCGGCGATCAACTTCGACGTCGCCAACGCCTGCCTCGGATTCGTCAACGGCATGAGCCTGGCCGCGAGCATGATCGACTCGGGCCAGATCCGGTACGCGATCGTCGTGAACGGCGAGGATGCCGACGAGGTCCAGGTGAACACGATCGAGCGGCTCCTGCGCCCCGACGTCGACCGCGACAGCTTCATGAGCGAGTTCGCGACGCTCACGCTCGGCTCCGGCTCCGCGGCGGCCGTCCTCGGCCGGTTCGACGAGCACCCCGAAGGACACCGCGTGCTGGGGGGCGTCACCCGCGCGGCGACCCAGTTCTACGACCTGTGCGTCGGCAGCGTGGACGGCATGTTCACCGATGCCAAGGCGCTCCTCAAGGGGGGCCTCGACCTGGTCGTCTCGGCATGGCGGGATGCCGGATCCGAGTGGGACTGGAAGCGGATGGACCGCTACATCACGCATCAGGTGTCATCCGTGCACACCAACGCGATCGTCCGGGCTGCCGGGCTCGATCGCTCGAAGGTCCCGACCACGTTCCCCCGGTTCGGCAACGTCGGGCCGGCGTCGATCCCGATCACGCTCGTCGAGGAGTCGGCCACGCTGCGCTCGGGTGACCGCGTGCTGCTGATGGGCGTGGGCTCCGGTCTGAACACGGCGATGATGGAACTGGCGTGGTGAGGCGCGGGTTGCACGCGTGATCGCCGCCGACGACGCCGACGCGCGGCATCCTCCGTCCGGGCTCGACGAACGGTTCAGTCGTCTGCGCGACGTGCCCGGTCGCGATGCGGATGAGGGAGCCACGCGCACGTGGCACTTCCTCGACACCGGGCCGGCGCTGGACGAACTGGGCGTGCGACCGGCCGGCACGATCCTCGCGGTGCACGGCAACCCGACGTGGTCGTACCTGTGGCGCGCGATCGTCGCGCGGACGGTCGAGGAGGCGCGCCAGGGCGGGCCCGCGTGGCGGGTGGTCGCCGTCGACCAGCTCGAGATGGGATTCTCGGAGCGCACCGGCATCCGACGCACGCTCCCGCAGCGCGTGAGCGACCTCGGCGCCTTCACCGATGCGATCGGACTGGAGGATCCGGTGATCACGCTCGGGCACGACTGGGGCGGTGTGATCTCGCTCGGGTGGGCGATCGATCACCCCGCGCTGCTGCGCGGCGTTGCGCTCCTGAATACGGCCATCCACCACCCGGCCGGCGTTCCGCTGCCGGCACCGCTGCGGCTCGCCCGGGCTCGCGGCATCCTCGAAGCGACGTCGGTCGCGCGGCCGGCGTTCCTGGACACCACGCTCGCGCTCGCGCACCCGCCCCTCGACCCAGCGGTGCGGGCGTCGTACCGCGCCCCCTACGCGACAGCATCGCGACGAGAGGGCATCGGGGCGTTCGTCGCCGACATCCCGGTCGGAGACGGCACCGCGACCGATCGCGAGCTCGACCGCATCGCACGCGGAGTCGGCGCTCTGCGCGTGCCCGCGCTGCTGCTCTGGGGGCCGCGGGACCCCATCTTCGGCGACCGCTACCTCGATGACCTCGTCGACCGCCTGCCCCACGCGCACGTGCACCGGTACGAGGGCGCCGGCCACCTGCTCGCCGAGGACCGGCCGTACGCCGATGCGGTGCTGACGTGGCTGGGCGATCGAGTGGACCCCACCGTCGAGGCGTCGGTCGCGGAGCAGGTGTCGGATGCCGCGTTCGTGCCGCTCTGGCAGGCCCTCGAGGACCGCAGCGCCGACGGGGCGGTCGCCGTGATCGACATGTCCGTCGCCGAGCCCCTCGAGGTGAGCTGGCGGATGCTGCACGACCGGGTCGTGCGGATCGCCGCGGGCCTCGTGCGCGGGGGATTGCGCCCGGGTGACCGGGTGTCGCTGCTCGTGCCGCCCGGACCCACCCTGACCGCGGTCGTCTACGCGTGCCTCCGGATCGGCGCCGTGGTCGTCGTGGCCGATGCGGGCCTGGGCGTGAAGGGCCTCAGCCGGGCGATCCGCGGCGCACAGCCCGATGTGATCATCGCCGGGACCCGCGGCCTCCTCGCCGCGCGCGCCCTGCGCTGGCCGGGCCGTCGGATCTCGGTGCCCCGCCTTCCGGCGTCCGCTGCCCGCGCCCTGCGCGTGACGGAGTGTCTCGACGACGTGGCAGCCGCGGGATCGTCGAACCCCGCGCCCCCGCCTCCGGCCCCGGGGCCGGACGATGAGGCCGCGATCCTGTTCACCTCGGGCTCGACGGGGCCGGCGAAGGGCGTCGTGTACACGCACGGGCAGCTCGCTGCGCTGCGCGATGTGCTCGGGGCGCACTTCGATGTCGGCGCCGACACGGGGCTGGTGACCGGATTCGCGCCGTTCGCGCTCCTCGGCCCTGCGCTCGGAACCCGCTCGGTCACCCCTGCGATGGACGTGTCCTCCCCGCGCACCCTCACCGCGGTCGCCGTCGCCGCCGCGGTGCGCGCGTCCGGTGCGCGCATCGTCTTCCTCTCGCCCGCGGCGATCCTCAACGTGGTCGCGACCGCCGACGCGCTGAGCGAGACCGACCGCGCCGCGCTCGCGCAGGTGTCGACGTTCCTCTCCACCGGGGCGCCGGTGGGCGCCGAGCTCCTCGAAGCCGCCACCCGGCTCATGCCGAACGCGTCCGCGCACACGCCCTACGGGATGACCGAGTGCCTGCTCGTCACCGACATCACCCTCGACGGCATCCGCTCGACCTCGGCGGCGCCCGACCGCGGAGTGTGCGTCGGGATGCCGATCGGAGCGAACCGCGTGCTGATCAGCGCCCTCGATGCCGACGGGCGCGCCGTCGGCGAGCCCTCGGTCGCGCCGCACGTCCTGGGCGAGGTGGTGATCTCGGCAGCGCACCTCAAGGCGCACTACGACCGGCTGTGGCTGACCGACCGCGAAGCGGTGCGCGACACGGCCGACCTTCCGTCGGACGGCGGTGCCCGCTGGCACCGCACCGGCGACGTCGGGCATCTCGACGCGCAGGGACGCCTGTGGATCGAAGGCCGCCTGCCGCACGTGCTCGTCACCGAGAGCGGCCCCGTGGCGCCGGTGGGGCCCGAACAGCAGGTCGAGCGCGTGCGGGGAGTGCGCCGCGCGGCGGTCGTCGGCATCGGCCCGCGGGGCCTCCAGCAGGCCGTCGCGGTGGTCGAGACCGAGGCGCCGGTGCGTCGGCCCGGTCTCGCCGACCCCGCACTGACGGCGGCCGTGCGGGCGGCATCCGATCGGGAGATCGCCGCGGTCCTGGTGACTCCGCTCCTGCCGACCGACATCCGACACAACTCGAAGATCGACCGCACGGCGCTCGCGACCTGGGCCGACGGCGTGCTGTCGGGCACCGCGGCGGCATCGTGATCGTCGTCGTCACCGGCGCTTCGGGGTTCCTCGGGCGCGCGGTCGCCACGGCGCTCGTCGCCGACGGGCACGATGTGCGCACGCTGCAGCGCCGCCCGTCGGACGTCGCGGGAGCCGCCGATCTGCTCGGCTCGGTGACGGATGCCGCGCTGGTCGCGCGCGCGGTCGACGGAGCGGATGCCGTGATCCACCTCGCCGCGAAGGTGTCGCTCGCCGGAGACCCGCGCGAGTTCCGGGCGGTCAACGTCGAGGGCACGCGCACGATGCTGGATGCCGCCCAGCAGGCCGGCGTGCCGCGTTTCGTGCACATCTCCTCGCCGTCGGTCGCCCACGCCGGGGCGGCCCTCGCCGGGGTCGGGGCCGAGTCGGCCTCACCCGCGCACGCGCGCGGCGAGTACGCGCGCACCAAGGCGGAGGCCGAGCTGATCGCGCTCACCCGCGACGCGGAGGATTTCCGGGTCGTCGCGGTCCGCCCGCACATCGTCTGGGGGCCGGGCGATCCGCAGCTCGTCGAGCGCGTGATCGATCGCGCGCGACGCGGACGGCTGCCGCTGCTCGGCGGCGGCACCGCGCTGATCGACACGACCTACGTCGACAATGCGGCTGACGCGATCCTCGCCGCGATGCACCGGACCGAGGAGGCGCACGGAGCGGCGTACGTCGTGACGAACGGCGAGCCCCGGCCGGTCGGGGACCTCATCGCGAGCATGTGCCTGTCCGCGGGGGTGCAGCCGCCGCGGTGGAGCGTGCCGGCGGGCGCGGCGCGCGCGGCCGGGGCTGCGATCGAACGCGTCTGGGCGATCGCGCCCGGCTCGGACGAGCCGCCGATGACCCGGTTCCTGGCGGAGCAGCTCTCGACGGCGCACTGGTTCGATCAGCGCGAGACGCGCCGGGCGCTCGCGTGGGCGCCGGCGGTGTCGCTGGATGAGGGCTTCCGCCGGCTCGCTGCCCACTACGGGCGCTGAGAGCAGCGGCGGCGGTCAGTCCGCCTCGGGGGCCGGGATCGTCGCGGTGTCGATCACGAACCGGTATCGCACGTCGCCGCGCACCACGCGATCGTAGGCGGCGGTGACCTCGTCGGCGCCGATCGTCTCGATCACCGCGCCGAGCCGGTGGTCGGCGCAGAAATCGAGCATCTCCTGCGTCTCGCGGATGCCGCCGATGTTCGATCCGGCGACCGACCGGCGTGCACCCACGAGCGAGAAGACGCGGAACCGCTGCGGGTTCTCGGGGAGGCCGACGAACACGAGCGCGCCGTCCAGCCGCAGGGTCGACAGGTACCGGTCGACGTCGATGTCGGCCGAGACCGTGTTGATGATCAGGTCGAAGCGTCCGCGCAGCGAACGGAACGTGGCCGGGTCCTCGGTCGCGTAGTACTCGTCGGCGCCGAGCGCGCGGCCTTCGTCCTGCTTGGCGAGGGTGCGCGAGAGCACGGTGACGTGCGCGCCCATGGCGTGCGCGATCTGCACCGCCATGTGCCCGAGGCCCCCCATCCCGATCACGGCGACGCGCTTGCCGGGACCGGCACCCCAGTGCCGCAGCGGCGAGTAGGTGGTGATGCCGGCGCACAGCAGCGGGGCCGCGGCATCCAGCGGGATGGCGTCGGGGATGCGCAGCACGTAGTCCTCGTTCGCGACGATGCGGGTGCTGTAGCCGCCGTAGGTCGGCGTGCCGTCGAACGCGCCGGGGCCGTCGTAGTACCGCCCGTTGTAGGTGGCGACGTTGCCGCGCAGGCAGAACTGCTCCTCGCCGGCGAGGCAGTTCTCGCACTCCCGGCACGAATCGACGAAGCATCCGATGCCGACCCGGTCGCCGACGGCGTGCTTCGTCACGTTCGCGCCGATCTCGCTCACGACGCCGGCGATCTCGTGACCCGGCACCATGGGGAAGATCGCGCGGCCCCACTCCTCGCGTGCCTGGTGGATGTCGGAGTGGCAGATCCCCGCGTACGCGATCTCGATGAGCACGTCGTTCGGCCCGACATCGCGCCGCTCGACGGTGCCCCGCTCGAAGGCCTGCGCGGCGGAATGGACCAGAAGAGCGGGAGTCGTGATCGGCATCCGGAAATCTTTTCACACCTACGCTGGAGCAATGCCCCCCGTCACCGTCGTCGTGCCCTGGCGCCCCGCTCCATCACGAGTGCCGGCGTACGACTTCATGCGGCAGTGGTACGCCCGGTATCTTCCCGATTTCGCGGTGCGCACGATCGACACCGACGACGACGTGTTCGTGCTCGCGGCGTGCCGCAACCGTGCGATCGCCTCGGTCGACCCGGATGAGGTCATCGTGGTGTGCGACGCCGATACGCTTCCCCAGCCCGGCCCGCTGCGCGAAGCCGTCGCCGCGGCGCGCACCAGCGGCCTCGTGCACCTGCCGTACACGCAGTACCGATGGCTCGGCCGTGACGGCGACGCCCAGTTGCGGGCCGGCGTTCCGGCGGACGAGTGCGCGCACGACCTCGTGATCGGCGCCTGCTCGGGCGTCTACGTCACCACACCGCGCACGTGGGCCCGCCACGGCGGTCAGGACGAGCGCTTCCGCGGGTGGGGATTCGAGGATGCCGCGTGGTACCTCGCACACGAATCGCTGCTCGGGGCTCCTCCGGTGCGCCACGACGGGCACGTGTACGCGCTGCATCACGCGGCCGAGGTACGCGCGGGTGCGCGCTACGACGCGAACGCCGCGCTGATGGACCGCTACGGGGCCGCCGAGGGCGATCCTGCGGCGATGGCTCAGCTCGTCGCGGAGTCCGGTGCGGCACTGGCCGGGCCGTCCGATGCGCTGCCCTCGGTCAGCAGCTCGTAGGCGATCTGCGGACCGGGGCGCGCGGCCTGCTCGCCGGCGATCGTCCGGAGAGGGGCCGAGTCCGCCAGAGCGTCCACCTCGCGGAGCGCGCCGGCGAGCTCGGCGACACTCGCGACGTTCGGGTCGGCCGCGCGCCCCACGCCCACCCGCTCGATCGCGGCGGCGCCGGCGAACTGATCGGTCGAGAAGGGCAGCACGAGGATCGGAACGCCCTGGCCGATCGCCTCGGTCACCGAGTTGTTGCCGCCGTGGGTCACGGCCAGACGAGCGGCCGAGAGCAGCCGCACCTGCGGCAGGTACTCGCGCACCAGCCACCCGTCGGGCAGCGTCCCGAGCTCGTCGGGGGACGTGGAGCCGGTCGCGACGGCCGCCCGCAGTCCGAGCGATGCGAGCGCCGCGGCGACCCGGCGCAGCACATCCCCGCGCACCGAGAGGAAGCTCCCGAAGCTGACGTAGGCGAACGCTCCGGCCTCGCGCATCCATCGGTCGACCTCGGGATCGGGGAGTTCGTCGCGTCGGGTCGAGCCGAGGAAGGCATGCGGGGGGAGGATGCGCCCGTCACCCCGGGCGAGTGCCTCCGGATAGTTGTACAGCACGAGGTCGCCATGCTCGGCGAACGCGTCGGCGCTGTCGGTCGCACCCGGGTCGAGCTCGCGGGCAGCCCGGTTCCATTCGCGCGTGAACCGCGCCGAGACCTCGTCGCACAGCGCGCGCAGCCGGGCGAGATCGTCGGGCGCGGGAGCGAACGCGGACGGCCAGAAGGGCGGGAAGCCGTACACCTCGCCCGCGACCGGGAGGGCACTCGGGTGCCCGAGCACCACGTCGGCGTACGGGATGCCGGCGGTCTGCAGTGCCAGCCGGGCGCTGAAGGCCAGATGGTCGACGATGATCGCGTCGGGGCGCACCGCGTCGACGGCGGCGAGGGTGCGCCGTGCGGCATCCACCGGCTGCCACATGAGATCGGTGAGCCGCTCGCGCGCCTGGTACTCCAGCGTCGGCACCATGCCGCGCCGCGTGGCGTCGAAGAAGCCGCGCAGGGAGTCGGATTCGTCGGCCGGCTGTTCGTCGGCCCGGATGACCCG
>JAESFR010000261.1_pt1 | contig 17891 bp, 16 predicted proteins | sample 9266191 | NCBI WGS metagenome assembly JAESFR01 (sample SAMN14503063, study PRJNA617104) | algae metagenome | isolation source: Pleurocapsa minor HA4230-MV1 and co-occurring heterotrophs from cement on... | place: USA: Nuuanu Pali Lookout, Hawaii | collected 2009-07-20
GGCTCGTCGCTGCCGAAGGACGACATCGAGCGCATGGTGCGCGAGGCCGAGGAGCACGCCGCCGAGGACAAGAAGCGCCGTGAGTCGGCCGAGGTGCGCAACCAGGCCGAGACGCTCTCGTACTCGATCGACAAGCTCATCAAGGAGAACGACGACAAGCTGCCCGCCGACGTCAAGTCGGAGGTGCAGGGCGACGTCGACGCTCTGAAGGCGGCGCTGGCCGGTGACGACGACGACGCGGTCAAGACCGCGTTCGACAAGCTCAACGCGAGCCAGGGCAAGCTCGGCGAGGCGATCTACGCGTCGAGCCAGGCGGCCCAGTCCGCACCGGATGCCGAGCCCCAGGCTCCCTCCGGCGAGTCCGACTCGGCATCCTCCGATGAGGACGTCGTGGACGCCGAGGTCGTCGAGGACGAGGACGAGAAGAAGTAGTCATGGCGGACAAGGACTTCGACCCTTCGACGGGCTCAGGGACCGGTAACGAGGACGAGGTCCGGCCTGACGAGGACGGGTCGGAGGCGCAGGCCTCCGACTCCGTCCCGCAGGGCGGAGCCGAGCGGGACTGGACCGTCGAGGACATCCTCGGCGCGCAGCAGTCCGCTGACGCCGCCGCGGAGGATGCCGTGCTCGCGGACCTCGAGTCGGCACTGCTGACCGACCTCAAGCGGCTGCAGGCCGAGTACGCGAACTACCGGCGCCGCACCGAGGAGCAGCGCGAGCGCGAGATCGAGCGGGCGAAGGGCGAGGCCGTCAAGGGCCTGCTGCCCGTGCTCGACGACCTCGACCGCGCCGCCAAGCACGGCGACCTCGAGGAGGGGTCGGCGTTCGCCGCGATCGGCGACAAGGTGCGCGGTGTGGCGGAGAAGCTCGGGGTCGTCGCCTACGGCGTCGCCGGCGAGGCCTTCGACCCGCAGCAGCACGAGGCGATCTTCCAGGCCCCGACTCCGGGCGTCGCCGAGCCGACGATCCTCGAGGTCGTCGAGGTCGGCTACCGACTCGGCTCGGTCGAACTGCGACCTGCCAAGGTGGTCGTCGCGGTGCCGGCCGACGCCTCGGCGACCGGCTGAGCGGCCATGGCCAGCCAGGACTGGTTCGACAAGGACTTCTACAAGGTCCTCGGCGTCGACAAGAGCGTGAGCGACGCTGATCTGAAGAAGACGTACCGCAAGCTCGCCCGCACGTACCACCCCGATTCGAATCAGGGCGACGCGAAGGCGGAAGCGAAGTTCAAGGAGGTCAGCGAGGCCTACTCGGTGCTCTCGGACGCCGAGCAGCGCAAGGAGTACGACCAGATCCGAGCGATGGGCGCCGGCGCGCCGCGGTTCACGGCCGGCGACCAGCCCGGCGGGTTCGAGGACGTGTTCAGCATGTTCGGTCAGGGCCGTGGCGGGCGCCAGTCGTCGCCGCAGGACTTCGACGACATCTTCAGCATGTTCAACCAGCAGCAGGGCGGCGGCTTCGGGTCGGGCCGGTTCGGGCAGTCCACCGGCGGGTACCGCGGGTACGGCGGGCCGCAGCGCGGCGCCGACGTCACCGCGCGGACGACGATCGACTTCATCACCGCGACCAAGGGCGAGACGATCACCCTGCAGGGCGAGGACGGCAAGCCGTTCAAGGTGAAGATCCCGGCCGGCGTCTCGGACGGACAAAAGATCCGGCTGCGCGGCCGGGGTCGCCCGTCGCCCGACGGCGGAGAGACCGGAGACATCGTCGTGCAGGTCACGGTGCGGCCGCATCCCGCCTTCACCCGTGACGGCCTCAACCTGCGCGTGACCGTGCCGGTCACCTTCACGGAGGCCGCGCTCGGCGCGACCATCGAGGTGCCGACGCTCGGCGGCGACCCGGTGAAGCTGCGGGTCGCACCGGGCACGCCGTCCGGGCGGGTGCTGCGGGTCAAGGGCCGCGGCGTCGAGACGGCCAAGGGCACGGGCGATCTGCTCGCCGAAGTGCAGGTGGCCGTGCCGTCGCACCTGGATGACGCCGCCCGCGAAGCGCTCGAGCGCTTCCACGAACTGGAACCGAAGGACAACCCCCGCGCGGACCTCATGTCGCGGGCGCGCGGATAGCGAGGAGGTGCACCGATGGGCGAACAGCGAGAGATCGACGAGGACGCCCCCATCTTCGCGATCGCGGTCGCGGCCGAATTGGCGAACATGCACCCGCAGACCCTGCGCCAGTACGACCGCCTCGGCCTGGTCGTGCCGGCCCGCACCCAGGGCGGTTCGCGCCGCTACTCGACCCGGCACGTCGAACAGCTGCGCGAAGTGGCGCGGATGTCCTCCGACGGCATGAGCCTGCCGGCCATCGCCCGGATTCTCGAGCTCGAGAACCACGTGCAGGAGCTGCGCGTGCGGGTGCGCGACCTCGAGTCGCGCATGCGCGCCGAACTCGAGAACCGCCCCGGCGCCCGCGTGTTCGCGGCCGGCGCGACCGGATCCGTCGTGACGCTGCGACAGGGCCGCCGCGTCCGCCGCGCGACCGACATCGTGATCTGGAGGCCGCGGCTGGCGATCGAAGAGGAGCCGCACTCCGGGTCGCCGGGCGCGGCATCCGATCCCGACGACGCCTGATCCGTCCGTCCCGCGTCTCGGCGCGTCGCCGCGCCCGGCTAGGCTGGGGTTTGTTGCGGAAGGGGACTTATGTCGACGAAGCGCGCGCTCGTCGTTCGCGGCGGCTGGCCCGGCCATCAGCCCGTCGAGGCGACCGAGCTGTTCCTGCCGTTCCTGAACGACAGCGGCTACGACGTGCGCGTCGAGGATTCCCCGGCCGTCTATGCGGATGCGCAGGCGATGGCGGCGACCGATCTCATCCTCCAGTGCGTCACGATGTCCACGATCGAGCGGGATCAGGTCGCGGGCCTGCGCGCCGCTGTCGAAGCCGGCACCGGCCTCACCGGCTGGCACGGCGGGATCGCCGATTCGTACCGCGACTCGTCGGACTATCTGCAGCTCGTCGGCGGGCAGTTCGCGACGCACCCGGGAAAGCATCCCGACGAGCGCTCCGGGGGCCCCGAGGACAACTATCTCGACTACACCGTCGAGCTGACCGATCTCGGCCGCACCCATCCGATCACGGCGGGTCTCGAGGACTTCGCGCTCACGACCGAGCAGTACTGGGTGCTGCACGATGACCTGAGCGACGTCCTCGCGACGACCACGCACCCGGCGCCGCTGTGGCACCCGTGGCATCGCACCGTCACCTCGCCCGCCATCTGGACGCGCGAGTGGGGCGCCGGTCGCATCGTGGTCACGACACCGGGGCACAGCGTGGACGTGCTGGCGCACCCCGCCGTGCGCACCGTCATCGAAAGGGGAATGCTGTGGGCGACGCGCCGCGGATAGGAATCGTCGGAGTCGGCGTGATCTCGGGGGTCTACCTCCAGACGCTCACGGCCCGGTCGGACGCGCGGGTGTCGGCGATCGCCGACCTCGACCGCAGCCGCGCCGAGGCGGTGGCCGGCGGGATTCCCGGCGCGCGTGCTCTCGAGGTCCCCGAGCTGCTGGCCGACCCCGACGTCGATGTCGTGCTCAACCTCACGATCCCCGCCGCGCACGCCGACATCGCGCTCGCCGCGATCGCGAACGGCAAAAGCGTCTACGGCGAGAAGCCGCTCGCGGTCGACCTCGCCGGCGGGCGCGCGGTGATGGATGCCGCGACCGCGGCCGGCGTGCGCCTCGGGTCCGCTCCCGACACGGTGCTGGGCACGGGCACGCAGACGGCGCGCGCCGCGATCGACGAGGGCCGCATCGGGCGTCCGATCGCCGCGACGGCGGTGATGGCTTCCGCGGGGCCGGAGTCGTGGCATCCGAGCCCGGACTTCTACTTCCTGCCCGGCGGCGGTCCGCTGATGGACATGGGGCCGTACTACATCTCCGCCCTCGTGCAGCTGCTCGGTCCGGTCACCGCGGTGGTCGGGTCGGCGAGCCGCTTGCGGTCCGAGCGCGTCATCGGGTCGGGTCCGCGCGCCGGAGAGCGCATCCCGGTCGAGGTCGACACTCACGTCACCGGCATCCTCGAGCACGCGAACGGCGCGCTGTCCACCCTCACCACGAGCTTCGACAGCGTGCGCAGCAGCGCGTCGCCGATCGAGGTGCACGGCGAGAGCGGCTCGCTCTCGGTGCCCGACCCGAACATGTTCTCCGGCGAGGTTCTGTTCTGCCCGCTCGGGTCGCGGGAATGGGAGCCGGTCGCCGAGAGCGCCGGATACGTCGACGCCGCCCGCGGGATCGGGCTGCTCGACATGCTCGCCGCAGGCACGGATGCCGATGTGCGCGCCTCCGGCCGCCTCGCGCTGCACACGCTCGAAGTGATGACCGCCGTGCTGGAGTCCGCGCGCACCGGCACGCGGGTGGCGATCCAGAGCACGCTCGAGCGCCCGGCGCTCGTGCCGCTCGGCAGCACGTTCGACCTCACCGCGCTCTGATCCGGCGCGACGCCGAGCCTGGTGCGGTGTCGATCGCTTCGGCAGACTGGGCGGATGCCGACCCTCGACGACGTCCGCACGATCGCGCTGGGCCTGCCCGAGACGTCCGAGAGCGTGGACGGGCACCGCGGCGGCGCGACCTGGCGCACGAAAGCCGGAAGATTAGTCTGGGAGCGCGGGCCGTCGAAGAAGGACCGGGACGACCTCGCCGAACGCGGCGAGGCGTGGCCGGAGGGCCCCGTCGTGGGGATCCGCACCGACGGCATGGACGCCCGGGAGGCGCTGCTGGCCTCCTTTCCCGAGGCGTTCTTCACGATCCCGCACTTCGATGGGTATCCGGCGGTGCTCGTCCGGCTGGACGAGGTCGCGCCCGATCTCCTGCGCGAAGTGGTGACCGACGCCTGGCTCCTGCGGGCCCCGAAGCGGGTCGCAGACGCCTGGCTCGCGGAGAACGCCGACTGAGGGCCCTCGGACGCCGGTCACCAGCGGGTCGCCCGGGTCGCCGACCCGACCGCCTCTAGAGTGCAGGCGTGACGACCGAAGTGCACCCGTCGGCGGCGCGCGGCGAGAACGCGCGCACCGAGCGCTGGAGTCAGCTGACCTACTGGCCGCTCGCGATCGCGGCCGCGATCTTCCTCTTCACGTACACGGTGCACGTGATCGGCGACGTGCAGGGCACGTGGGCCTACGCCACGAGTGCGACGATCGCGATCATCTGGGCGATGTTCATCGCCGATTATCTCGTCAAGCTGAGTCTCTCGACCCGCAAGAGCCTGTGGTTCCGCACGCACAAGTGGGACCTGGTTCTCGCGGCGATCCCCGCCCTGCGACCCGTCCGTCTGCTCGATGCCTTCACGCGACTCGCCTCGTTCACGCGCACCGCCGGCAACTCGATCCGCGCACGGCTGCTGATCTACGGCGTGGGCTCGGCGCTCATGCTCATCTGGTACATCTCGCTGGTCGTGCTGCAGGCCGAGAGGCACGCGCCGGGGGCGTCGATCACGAGCTTCGGCATCGCGGTGTGGTGGGCCTTCTGCACCGTGACGACCGTCGGCTACGGCGACTACGTGCCGATCACGATCCCGGGCCGCGTCGCGGCGGTGTTCCTCATGGCGGGCGGCGTCGTGCTCGTCGGCCTGGTCGTCGCGACGATCTCGTCGTTCGTCGTGGAACGCGCGACCCGCGGCCACGACGACGCGACCCCGGCGACGCGTGCCGACCTGCACGCGCTCACCGAAGAGCTGCGCCAGTTCGCCGCGGTGCCGGCTGACCGCCCCGCCGTCGCGCCGCCAGGCGGAGCAGAGCCGGAATGAGCCTCTTCGGCCGCGCCGCGCCGACGCCCCCGCCCGCGCCGCCGGCGCTTTCGCCCACGCTCCGGGTGCTGCTCGGCCTCGCCGCGGCCGTCGTGGTCCTGGCCGGTCTGTACTTCTCGCGCGACCTCGTCGGCCCGCTCGTGCTCGCGGCGGTCATCGTGATCATCTGCCACCCGGTGCGGCATCCGCTCGAGCGGTGGGGCTGGCCCCGCTGGGCCGCCACGACCGGCGTGATCGTGGTGGGCTACCTGATCCTGCTCGTGCTCGGCCTGCTGCTGTTCTTCGCGGGCACGCAGTTCGTGCGGCTCGTCGCCGACTACGCCGACGAGCTGCAGGCCACCGCGCAGTCCGTGATCTCGTGGCTCGGCTCGCTCGGGCTGGACGAACAGGCCTCGGTTGCCGCGACTTCCGTGCTGGAGCCGTCGACGATCGTCGGGTTCGTGGCATCGCTCGGCGGCACGGCGATCGGCATCCTCACCGCGCTCTTCTTCGTGCTCGCGTACGTGATCTTCATGGCGGCGGACGGGTCTCGCTACGCCCGGGCCGAGACCTCGTTCGGCCGCGTCGCGACCCCGATGGTGCGCCGGTTCCGCGACTACAACTCGAACGTGCGGCGCTACTACGTCGTGAACGCGAGCTTCGGCGCCGTCGTCGCGATCATCGACGGCCTGGCGCTGTGGGCGCTCGGGGTTCCGGCGCCGGCGGTCTGGGCGATCCTCGCGTTCGTCACGAACTTCATCCCGAACATCGGGTTCGTGATCGGCCTGATCCCGCCCGCGCTGCTGGCCCTCGTGATCGGCGGATGGCCGCTGATGCTCGCGGTGATCGCGATCTACTGTGTCGTCAACGTGACCCTCCAGGTGCTGATCCAGCCGAAGTTCGTGAGCGACGCGGTGAGCCTGAGCCTGACGCTGAGCTTCTTCTCGGTGATCTTCTGGACGTTCGTGATCGGCCCGCTGGGGGCGATCCTGTCGATCCCGCTCACGCTGCTCGTGCGCGCTCTCGTGCTCGAGGGCGATCCGGGCGCGCGCTGGCTGCGCTGGCTGTCGGGGGATGCCGTACGGGCGGCTCCGGATCCGCCGGGCACCGAGCCCTGACCGCGGTCCGCTCTCGGAAGTGGGAGTTCACCCTTCTCGCATGACGCCTGCCGGCATCCCCGGGCGCTAGCGTTCCGGCATGTCCCAGCCGTCCCCTGCTCCGTCGCCCGGCGAGCCTCCCACCCCCTCCGCATCCGCGGCCGCGCCTCCGGCCCCGCGCGAGCGAAGCGGCGTCCTGGCGCTCATGGACCGCCCGCTCGTCGTCGCCTTCATCGCGACGCTCGGGGTGCTCGGCGGCCTCGTGCTCGGGTCGGCGATCGCCTCGATCACGACGATCATCATCTACATCGTGCTCGCGCTGTTCGTCTCGCTCGGGCTCGACCCCATCGTGCGGATGCTCGAGCGGCGAGGAGTCAAGCGCGGCGGCGGCATCGCGATCGTGTTCGGCGTCTTCGCGCTGCTCGCGCTCGGGTTCTTCGTCTTCGTGCTTCCACCGATCCTCGCCCAGGTGGGCGAGTTCATCACGTCGTTCCCGCAGGCCGTGAAGGACGTCGTCGAATCGGACTGGTTCCTCGCGCTCGCGCCCGACCTGCAGGATGCCGTGGCGGCGGGCCTCCTGGAGATCTCCGAAGCGCTCGCCAAGCCCGAGACGATCGCCGCGATCAGCGGGGGAGCGCTCGCGGTCGGCGTCGGCATCGTCAACGGGATCACCGCCGCCTTCATCGTGATCGCGCTGACCCTGTACTTCCTCTCGTCGCTCACGGGCATGAAGAAGGCGCTGTACGACCTCGCACCTGCGCGCGACCGGGCCACGCTGTCCGACATGACCGAGCGCATCACGGCATCCGTCGGCAGCTCGCTGCTCGGCTCGGTCACCCTGTCGGCGATCAACGCCGGGGTCGTCTTCGCCCTGCACGTCCTGATCGGCCTGCCGTTCGCGGCGCTGATGGCCTTCATCGCGTTCGTGATCACACTCATCCCGCTGTTCGGATCGGTGATCTTCTGGATCCTCGCGACCGGGGTCGCGCTGTTCTCCTCGCCCGCGCAGGCGCTCATCTTCTTCGTCGCGTACCTGATCTACATCCAGATCGAGTCCTACGTCGTCAGTCCGCGCGTGATGAACCGCGCGGTGTCGATCCCGGCCGCGCTCGTGCTCATCGGCGCGCTGGTCGGGGGCGCGCTGATGGGCGTGATCGGTGTCCTGGTCGCCCTGCCGATCATGGCGTCGATGCTCCTGATCCTGCGCGAGATCGTCGTGCCCAAGCAGAACCTGAAGGTCTGAGCCGATGAACCGGAGCGCCACGAACCCCGACCGCCGTCACCTCCCGCTGCGCGACCCGGCCTTCGCCGGGACGGTCGGCCGCACGCTCGCCGAATCGTCGCCGGACTGGTCGATCGTGCAGGACGTGCAGGCGCCGGCCGGTGCGCCCAACGTGCTGGTCGTGCTGGTCGACGACGCCGGCTACGGTCAGGCCTCGACGTTCGGCGGGCCGATCGCGACTCCGAGCCTGACCCGCGTCGCCGACGAAGGTCTGCGCTACACCGGCCTGCACACCGCGGCCCTCTGCTCGCCGACGCGGGCATCGCTGCTGACCGGTCGGAACCACCACCGCGTCGGGTTCGGCTCGGTCGGTGAACTGTCGGGGCCGTTCCCCGGCTATTCGGGCGTCGTGCCGAAGGACTGCGCACCCTTTCCCAAGGTGCTGCAGCAGAACGGGTACTCGACGGCCGCGATCGGAAAGTGGCACCTCACTCCCAGCCGCGCGCACGGCCCCGCCGGGCCCTTCGACCGGTGGCCCAGCGGCTGGGGCTTCGACTACTTCTGGGGTTTCCTGTCCGGCGAGTCGGGGCAGTACGACCCGATGATCTACGAGAACGACGCGGTCGACCAGGCGTACGGCGGACCGACCGACCGCGATTTCTACCTGCCCGACGCGCTGACCGATCGGGCGATCGCCTGGCTGCACGGCACGCGGGCGCACAAGGCCGACAAGCCGTGGTTCATGTACTACTCGACCGGGTGCGCGCACGCTCCGCACCACGTGCCCGAAGAATGGGCGGCCGCGTACAAGGGCATGTTCGACGACGGCTGGGACCGCTATCGAGAGCTCACCTTCGCGCGCCAGAAGCAGCTCGGCGTGATCCCCGAGTCGACCGAGCTCACCCCGCGCGATGACGCGTTCCCGGCGTGGGACTCGCTCCCCGAGGAGGAGCGGCGTCTGTACGCGCGGCAGATGGAGGTCTACGCCGGATATCAGGAGAACGCCGATCACAACATCGGCCGCCTGTTCGACGAGATCGAGCGCATGGGGGAGTGGGATGACACCCTCGTGATCTACATCTGGGGCGACAACGGCGCGTCGCTCGAGGGCACGCTGACGGGCTCGTTCAACGAGCTGACGATGCAGAACGGCATCCCGCTCACGGCCGACCAGCAGCGGGGGCTCATCGAGGCGCACGGCGGTCTGGACGCCTGGGGCGGCCCCGACACCGCGCCGCACTGCTCCGCGGCCTGGGCGTGGGCGGGCAACACCCCGTTCCGCTGGGGCAAGCAGGTCGCCTCGCACCTCGGCGGCACGCGAAATCCGATGGTGGTTCGCTGGCCGCGTCGCATCACCGACCCGGGAGGCGTGCGGTCGCAGTTCGCGCACGTCAACGACATCGGGCCGACCGTGCTGGATGCCGCCGGCATCCCCGAGCCGCTCACCGTCGACGGGATCGACCAGGAGCCGATGGCCGGCGCGAGCTTCGCGGCATCCTTCGCGTCCGCCGACGCGCCCGAGCACCACGCGCACCAGTATTTCGAGATCTACGGCAATCGCGGGATGTACCGCGACGGGTGGTGGGCGGCGTCGATGCTGCCGCGGATCCCGTGGGATGCCACCCCGGCGACGATCAGTCGTTTCGCCCCCGGCGTGTTCGACCCCGATGCGCTGGAATGGGAGCTGTTCGATCTGCGCAGCGACTTCTCGCAGGCGCGCGACGTCGCGGCCGAGCATCCCGAGCTGGTGCGGGAGCTCTCCGACCTGTGGTGGAGGGAAGCGCAGCAGAACCGCGTGCTGCCGCTGCTGGGCGGCATGTCCGCGTTCTTCGGGATCGTGCCGCCCCTGCGCGAGCAGACGCGGTGGACCTACTGGGGCGCGGACGTGCAGAACACTCCGGCCGGGATCATCCCGCCCATCCTCAACCGCTCGTACTCGATCACGGCGCAGGTCACCGTGCCGCCCGGCGGTGCCGACGGCGTGCTCGTCGCGGCGTTCGACCACCTCGGCGGGTTCAGCCTGTTCGTCCAGGACGGCATCCTGCGCCATACGTACAGCTTCATGGGCGTCGAGATCTACCGGCAGGCCGCCGAACGGCCGGTCCCCGTCGGCGACGTCGAGCTGCGCATGGACTTCGAAGCGGATGCCGCGGTGATGGCGCCCGCCGGCGAGGTGTCGCTGTGGGTGAACGGCGAACGCGTGGGCGGCGGGCGGATGGCGCACACCGTGCCGATCATGATGAACGGCTACTCCGGGATGGACATCGGCCGGGACAACGGCGAGGTGGTCGATTCGGGCTACGCCGACCGCGCTCCGTTCGCCTTCAGCGGCGCGATCCACCGCGTCGACTTCGACGTGCGCCAGCCGGGATCGCGCGATGAGGCCGCCCTCCATCACGCCGAGGTCGCCGGGCAGCACGCCCGCCACATCGAGTCCTGACGCGGAAGCCGCGGGTCAGACGTCGACGAGACCCAGCCGGGTGGCGTGGTCGACCGCTTCGGAGCGGGAGGAGACGCCGAGTTTGCGGTAGACCGACGCCGCCTGCGTCTTGATCGTGTTGCGAGACACATGCAGCCGCTCGCCGATCTCCTCGAACGACAAGTGGCTGGGCAGCAGGGGCAGCAGGCGCAGCTCGGCGGTCGTGAGCAGGCCCGCGCCGATCGTGCCGTCTCCTGCGAGCGGTAGGAGGGCCGCACGCAGGTCGTGGGTCTGCGTCTGCAGCACGCCGGCATCGGGCAGTGCGCGCACGAGGTCCTCTGCTTCGTCGAGCACGACCCGCGCCCCGGCGGGCTCACCGAGGGCGGCCATGGTGCGGGCGATGTGCAGACGCAGCTGGATGCCGAGCCACGGCATCCCCGCCCCCACCGCCGGCCGCCACGCCTGCGCGGCTGCGAGCGCCCGGTTCGCAGCGCTGCGCTCGCCCGCGCGGGCGAGCGATTCGGCCTGGAGCGCCCAGGCGAGTGCCGCGTGCGGGTAGCGGGAGTAGGGCGGGTCGGCGGCCTGCGCGAGCGCTCGAGCGAGCGCGTCGCCCGGGGTCCGGCCGAATTCGACGCGTTCGGCGAGCGAGAGCAGGAGGGCAGGTCCTGCGCCGCTCTCGGCACTGACGTGGATGGCCTCGTCCAGAAGCGACTCCGCCGCGCCGGAGTCCGCGCACAAGCCGGCGGCGATGCCGCACAGCATGAGCGCGGGAGCGTGCCAGGGACTGGAGAGCTTGACCCGCACGCGCGCCGCCTCGGCGTCCAGGCGCATGCGGCGGACGCCGTCCTCGCACAGGTGCGCGCGCAGCGTCAGGAACGCGACGTGGTCGTCGACGTCGGCGAACCCGTGCTCGCGGTAGAACTCCGTCGCCGCGCGGCTCCAGCGGCGGGCGCACACGTCATCCCCGGTCATGATGCCCGCATACGCGAACATCGTCGCGAGATAGCCGTTCGTCACTGCGATGTCGGGACCGATGCCGTGGATGACCTCGACCACCGAGTCCAGGCTCCCCTCGTAGAACATCGGCAGCACCACGTCGGCGAGAAGCCGCAGGGCGTGCTCCCGGTCGCCGTCGGCCAGGCGCAGCGCGATCGCCTGGCGTGGCGCGCCGTGCGCGGCCAGCCACTCGGCACCGCTCGCGCGGAGAGGCCGCGCCGCGGAAGGCTCGCGCCGATCGAGTTCGCTGCGCAGACTCTCGCGGACGAGCGGGTGCCAGCGCAGCGAGCGCTCGCCCGCGGTCGTCAGGAAGACGTGTCGGCGCTCGAGGAGCTCGAGCCGCTGCTCGGATCCGATGACGCCGAGGGCGGCATCGCACAGGGGGCCGGACACTTCGTCGAAGACCGACGCGCGCAGCACGAACTGCGCCAGGTCGGGGTCGAGATCCTCGAGCACCTCGGTGACCACGAAATCGCGGACGAGCGGGTCGGATCCTGTGAAGTGGTCCGGCAGTGCGCCGTCCCGGGAGAGGGAGCGCCGCGCGAGCTGCAATCCTGCCGCCCAGCCGCGTGTGCGGTCGAAGAGCAGCGCGGCCCCTGCCGCGGATGCGCCCGGGCCGAGCACCGCGGCGGCCTGCGCCTCGTCGAGGGCGAGCTCGGCCTCCGACAGCTCCAGGAGATCGGGCCGCAGCTGCAGGCGGGTGCGCGCCCGGCGGTCCAGACCGCGACCGGCGACCGCGACGGCGACCCCGTCGGGCAGCGTGAGCGGGGCGAGGCTGCGGATCAGAGCCGCGCCCGCTGCCTCGTGGTGGTGCACGTCGTCGATCACCACGACGACCGGTTCCTCCGCGTCGGTCAGACGCGCGGCGAGACGTGCACCCGCCTCGGCGTCGGATGGCGCGGACACCCACTCGAAGCGACGGTCCTCGGCCGCCTCCCACTGCTGCAGCAGCGTCGTCTTGCCGTAGCCCGCGGCGGCCAGCAGCAGCACGAACCCGTCGCGGCCCTCGAGCGCGCCGAGGTGCGCCGGACGGTCGATCATGGCGCGAAGCACGGGGAACTCCGAGGCGAGGTGAGCAGAGCGCGGCGACGGATGCCGCAGGCACAGGATACTGCCGCGGACCGGAGGGGCCGGCGATCAGGCGTCGCGCGCGCAGCGGAAGCCGATGTGCGACATCGACGTGTCCTCCGCCTGTGGCGACCGGGCCGCCGGCCGGAAGCGCAGACAGTACTCCGGCGCGCACAGCTGCGATCCGCCCTTGAGCACCCGGCGCGGCGTGCGCGAGCCCGCTTCGCTGCTCGCGGTGGCCAGGAGGCTCTGCCGCTTCCCCGCGTCGACCGGATGGTCGGACAGCCGGACGTGGCGGGGCGTGTAGTAGTCCGTCGTCCACTCCCACACGTTGCCGATCAAATCGATCAGTCCCCACGCGTTGGCCGGGTAGGAGCCGACCGGAGCCGTGCCGCCGCCGTACGGGCCGCGGGCGTCGTAGGGGAAGCGCCCGATCCAGGTGTGAGCATGGGGGATGCCGCCGGGGTAGGCCTCCTCCCCCCAGGCGAACGCGGCGTCGGACCCGGCGCGCGCGGCGTACTCGTGCTCCGCCTCGGTGGGCAGCCGCTTGCCCGCCCACGCGGCGTAGGCCGCGGCATCCTCGAACGCGACGTGCACCACGGGATGGTCGAGGCGATCGTCGATCGTCGTGCGCGGACCGCCGGGATGCCGCCACGACGCTCCCCGCTGCCAACGCCACCATGCGCGCCAGTCCGAGAAGTCGACCGGCCCGCTGGTGGCGGTGAACACCATCGAACCCGGCACGAGTTCATCCGCCGAGAGGTTCGGGAACTCGGCGACATCGAGAGGCCGCTCCGCGACCGTGAGATACCCGGTCTCGTCGACGAAGGACGCGAACTGCGCGTTGGTCACCGGCCGCCGGTCGAGCTCGAAGGCGTCGACGTGCCGTTCGTGCGCGGGTCGCTCATCCGGGTAGAAGTCGTCCGACCCCATTCGGAAGGCGCCCGCGGGGATCCGCACCATGTCATCGCGCGGCGCGGATCGCGCGGGCATCCCCCGGTCGGTCACGGCTCGATCCGCAGCACGGTGGGCGACTCGCCGAGCGCGAGATCGTCCACCACGCGCAGGGTGCGGGCGAGCTCGTCGACGGCGCCGATCACCGTGCCGAAGCGCTCGCGGTCGCTGCACACCGCCGTGACCGTCACGAAATGCGTGCCGGTGTCCCACGTGTACGTCGCGAACGGCGGCGTGCGGACATCGGCGGGGATCGCGATCACGAGTTTCTCGCCGACACCCAGGTGGGCGCTGCGGAAGGTCTCGGTGTCGTCGTACTCCATCGGCATCGAGGCGCGCGCCGCGCGCAGCTGCGGCGTGGCCTCGCGCACCTGCGCCATCACGACCAGCAGCTCCGGGTCGGCTTTCCACACCCAGGCGAGCACGCGCCCCGCGGCCTTGCGCATGAGGAAGGGCGTCGCCTGGCTCATGGCCCACGCTGCGAAGCCGCCGCCGGGCCGCGGCTCGGCACCCAAAGCCGTGTTCGCCTGACTCAGCAGCATCCCGATCGCCGCCTTGCGGTGACGCCGACCGCCGAAGCCCAGCGAGTCCGTGACGGCGACCCAGCGCGTCTTGTCGGCGTCGGCCTGCAGTCGGGGCATGCACCCAGGGTACGAGGTCGCGCCTGAACGGCCGCTCCAGGGGGACTCCAGGGCGTTCGGGTACAGTTGGGTGGCACCGGCACCCCACCTCGTGCGACCCGCGCCCGCGCAGAGATAGGCATTCAGCATCCCGTGACCCCGTCCGAGACGCCCGACCATACCCGCGCCCCCGAGCCCGCCCACCGCCCGCTCACCGTGGTCATCGGCGCCGACACGTTCGCCCCGCACGTCAACGGGGCGGCACGCTTCGCCGAGCGCCTCGCGGCGGGACTCGTCGCCCGCGGTCACACGGTGCACGTCATGGCTCCGAGCGCGAAGCACTGGAGCCGCGGCGTCGGCACCGAGATCATCGAAGACCAGCCGATGACAGTGCACCGGCTGCCCTCGTGGCGCTGGTTCCCGCACGACTGGCTCACGTTCGTCCTGCCGTGGATGGGAAAGCACCACGCCCGGCGCGTGCTCGATTCGGTCAAGCCCGACGTCGTGCACATCCAGTCGCACATCATCATCGGACGCGGTCTCGCCCGCGAAGCGCGCAAGCGCGGCATCCCGATCGTCGCGACAAATCACGTGATGGCCGAGAACATCCTCGACTTCACCACCCTCCCGGACGCGCTGAACGACGTGTTCGTCAAGCTCGCGTGGGCCGACGCGCAGCGCACGTTCGCGATGACCCGCGCGGTCACGACCCCGACGCGCAAGGCCGCCGACTTCCTCGAGTCGACGATCGACATCACCGGCGTGATCCCGGTCAGCTGCGGCATCGACCGGTCGAACTACCACCCCGACCTCACCCCGCGCGATGCGAACCGCATCCTGTTCGTCGGGCGCCTGACCACCGAGAAGCACGTCGACGTGCTGCTGCAGGCGGTCGCGAAGCTGGATGCCGCGCTCGACGTGCACGTCGACCTCGTGGGCGGCGGCGACCAGCGCAAGAACCTGGAGACGCTCGCGCATTCGCTCGGGCTCGACGCGCGCGTCACGTTCCACGGGCACGCGCCCGAAGACGAGCTGCGGGCCCTGTACAGCCGTGCGAGCGTGTTCGCGATCGCCTCGATCGCCGAACTACAGTCGATCGCGACCATGGAGGCGATGGCATCCGGGCTCCCCGTCGTCGCCGCCGACGCGGTCGCGCTTCCGCATCTCGTGCACGACGGCGAGAACGGCTACCTGTTCGAGCCGGGCAACGTCGACGAGCTCGCGGCGCGCCTGACCGACGTGCTGACCGCGTCGCCCGAGGAGCGGCTGCGGATGCAGCGGGCCTCGCTCGACGGCGTGGTGATCCACGACATCAACCGCACACTCGACACGTTCGAGGCGCTGTACCGCGACGAACCCCTCCCGGCCTGATCCCGTGCACGTCGTGATGTTCGGCGACCAGCACGTCGAGTCCCTCGGCGGAGCGCAGGTGTCGATGCGACTGCAGCGCCGGTTCCTCGAGCGCGCCGGCCACACCGTCACGATCGTCGCGCCGCGAATGCACGGGCCTCGAGCCGCAGCGGCCGACCCGGCCTACCTCGACACCCCCTCGATGCCGATCACCCCCGACCGCGAATACGCGCTCTCGTGGCCCGGCGGTCGCACCGACCGTTTCGTGGACGCCGCGATGGCGGGGCGGCCGCCGGTCGACCTCGTGCACGTGCAGGCCGACTTCTGGGGCGCCTTCACCGGGCATCGCTTCGCCGCGCGACACGGTCATCCGGTCGTGCACACGATGCACAACCGCGTCGACGTCGGCATCGAGGCCACCGCGCCGTTCCCCCGGCCCGTGCTGCGCGCGCTCAACGCGTGGCAGCGCCATGCGCTGCGCGACGTGCCGGGCCCGGCCGACCGCGGGCACGACGGATGGTCGTTCCTGCGGCGCTTCGCGCGGCGTTCGGATGCCGTGACCGCCCCCTCGGCGCATTTCGCGCGCCGGCTGCAGGCGCACGACGTGATCGCCGCCGGTGGCGATGCGGCGATCGACGTGTGGAACGGCATCGACGACGACGTGCTGGATGCCGCGCTCGCGGCCGAGGCGACGCCTCGGGGCGCCGGGCGCCCGCGCTTCGTCTGGCTCGGGCGGATGAGCCCGGAGAAGCGGCTGCTGCCGTTCCTGGAGGCGCTCGCGGAGTCGGGCATCGATGCGGATGTCGAGGTGATCGGCGGCGGTGCGCAGGAGAAGGCCGCGCGGCGCTTGGTGCATCGGCGCGGACTCGAGGACACGGTGACCTTCGCGGGCCGGCTGCCCTACGCCGAGACCCTTCGTCGCATCGCCGGGGCGGACGCGGTCGTGCAGACCTCGATCGGCTTCGAGACGCAGGGCATGACGGTGTTCGAGGCCGCCTCGCTCGGCACGCCGGCGGTGGTCAGCGATCCCGACATCGGCGCCGAGCTCGGATCGGGCTTCTGGCAGGTGCCGGACGCCTCGACCGCGGCGCTCGCGGCCACCTTGCGGCAGGCAGCCGCGGAGATCGACGGCGGCGCCGCGCGGCATCCCGACCCGTCGATCCGAGAGCGGTTCCGGCAGTCCTCGCGCACCGTGGCGATGGTCGAGGTGTACGAGCGCGCTCGCGCGCGCAGGGACTGAGCCTTCCGCCCTCGCGATCGAGGGCGAGGGTCAGGGCAGACGGGTGCGGTCGGTGGGGATCGCGTGGTACCCGTCGGTGCGGAGGGAGACGATCGAGGCGCCGATGGCGTAGACCGCGAGGGCTGCGAGAGCAATGAGCATCAACATGGCAGAAACGCTACGCTTGACGTGATCCCGCCACGAGTGGCAGGATGGACACGCGTCGTCGGAATACTGCCATCACGGCATCCGGCACCGGACCGCCACCAGACCTCGTCGAGGAGTGCTCATGAAGACCGTCGCCGTCATCGTCCAGGACGGGTTCGCGCCGTTCGAATTCGGCGTCGCGTGCGAGGCGTTCGGCCTCGACCGCTCCGACGACGGCATCCCGAACTTCGACTTCCGGATCGTCACGCCCGAGCCGGGCGTCGTGCAGTCCAAGATCGGCTTCTCGATCAACGTCGACGACGACCTGTCCTTCGCGTACGAGGCCGACCTCGTGGTGGTCTCGCCGGTGCCCCGCGAGTGGTGGGGGCGCATCGACGAGCGCGTCCTCGACGTCGTGCGGGATGCCGACGCCCGCGGTGCGTGGCTGCTGAGCGTCTGCAGCGGGTCGTTCATCCTCGCGGCATCGGGCGTCCTCGACGGCCGCCGCGCGACGACCCACTGGATGTACGCCGACACGATGGCCCGCATGTACCCGGCGATCGAGGTCGACCCGGACGTGCTGTACGTGCAGGACGGCCGCATCATCACCAGCGCCGGCACCGCCGCGGGGCTGGATGCCTGCCTGCACCTGCTGCGGCAGGAGCTCGGCGCCGAGATGACCAACACGATCGCGCGGCGCATGGTCGTGCCGCCGCAGCGCGACGGCGGCCAGGCCCAGTTCATCTGGCGGCCCATGCCCGAAGTGGCGAGCCTGTCGCTCGCCCCCGTCACCGACTGGATGCTCGAGAACCTCCGCCAAGAGCTCACCGTCGACCAGCTCGCGAGCAAGGCGCACATGTCGCCGCGCACGTTCGCGCGCCGGTTCAAGGCCGACTACGGCACGACCCCGGCGGCCTGGCTCGGCCGTCAGCGCATCATCCACGCACAGCGACTGCTCGAGCAGACCGACCTGGGTCTTGACCGCATCGCCTTCGAGTGCGGCTTCGGATCGGCATCCGTCCTGCGCCAGAACTTCGCCCGCGTCCTCGGCACGACGCCGACGGCGTACCGCGCGACCTTCTGC
>JAESFR010000262.1_pt1 | contig 17870 bp, 16 predicted proteins | sample 9266191 | NCBI WGS metagenome assembly JAESFR01 (sample SAMN14503063, study PRJNA617104) | algae metagenome | isolation source: Pleurocapsa minor HA4230-MV1 and co-occurring heterotrophs from cement on... | place: USA: Nuuanu Pali Lookout, Hawaii | collected 2009-07-20
CGACGAGCGCGGCCTCCGCGCGATTCGCGTGCGGCACGATCACCCGGCGGACGCCGCGCCGCGCGGCAGCCATCACCGCCGGGAGCACGCCGGGGACGGGACGGAGCCGACCGTCGAGTCCGAGCTCGCCGAGGTGGACCGTGCCGCCGATGGAGGCGGCATCCATCCGCCCTTCCGTCGCGAGCGCGGCGATCGCGATCGCGACGTCGAAGCCCGAGCCGTGCTTGGGCAGACTCGCCGGCGACAGGTTGACGGTCAGCCGTCGGCGCGGAAGCGGGAGACCGCAGTTCGCGCTGGCGTTGTGCACCCGCTGCACCGCTTCGCCGAGCGCCTTGTCCGGAAGCCCGATCAGCCGGAACTCCGGGGTCTGGTTCGACAGGTCGGCCTCGACGTGCACCAGGTCGCCGTCCAGACCGCTCAGCGCGACCGCGAGAGTGCGCGCCGTCGTCATCGGAGGTCCTCGAGATGCTCGAGAGTGGCCGTGGCGGGGTCCGCGCCGGTGATCGCGATCGCGTCGATGCGCAGGCGCCTGCCCTGCGCCTCCGACGGGTGCGCGGCGATCCACGCGATCGAGAGCGCCCACAGTCGGCGGCGCTTGCGCGCGTCGACGGCCTCGAACGGGTGGCCGTAGCCGTCGGAGCGCCGGGTCTTGACCTCGACGACCACCAGCTCCTCGCCGCGGACGGCGACCAGGTCGAGCTCTCCGGTCGGCGATCGCCAATTGCGATCGAGCACGCGATAGCCGGCCGCTTCGAGGTGACGCGCGGCGCGGTTTTCCCCTGCGCGACCCAGGACGTCTTTGGCAGCCATGGGGGAATCGTGTCGCGCCGAGCCGGCTGGGATCGCCTGCGCGGGACGCTTCGTGGGCAGCGCGCCCGTGGTGCCCGTTGGGGAGGAGGCGACGGAGCGCGCGGCACGGCGAGCGACTCTAGGATGGGTACACCATGGATGACGAAGTCTTCGAGGACTACGACCGCGAACTGGAGCTCGCCCTCTACCGCGAGTACCGGGACGTCGTTTCGCAGTTCCAGTACGTGATCGAGACCGAGCGACGCTTCTACCTCGCGAACGAGGTGAACGTCGTCCGCCGCGACACGGAGCACGACTTCTACTTCGAGATCACGATGACCGACGTCTGGGTCTGGGACATCTACCGCGCCGACCGCTTCGTCAAGTCCGTCCGCGTGCTCACCTTCAAGGACGTGAACGTCGAGGAGCTCTCGCGCCGCGACTTCCACCTGCCCGAAGAGCTCTCGCTGGACTCCTGAGCGATCCCGCCGAGGTCAGAACAGCGTCGGCGAGCCGACGAACGACCACGACGCGCGATGGTGCGGGCTGATCCCGTGCGCCACGATCGCATCGCGGTGCTCCGGACTGGCGTATCCCTTGTTGCGGGCCCACTCGTAGGCCGGATGCTCGTCGTGCAGCTCGACCATGAGGCGATCGCGCGCGACTTTCGCGATGACGGATGCCGCGGCGGCGCTCGCGCAGTCGCGATCGGCCTTGATCACGGGCCGCACGGTGAGCCCGGTGCCGCCGGCGGGGGTGATGTAGTCGTGATTGCCGTCGAGCACGACGATCGCGTCCTCGGGCACGATCCCGTGCGCCCGCAGGTCGGCGAGGGCCCGGAGGGTCGCGAGGCCGAGCGCCCGCATGATCCCGACCTGGTCGATCTCGTTCGAGCTGGCCCACCCCACGGCGCTGGCCGACACCCACGACGCCGCGCGAGCGGCGACTTCGGGTCGTCGGTGCTCCGGAACGAGCTTCGAGTCGCGCAGCCCCTGCGGGACGCGTTTGCGCGACCGCGGCGCGTCGATCACGACGGCGCCCACCGCGACAGGACCGGCCAGTGCGCCGCGCCCCACCTCGTCGCACGCGATCACGATCGCATGCTCGCGCAGCAGCCGGCGCTCGAGCGTCAGACGGGGCTCGACGACGGTCATCCGGCGGCGCTCACTTCCCCGCGGGCTCGCCCGACGGCTCGTCCTCGGGGTCGGGCACGCCGGCGAACACCTCGTGGTGGAAGTCCAGCATCCCGAACCGGTCGAACGGCCAGGTGATCAGGAACGCGCGCCCCACGACGTTCTCGACGGGCACGAACCCCTTGCCCGGCTGCTCCTGGTTGTACCGCGAGTCCTTCGAGCTGTAGCGGTTGTCGCCGAGCACCCACAGGCGGTCCTCGGGCACGGTCACGTCGAACTCGTCGGCGGATGCGGGGCTGTCGGCGCTGGGGAGCTTGAGGTAGTCGCTCTCGTCGATCGGCACACCGTTCACGGTGATCTGCCCGAGGTTGTTGCAGCACACCACGTGATCGCCCGGAGTGCCGATGATGCGCTTGACGAGGTGGTCGTCGCTGTCGGGGGCCGAGAGGCCGACCAGCGAGAGCGTCCAGTCGAGCGCCTCGACCACGAACGATCGAGGCGGATCCGTGCGCACCGGAAGCCAGCCGCCCGGATCGCGGAAGACGACGATGTCGCCTCGCTCGTAGCCGCTGAATCGCGGGGTGATCTCGTCGACCAGGATGCGGTCGTTCACGAGCAGCGTGTCCTCCATCGATCCCGAGGGGATGTAGAAGGAGCGCACCAGGAAGGTCTTGACCAGGAAGGACACCAGCACCGCGACCAGCACGATGATCACCACATCGCGCAGGAACGACAGCCAGCCGCGACGCCGATCGCGACCGGGATCCGCCGTGGAACGTGAAGCTGGCGTCGGCGCCGTGGGCACCTTCTGCTCGGTCGTCATGGAGTCCTTCTGATGGCCCGTCGAAGGGCGACGGGCGGCTGCATCAAGGGTCGCACATCCCGACCTGCGAAGACGACGAAACCCCGTGCCGATGGGCCCGGGGTTTCGGTGGGAGGACGCGTCAGTTGTCGCGCTTCTCCTTGATCTTGGCCTTCTTGCCGCGGAGGTTGCGCAGGTAGTACAGCTTCGCGCGCCGCACGTCTCCGCGCGTGACGACCTCGATGTGGTCGATCACGGGGCTGTGCACGGGGAAGGTGCGCTCCACGCCCACCTGGAAGCTGATCTTGCGGACGGTGAAGGTCTCGCGCACGCCGTCGCCCGAGCGGCCGATGACGACGCCCTGGAAGACCTGGATACGAGAGCGGTTGCCCTCGGTGATGTTGACGTGCACCTTCACGGTGTCACCGGCGTTGAACGCGGGGATGTCGGACCGCAGCGAAGCCGCGTCGACCGAGTCGAGGATCTGCATGATCATTGCTCTCTGCGGCCGCCACAGGTCGACCGCGGTAAAGGAAGGGAAAGTATGCGCGTCCGAGGCCATCGACGCAGAACGTCGGACAACCAGCTCCCCTGAGGCAGAGCCTGGTCAGGACACAAGGGTCCATTCTGCCACGGATGGCGTGGCCCGCCAAAACGCGGTCAGACCGCGGGCGGCTTCTCGGTGATCACGATCACCTCGCGGTCTGCCGGTGCCTGCCGAGGCGCCTCGGCGGGGATGTAGCCGATCCCGTCGGCGGTGCGCATCAGGATCGCGGAGGGCCGCGCCTCGCGCCAGAGCTGCCCCAGTTCCAGCCAGAACATGCCGAGACCGACCAGCACGGTCACGATCATCACCGGAAGCCACCAGGCCTGGTCGAAGAAGCCGAGGGCGATCGTGAGCAGATGCCAGACGGAGAACCCGAGGACGTCCCACCAGGAGACGGCACGCTCGGCACGCACGGTGCCGCGCGCCCGTACGAGGAGCGTCAGCACCAGCTGGCCGACGAACACCGACGGAATCGCGATGAACAGCACCCAGATGAACGCCCACCCGCCGGCGTTGAACACGCCCCAGCCGATCAGCAGCCACAGGGGCAGGACGAACGCGGCCGGTATCAACCAGCTGTAGAACGCCCGACGCACCCACATGGCTCCGATGGTACGCCGTCGCCCGCATGCGCGGAGGGTGCCGAGGGGCAGGACGAAGCATCCTCACAGCCTCGGCATCGGACAGAATGGAACGGACGGAAGGAACCGGATGATCGAGTTGCGCACGCCCTCCGAGATCGAGGCGATGCGGCCTGCGGGGCGCTTCGTCTCCGAAGTGCTGGCGACGCTGCGCGACGAGACGAAGGTCGGCACGAACCTGCTGGCGATCGACCGCCGCGCACACGATCTGATCCGTCGCGCCGGAGCCGAGTCGTGCTACATCGACTACCACCCGTCGTTCGGCGCGCGCCCTTTCGGCAAGGTGATCTGCACGTCGATCAACGACGCGGTGCTGCACGGGCTGCCCTTCGACTACGCGATCCAGGACGGCGACCTCGTCTCGCTCGACTTCGCCGTGTCGGTCGACGGCTGGGTCGCCGACTCGGCGGTCTCCTTCGTGGTGGGAACCGCTCGTGACGAGGATCTCGCCCTGATCGACACGACGGAACGCGCCCTGGATGCCGCGATCGGCGCGGCCGTCGCCGGCAACCGCATCGGGGACATCTCGCACGCGATCTCGACCGTCGCCCGGGCCGACGGCTACGAGATCAACACCGACTTCGGCGGTCACGGCGTCGGGCGCATCATGCACGGCGACCCGCACGTCCCCAACGACGGCAAACCGGCACGCGGATACCCGCTGCGTGCGGGGCTGGTGCTCGCGCTCGAGCCGTGGTTCCTGCAGACCACGGACGAGCTCGTCACGGATCCGGACGGATGGACGCTGCGCAGCGCCGACGGGTCGCGCGGCGCGCATTCCGAGCACACGATCGCGATCACGGACGAGGGACCGATCGTCCTGACCGACCGCTCGTGGCTCGGCGTCCGCTGACCGGAGGGGTCAGACGGGAACGGCCAGGACGCCGTATCCCATCGCGATCAGGAAGCTGAGCACAGCGAGCACGATCGTGACCGGCACCATGACGTATCGCTCGGGCTTGCTGCGCGAGACGGCGTTCACGACGATGCCGAGCGCGAAGTACGCGAAGACGACCCACATGGCGATCGCCGAGAACGCGTCGGGGAAGACGTCGATCGCGCCGACCCGATCCCACGCGATCACGTCGATCAGCGCGTAGACCACGAGCGAGACCGCGCTGCCCACACGCAGGCGCGTCGGGAGTACGCGGTGGGCACCGCCCCACGCGAGGCGTCCCCACGGCGCGCCGAGCGCCAGGGCGAGCTGAAAGACCGCGAGGGCGGCGAGCAGGACGGTGAGCGCGAGGGCGAAAGGCACGCACGAAGAGTAGCCGCTCTTCTCACATCGCCGCCGGCCGCTTCGTGAGGGTCGTGAGACGCAGAGTTCACACGAGGCACGAACCCGCGAAACGAGCCCTCCGTAGCGTCGGCATCCACGGCTCCACTCACTGCGACTGCTCAGGAGACTCCGATGACCGAAGCGACACTGGCGACGACCGCCGCGCCGCACGCCGCGCCCGTCCGCGGCGACCACGAGCGCGGGGGCGGGCGACTGACCCATCGTCGCGGACGCTGGATCGACGGGTGGGATCCGGAGGACCTCGGCCAGTGGGAGGGTCCCGGCCGCGCGATCGCGAAGCGCAACCTGGTGTGGTCGATCTTCGCGGAGTTCCTCGGCTTCGTGGTGTGGCAGCTGTGGAGCATCGTGGCGGTGCTCCTCCCCGCCGCCGGCTTCACGCTCGAGAGCAGTCAGATCTTCTGGCTCATCTCCATCCCGAGTCTCGTGGGTGCGACACTGCGCATCCCGTACTCCTTCCTCGTGCCGATCTTCGGCGGGCGCAACTGGACCATCGTCTCCGCGGGACTGCTGCTGATCCCGGCGATCGCGATGGCCGTGTGCGTCGGCAATCCCGAGACGCCGTTCCCCGTCCTGCTGCTCGTCGCCGCCCTCGCCGGCTTCGGCGGCGGCAACTTCGCCAGCTCGATGTCGAACATCACGTTCTTCTACCCGCAGCGCGAGAAGGGCTGGGCGCTCGGGCTGAACGCCGCCGGCGGCAACCTCGGCGCGTCTGTCGCCCAGTTCGTCGTGCCGATCGTCGTCACGATCGGCGCCGGTGTCACGCTGAACCTGCCCCTGGCCGGCTGGATCTGGGTGCCCCTGATCCTCGTCGCGATGATCGGCGCCGCACTGCGGATGAACAACCTCTCCTCCGCGAAGGCCGACCTGTCCGGTTCGGCCGCCGCGGTCCGCGAGCCGCACTTGTGGCTGCTGTCGCTGCTGTACATCGGAACGTTCGGTTCGTTCATCGGATTCGCGAGCGTCTTCCCGAAGCTCATCGCCGACCAGTTCCCCGCGTTCTCGAGCATCTCCGTCGGAACCGCATCGGTGTCGCTCGCGTTCCTGGGGGCCCTCGTCGGCTCGCTCGCGCGACCCTTCGGCGGGCGGATGGCCGACCGCTTCGGCGGCGCACGGGTGACGATGGCGGCCTTCGCGGCCATGGCGGTCATGACGCTCGTGGTGATCTCCGTGCTCTCGACCGGCCAGTTCTGGCTGTTCCTCGGCTGCTTCCTGCTGCTGTTCGCCGCGGCCGGGGCGGGGAACGGCTCGACCTACCGCATGGTGCCGGTGGTGTTCGCCCTCCGCGGCTCCGGAGATGCCGCCACAGGTGGAGACGTGTCGTCCAAGCGCAAGGCCGCCGCGGCCCTCGGGCTGATCTCGGCGATCGGCGCCTACGGCGGATTCCTGATCCCGCAGGCCCTCAACCTCTCGCAGCAGGCGACGGGGACGTACACCGGGGCGTTCTTCGTCTTCGTTCTCGCCTACGTCGCCCTGCTGGTGCTCACGGGTGTCGTGTACGGGCGCCGCCGCGTGGACGGATTCCGGATCTGAGTCCGATGACGAGCATCGCGGCGGCGACCGACACCCACTGCCCGTACTGCGCGCTGCAGTGCGCGATGACGCTCACGCGTGCAGAGGATGCCGCCCCCGGCGCCGCCCCGGTCACCATCGCCGGCCGGGACTTCCCCACGAACCGCGGCGGCCTGTGCAAGAAGGGCTGGACCTCGGCCGACCTGCTGCGCGCACCCGGGCGACTGGTCGCTCCGCTCGTGCGCGGCGATGACGGCGAGCTCCACGAGGCGGACTGGGAGTCGACCCTCGACCTCATCGTCGACCGCCTGCGCGGCATCCGATCGGCGCACGGGGCGGATGCGGTCGCCGTGTTCGGCGGCGGCGGGCTCACGAACGAGAAGGCGTACCAGCTCGGCAAGTTCGCGCGGCTGGCCCTGGGGACGAGCCGCATCGACTACAACGGGCGCTTCTGCATGTCGTCGGCGGCGGCCGCCGGGAACCGCGCGTTCGGGATCGACCGCGGGATGCCGTTCCCCCTCGCCGACCTCGATGCGGCCTCCACGATCCTGCTGCTGGGAACGAACGTCGCGGCCACGATGCCGCCGTTCATCGGACACCTCTCCGGCGCGCAGGCCGCGGGCGGGCTCATCGTCGTGGACCCCCGCCGCACCGCGACCGCGCGACTGACCGACGAGGGGCGCGGCATCCATGTGCAGCCCGCCCCCGGCACCGATCTGGCCCTCCTGCTCGGACTGACGCACGTCGTGATCGCCGAGGGGCTCACGGACGAGGACTACCTCGCCGCTCGGACGACGGGTCTCGCCGAGCTCCGTCGCAGCGTCGCCGGATGGTGGCCCGAGCGGGTGCAGTCGGTCACGGGTGTTCCGGCGTCGACGATCCGGGCCGTCGCCCGGCGACTCGCGTCGAGTGGCGGGGTCTACATCCTGACCGGTCGCGGGGTCGAGCAGCACGTGGACGGAACCGACACCGCGACCGCGGCGATCAATCTCGCGCTCGCGCTCGGACTCCCCGGCCGGGACGACTCCGGGTACGGCACCCTGACCGGCCAGGGCAACGGACAGGGCGGTCGCGAGCACGGGCAGAAGTGCGATCAGCTGCCCGGCTACCGGAAGATCACCGATCCGCAGGCACGCGCGCACGTGGCGGGCGTGTGGGGCGTCGATCCCGCGATCCTGCCGCGTGCCGGCATCCCGGCCGTCGAGCTGCTGCAGTCGCTCGGAACGGCGGGCGGCGCGCGGGCGCTCCTCGTGCACGGTTCGAACGTGGTGGTCTCCGCGCCGCGCGCCGAGACGGTGCGGGCGGCCCTGCGGCGCCTCGACCTGCTCGTCGTCTCGGACTTCTTCCTCTCCGAGACCGCGGCGCTGGCCGACATCGTGCTGCCGGTTCCGCAGTGGGCGGAAGAGGAGGGCACGATGACGAACCTCGAAGGGCGGGTGATCCGCCGTCGCCGCGCGCTGAGCGCGCCCGACGGGGTGCGGGACGAGCTGTGGATCCTCGCCGAGCTCGCGGGCCGGCTCGAGGCTCCCGGCACGTACGACGTCGATCCGCGTGCGGTGTTCGACGAGCTGCGCCGGGCGTCCGCGGGCGGGATCGCCGACTACTCCGGGATCGACGACGCCCTGCTGGATGCCGATGCCCCGGTGCACTGGCCGTGCCCCGTCGGTTCGCTCGGAACCCCGCGACTGTTCGCCAACGGGTTCGCTCACGCCGACGGACGAGCGCGGATCATCGCCGTCACCCCTGCCCCGCACGACTCGCGGCCGGCGGGCGCCGGCGAGCTCACGCTCATCACCGGGAGACTGCTCGAGCACTATCAGAGCGGGGCGCAGACGCGCCGGGTGCCCGAACTCGCGGCCGCGCAGCCCGAGGTGCGCGCGACGCTGCACCCCGCGGCCGCCGCGCGACTGGGCATCGCCGACGGAGACCGCGTCGAGCTCACGAACGACCGCGGCACCGTTCGGGCGCGCGCTGCGGTCTCGCTCGACGTGCGACCGGGCGACGTGTTCCTGCCGTTCCACTTCCCGGGCGATGCGACGGCCAATCTGCTGACCTCGGATACGGTCGACCCGGTCTCGGCGATGCCCGAGTTCAAGACCGCGGCGGTGCGGGTGCGCCGCGCCGCGGAGGCGGTGGTCGTGTGAACGCCGCGCCGCTGCGCGTGCTCGTCGTGGGATACGGTCCGGTCGGCGCCCGCTTCGCCGAGAACCTCCTTCCGGCGGTGCGCGCCGGTCGGATCGACCTCACGGTCGTCGGGGCGGAGGCTGCCGATGCCTACAACCGCGTGCTGGTCGCGGAATACGCGGTCGGCTCGATCGCGCGGGAGTCGCTGACGATCGCCGACCGCGGATCGGTCGAGGCCGCAGGCGGGCGCGTCGTGACCGGGGTCGCGGTGCGCTCGCTCGATCGCGCCGCCGGAGAGGCGGTGCTCGAGGACGGCGATCGCATCCGGTACGACAGCGTCGTGCTCGCGACCGGATCGCGCGCGAACCTGCCCACGCTGGACGGTGTGCCGCGCGTCGCCCGTCGCGTCGCCGGTGAGGATGACGCGCTGCCGCGCGGTGTCACGGTGCTGCGCGACCTGGGCGATGCCGAGCGCGTGCGGGAGACCGTCGCCGCGGGCGGTCGGATCGTCGTCCTCGGCGCCGGGGTGCTCGGTCTGGAGTTCGCGCTGGCCGCGACGCACGCCGGGTCGCCGGTCGCAGTCGTGCACCACGGGCCGCATCCGATGCCGCGCAACCTCGATCGCGGTGCCGGCTCGGTGCTGCGGACCGCCGTGCGCCGGACCGGCGTGACGGTGGTGCCGCACAGCCGGGCCGAGAGCGTCCTGTTCCGGACGGACGACGACGGGCGGCCTCGCTTCGACCGGCTCGGAACGGCGGACGGGAAGATGATCGAGGGCGACCTGCTGGTGCTCTCGTGCGGCGTGACCCCCCGCGCGGAGCTCGCCGAATCCTCCGGGCTGCACACCTCGTTCGGGGTCGTGGTGGACGGCACGCTGCGCAGTTGGAGCGACCCGGCTGTCTACGCGATCGGCGACTGCGCGCACGTCGCGGATCGCGACTCCGCCGCGCCCGACGGTCGGCTCCCCGGCGCACCCAGCGGGCTCATCGGTCCTGGCTGGCGTCAGGCGGACTGGCTCGCCGATCGCTTCGTGCGCGGTGTCGAGGATGCGGAGTCGGATTCCGTCCCGGTCGAGCGGGAGCCGCTGGTCATGCTGAAGGCCGAGCATGTCGACGTCGTCGCAGCGGGAGACGTCGCCCCCGACCCGTGGGACGAGCACGCCGACGGGCGCTCCGTCTCGCAGTGGGCCGATCCCGAGCACGGTCGCTACGCCAAGATGATCACGGTCGCCGGCATCCTGCAGGGCTTCGTCTGCGTGGGCATGCCGCGCACCGCGGCGGAGCTCACGCTGCTGTACGAGCGCGGCGATGAGCTGCCGGCCGATCGATCCCTGCTGCTGCGCCTCGACGGTCCCGACGGGGACGCGACCGCGTCGGGAGCGATGAGTCCCGACGCGACAGTGTGCTGGTGCAACGGGGTGAGCGCGCAGCGCATCGGCGAATCGATCGCGGGCGGCAGCACGACTGTCGAGTGCGTCGGGCGCGATACCCGCGCCGGCACGGGATGCGGCGGCTGCCGGTCGCGGATCGCCGACCTGCTCGCCTCGCACGTGAGCGAGCCCGCATGAGTTCTCACAATCGCGCGAGCGCTGCGGTGAGGGAAACGTTGCGCGGCCGAAACCGCGGCCGCACGACCCCGGAAACCTCGCGTCCCTAGCCTCGATCGCACGTCCCGTTCCACCGCATCACCTGCCCCTCCATCCGCGATGACAGGAGAGCCCGTGCCCAGACCTTCGAAGAGACCGGATGCCGCGGCATCCCCCGCCTTCTCGTCGCCCGCAGAGCGCTCCGTCGTGGTCATCGGGGCCGGCATGGTGGCGCACCGCTTCGTCGAGAGCCTGCGCTCGCGCGACGCCGAGGGGCGCTGGCGCGTGACGGTGATCGGCGAAGAGGACCGCCATCCGTACGACCGGGTCGCCCTGACCAGCTTCTTCGCCGGCGCCGGAGCGGAAGACCTCACGCTCCCCCGGCCGGTGCTCGACGACGACGACCGTGTGCGGTTCCTGCGCGGCGACGCCGTCGTGCGCATCGACCGGCAGGCGCGCCGGGTCACGACCGCGAGCGGATTGAGCGTCGGCTGGGACACGCTCGTGCTCGCCACGGGCTCGTACGCGGCGCGCCTCGCGGTCGACGGCTTCGACCTGGACGGATGCTTCGTCTACCGCACGCTCGATGACGTCGGGGGCCTCCGCGCATTCGTGGAGCGCCGATCCGCCGAGCTCGGCCGCCGACTGCGCGGCACCGTGATCGGCGGAGGCCTGCTGGGCCTGGAAGCCGCCGGCGCGCTGCAGGGCCTGGATGTGGACTGCACCGTCGTGCAGTCCTCGGACCGGCTGATGTCGGCCCAGCTCGACGATCGCGGCGCCGATTCGCTGCGGCGGCTGATCGAAGCCCGCGGGATCGCGGTGCGCACCGGATCGGTCACGACACGGCTGGATCCCGATGCGCGAGGGAGCGTGCGGGGGCTCGAGTTCCGCGAGGGCGACTACGCCGACACCGACGTCGTCGTCTTCACCGTCGGCGTGCGGCCGCGCGATCAGCTCGCCCGGGCCGCGGATCTCGCCGTCGACCCGCGCGGGGGCGTCGTGATCGACGCGGGATGCACCACCTCCGACCCGCGCATCCTCGCGATCGGCGAGGTCGCGAGCTTCGAGGGTCGCTGCGTCGGCCTCGTGGCGCCGGGATACGCGATGGCCGAGGTCGCGGCGACCCGCCTGCTGGGCGCACCCGCGGAGTTCCCCGGCTACGACGACTCGACGAAGCTCAAGCTGCACGGCGTCGACGTCGCGAGTTTCGGCGACGCGTTCGGAACGACCGCCGGCGCGCTGGATGTCGTCTACGCCGACCCCGTGGCCGGCGTCTACAAGAAGCTCGTCCTCTCCGACGATGCCAAGACACTGCTCGGCGGGATCCTCGTCGGCGATGCCGGTGCGTACGGGATGCTGCGACCGCTCGTCGGCGGCGCCCTCGGCGCCGATCCGGCCGCCTACCTCATGCCCGAGGGAGCGGGCGAGTCCCTCGCGAATGCGGAGCTTCCGGATGCCGCGCTGGTGTGCTCGTGCAACGGCGTCAGCGCGGGGACCATCCGCTGCGCCGTGACCGACGAGGGGTGCACCGACGTCGCCGGGGTCAAGGCGTGCACCCGGGCGGGAGCGGCGTGCGGGTCGTGCCTGCCGCTGGTGAAGAAGCTCGTCGGCGCCGAACTCGCGCGCAGCGGGGCGACGCTCAGCACGGCGCTGTGCGAGCACATCTCGATGTCGCGTGCCCAGCTGTTCGACGCGGTGCGGGTCTCGGGCCTGCGGAGGTTCAGCGCGATCATCGAGCGCTTCGGCAGCGGGCGCGGGTGCGACATCTGCAAGCCGGTGCTCGCGAGCATCCTGTCCTCGCTCGGCGCGGGGCACGTGCTGGACGGCGAGAACGCCACCCTCCAGGACACGAACGACCACGTGATGGCGAACATCCAGAAGGACGGCAGCTACTCGGTCGTCCCCCGCATCGCCGGCGGCGAGATCACCCCCGAGGGCCTCCTCGTGATCGGCCAGGTCGCCAAGGACTTCGGCCTGTACACGAAGATCACCGGCGGCCAGAGGATCGACATGTTCGGAGCGAGGCTCGACCAGCTGCCGGACATTTGGCGCCGTCTGGTCGACGCGGGCTTCGAATCGGGGCACGCCTACGGCAAGTCCCTCCGCACCGTCAAGTCGTGCGTCGGCTCGACCTGGTGCCGCTACGGCGTGCAGGACTCCGTCGGCATGGCGGTGCAGCTCGAGCTGCGCTACCGCGGACTGCGTTCGCCCCACAAGATCAAGCTCGGCGTCTCGGGCTGCGCGCGTGAGTGCGCCGAGGCCCGCGGCAAGGACGTGGGCGTGATCGCGACCGAGGCGGGCTGGAACATGTACGTCGGCGGCAACGGCGGGTTCACGCCGCGGCATGCGGTGCTGCTGGCTGAAGGCCTCGACGACGCGGGTCTGCTGCAGGCGATCGACCGCTTCCTGATGTACTACATCCGCACCGCCGATCGGCTGCAGCGCACGGCGCCGTGGTTCGAGGAGATGGAGGGCGGGATCGACGCGCTGCGCGCGGTGATCTTCGACGACAGCCTCGGGATCGCCGCGGACCTCGATGCGGCGATGGCCGCGCACGTCGACGCGTACGAGGACGAGTGGCGGGCGACGCTCGAGGATCCCGACAAGCTCCGCCGCTTCGCGTCGTTCGTGAACGCCCCCACCACCCCCGACCCGTCGCTCGCGTATACGGCGGAGCGGGGGCAGGCGCGGCCCGCGACCGCGGCCGAGCGTGGCGACCCGCGAGTGCTCATCGCGGGGACGACCCTGGCGGTGCGCCGATGAGCGCGCCGGTCCTGACCGCCGCCCCGCCGGAGGCGGCGCCCACCTGGGTGCCGGTGTGCCGACTCGACGATCTCGAACGGGAGCGCGGCATCCCGGCCCTGATCGACGGCGAGCAGGTGGCGCTGTTCCGCACCCACGACGATCGCGTGTACGCGGTGCAGCAGCTCGACCCGTACAGCGGCGCGCACGTGATCGCCCGTGGGATCGTCGGCACGCGCGGGGACGCCCCCACGGTCGCGTCGCCGATGTTCAAGCAGGTCTTCGATCTGCGCACGGGCGCGTGCCTGGACACGCAGGGCGCGGAACCGCGCGCGCTGCGGGTGTGGCCGGCCGCGGTGGATGCCGGCGGCGATGTCGTGATCAAGTGGAGGGGTTCGGCATGACGACGATGATGGGGATCTCGCTCTCGGGGCGGCTGGTCGTGATGGTGGGCGGTGGCGAGGTCGCGGCGCGCCGCATCCGACGGTTCCTCCTGGACGGCGCGGTGATCCGGGTGGTCGCTCCGGCGCTGGGCGCGGCCACCGCGCGGCTGGTGGACGAACACGGGCTGGAATGGCTGTCCCGCGTCTTCGCCCGCGACGATCTCGAGGGCGCCTGGCTCGTGCACACCGCGACGGGCAACTCTCGCGTGGACGCGCACGTGGCCGCGCTGTGCGACGAGCGTCGCATCCTGTGCGTCAACGCGGGCGCGGGAGACCACGGGTCGGCGCGGCTCGCGGCGGAGACGCGCTCGGGCGACAGCATCGTGGGGGTGGTCTCCGACACCGGGATCGACCCGGGGCGGACGATACTCTTGCGCGATGCGATCGCGGAACGACTGCGCGAGGGGGCCCTGCCGGTGCGCAGGCGGCGGTCGAGCGCAGTGGGCGGCGTGCACCTCGTGGGCGGCGGTCCCGGTCCGATCGACCTGCTCACGGTGCGCGGGCGACGACTTCTGGCCGAAGCCGACGTGGTGGTGACCGATCGGCTCGGTCCGACGGCCGTGCTCGCGGAGCTCGCACCCGAGGTCGAGGTGATCGACGTGGGCAAGCGGCCGGGACATCACCCGGTCCCCCAGGAGGAGATCAACGCGCTCCTGGTCGAGCGCGCCCGGCGCGGGCTGCGGGTCGTCCGGCTCAAGGGCGGCGATCCCTTCGTGTACGGACGTGGCGGCGAGGAGGTCGCCGCGTGCCTTGCCGCCGGCGTGCCCGTCGAGGTCGTGCCGGGACTCACCAGCGTCGTGTCGGTCCCCCAGGCGGCCGGCATCCCGGTCACGCATCGCGGCACCGCCGCAGCCCTGCACGTCGTCAACGGACAGGACGCACCCACGCCCGCGACCCTCGCGGCGCTGTGCGACCCGCAGACGACGACCGTGGTGCTCATGGGCGTGAGTGCCCTCCGCGGCTTCGTCGACGCCGCGCTGGATGCCGGTGCCGATGCGGATCTGCCGGTGGCGGTCGTGGAGAGCGGACACACCGACGCGCAGCGCACGACGCACGCGACACTCGCGACGATCGTCGAGACTGCGGCCGAGGCGAGGGTGCGCAACCCCGCGGTCCTCGTCTTCGGACATGTCGCCGCGGCGGATCTGCTGCTGCCGGTGATGAGTTCGTCGGCGGCCGGTGACAGTAGCCTGTGACCATCGCCAGTCCGCCTGCTCCGCGCACGGGCGCGGATCCCTCCGCACCCGTGATCTCCGCCGCCCTCGCCGGCTGCACGATCCTCCTGCCGGTCGATCGGCGCTCGGGCGAGCTCTCGGCCGCGCTCGAACGGCACGGCGCGGCGGTGCGGCTCGCACCGGCCCTGACGATCGTCCCGCACATCGACGACGAGGAGCTCATCGCCCGGTCCCGCACCCTGATCGCCGAGCCGCCCGACATCGTCGTGGTCACCACCGGCGTCGGATTCCGCGGCTGGGTGGAGGCGGTCGACGAAGCCGGCATCCTCGAGGAGTTCCTCGCGGCGATCCGTCCCGCTCAGATCGTCGCGCGAGGCCCGAAGGCGCGCGGAGCGATCCAGCAGGCCGGGCTCGCCGCCGACTGGGTGGCCGAGTCGGAGACCGCCGCCGAGCTCGAGGACTTCCTCCTGGCCGAGGGCGTCTCCGGCAGGCGCATCGCCGTGCAGCACCACGGGTCGGGAGCGGATGGACTCGACGAGGCGTTCGCCGCCGCGGGCGCCGATGTCGTGAGCCTCACGATCTACCGCTGGGGCCCGCCCCCGGACCCCGCTGTGGTGCGGCGGTCGGTGACCGCTGCCGCCGGTGGGGAGTTCGATGCGATCCTCTTCACGTCGGCGCCCGGAGCGCAGGAGTGGCTCGGCGCGGCCGACATCCTCCAGGTCCTCCCGGCGATGCGCGGTCTCGCGGACTCCGGCAGGCTCCTGATGGCGGCCGTCGGCCCGATCACGGCCGGTCCGCTGCGCGCCGCGGGGTTCGAACCGCTCGTCCCCGACCGCGGCCGATTGGGCTCCCTCGTCCGAGCGGTCGTGACCTATTTCGGCGGCGGGCACGCGCCGGGCATCGAGACCGAGGTCGGTCGACTCGAGCTGCGCAGCGCCGGGATCGTGCTGGCCGGCCGCCACATTCCGCTCTCCCGCCTCGGGCTCGACATCCTGGCGATCCTGATGCAGCGCCGCGGGGCCACGGTGTCGCGCGAAGAGCTGCTGAGCGCACTCCCGCGGTCGGTGTCGAACACCCACGCGGTCGAGGTGGCGATCGCGCGGCTCCGCGAGGCGATCGACGTGCCCGACCTGGTCAAGACCGTCGTCAAGCGGGGCTACCGGCTCAACGTCGCCGAGGGGCACGACGAGTGACGGCGCCCGTGCTCATCGCCTGCTCGCACGGGACGAGCTCGCCCGAGGGACGCGCGGCCGTCTCGGCGATCATCGACGGCGCTCGTGCCCTGCTGCCGGGCGTCGAGGTGGTGCCGTCGTACGTCGATGTCGAGTACCCCCAGATCGACGAGGTCGTCGCGGCCGTCACGGCACGTGCCGAGGCGGTCGTGGTGCCGGTGCTGCTGTCGTCGGGTTACCACACGAGGGTCGACATCGCTCGCGCGGTGGCCGCAGCCAACGGCAGGGCGGTCGTGACCGAGCCTCTGGGCACGCACCCGCTCATCGCCGAGATCGTGATCGACCGGCTGGTGGCGGCAGGGGCGACACCGCACGACGCCGTCGTGCTCGCCGCCGCCGGATCGAGCGATCCGGCATCCGCCGCCGAAGTGCGACGGGTCGCCGCGACGGTGCGGGCGCGGTGGGGCGGCCCGGTGGCCGTCGGATTCGCGGCCAGTTCACCGCCGCTCCTCCCGGAGGCGCTCGCGACCGCGCGCGAGGGCGGCGGGCGCACTGTCGCCTCGAGCTACGTACTGGCACCGGGCTATTTCGCGACCGTGGTGCGGCGGGCGGGGTTCGATCTCACGTCCGAGCCCCTCGGACCGGATCCCCGACTCGCGTCCGTCGTGGCGGATCGCTACCGCGCGGCGGCAGGATCGTCATCGGCGGATGCCGACGGCGGCGAGTCCGTGCGCGACTAGGGGCGCTGCCCCACCGCCACCACCACGGCGGACCGCGGCGCGAGGACCGCGTGGTCGCCGTGCACGGCGCAGCCGGTGTCGGTCGTCAGGAGCACCGCAGCCGTGCGCGGCACCGCGAGCTCGACGGTCTCCGTCGAGAGGTTGACCAGGATCTCGACCGTGCCCCGACGCAGCCGGAACGTGCCGCGCTTCTCGTTCGCGATCGCCGCGATGGCCGAGAACGCCGGATCCGTCAGGTCGGGCAGCGTGCGGCGCAGCTCGAGGAGATCGCGGTACAGCGCGAGCGTGCGCGCGTGGATCCCGGCATCCTTCTCGTCCCACCGGAGCTTCGACCGGCGGAAGGTCTCGGGATCCTGGGGATCGGGCACCACGGCGGGATCCCAGCCCATCGCCGCGAACTCGGCGATCCGCCCTTCGGCCGTCGCGCGCCCGAGCTCGGGCTCGGGATGCGACGTGAAGAACTGCCACGGCGTGGAGGCCGCCCACTCCTCGCCCATGAAGAGCATCGGCGTGAAGGGCGAGAGCACCGTCAGCACGGCTGCGATCGCGACGCCGCCCTCATCGACCATGTGGGAGAGCCGATCGCCTGCCGCACGGTTGCCGATCTGATCGTGATCCTGGCTGAAGGTCACCAGGCGCGTCGTCGGGATGCGGCGATCGATCGGGTGCCCGTGCAGACGCCCCCGGAACGACGACCAGGTGCCGTCGTGGAAGAACCCCTCGGCGGCCGTCTTGGCGAGCGCGTCGAGCGGCGCGAAGTCCGCGTAGTAGCCGCTCGTCTCGCCGGAGACGGCGACGTGCACGGCGTGGTGGTAGTCGTCGCTCCACTGCGCCGCCAGGCCGTACCCCCCGGCCTCCCGCGCGGCGATCAGCGTCGCATCGTTCAGGTCGGACTCGGCGATGAGGGTGAGCGGGCGGCCCAGATGCGCGCTGAGCGCGTCGACGTTCTCGGCCAGCTCCCGCAGGATATGCCGCTCGGACGAGTCCTTGAGCGCGTGCACCGCGTCGAGGCGCAGACCGTCCACGTGGTAGTCGCGCAGCCACATCAGAGCGTTCTCGACGATGTACCGGCGCACCTCCGGTTCGTCGAGGTCGATCGACAGCCCCCACGTGTTGCGCTCCGCGTCGCGCAGGTACGGACCGAATTCGGGCAGATAGTTGCCGCTCG
>JAESFR010000263.1_pt1 | contig 17793 bp, 17 predicted proteins | sample 9266191 | NCBI WGS metagenome assembly JAESFR01 (sample SAMN14503063, study PRJNA617104) | algae metagenome | isolation source: Pleurocapsa minor HA4230-MV1 and co-occurring heterotrophs from cement on... | place: USA: Nuuanu Pali Lookout, Hawaii | collected 2009-07-20
CGGGCAGCGGTGTGCGCGAGACGACGTCCAGGGCGAGTCCGAGCAGGTCGCGCGTGTCTGCGGGGTCGATGATGCCGTCGTCCCAGAGACGCGCCGTCGCGTAGTACGGGTCGCCCTGCTGCTCGTACTGCGCGCGGATGGGCGCCTCGAAGCCCGCCTGGTCCTCGGCGGACCACGACTCGCCGCGGCCCTCGATCTGGTCGCGCTTCACCGTCGAGAGCACGGATGCGGCCTGCGGGCCGCCCATGACCGAGATGCGGCTCGCGGGCCAGGTCCACAGGAAGCGGGGCGAGTACGCGCGGCCGCACATCGAGTAGTTGCCGGCGCCGAACGAGCCGCCGATCACGACGGTGAGCTTGGGCACCCTCGTCGTGGCGACGGCCGTGACCATCTTCGCGCCGTCCTTCGCGATGCCGCCGGCCTCGGCATCCCGCCCGACCATGAAGCCGGAGATGTTCTGCAGGAACAGCAGCGGGATGCCGCGCTGGTCGCACAGCTCGATGAAGTGCGCGCCCTTCTGCGCGGACTCGGAGAAGAGCACGCCGTTGTTCGCGACGATGCCGACCGGGTGGCCGTGGATGCGCGCGAAGCCCGTCACCAGGGTCTCGCCGTAGGCGCGCTTGAACTCGTGGAACGCACTGGCATCCACGAGTCGGGCGATCACCTCCCGCACGTCGTAGGGCTGGTTCACGTCGACCGGCACGACGCCGTACAGGTCGGACGCGTCGACGATCGGCGCCGTGCTCTCCGTGACGTCCCACGCCGGGTCGGCGGGCTGCGGAAGGGTCGCGACGATGTCGCGCACGATCTCCAGCGCGTGCTCGTCGTCCTCGGCGAGGTGGTCCACCACGCCGGAGCGCGACGCGTGCAGTTCGCCTCCGCCCAGCTCTTCCGCCGTGACGATCTCTCCGATCGCGGCCTTCACCAGGGGCGGGCCGCCGAGGAAGATCGTGCCCTGATCGCGCACGATCACGGTCTCGTCGCTCATCGCCGGCACGTACGCGCCGCCCGCCGTGCACGATCCGAGCACGGCGGCGATCTGCGGGATCCCCTCGCCGGACATCCGGGCCTGGTTGAAGAAGATGCGGCCGAAGTGATCGCGGTCGGGGAACACCTCGTCCTGCATCGGCAGGAACGCGCCGCCGGAATCGACCAGGTAGACGCACGGGAGGCGATTCTCCAGCGCGATCTCCTGCGCGCGGAGATGCTTCTTGACCGTCATCGGATAGTACGTGCCGCCCTTGACCGTCGCATCGTTGCAGACGACCATCACGTGGCGGCCGTGGACGAGCCCGATCCCGGCGATGACTCCCGCACCGGGGGCCTCTCCCCCGTACATCCCCTCGGCAGCGAGCGGCGCGATCTCCACGAAGGGACTGCCCTCGTCGAGGAGGCGCGAGACGCGGTCCCGCGGCAGGAGCTTGCCCCGCGCCACGTGGCGCTCCCGCGAGGATGCGGGCCCTCCGGCCGCGGCTTCGGCGACGCGCGTGCGGAGTCGCTGTGCGAGCGCGGACTGCGCGTCGCGCGTGCGGTCGAACGCGTCGTCGTGCGGGGTCGCGGTCTGCAGCGCCGCGCCGGCTGCCGTCATGTCATCTCCGTCGACGTCACGATCGGATCACGTTCGTTGTCCGGTCGCGATCCGTGTGGTTAGGGTTCACTAACTGAGTCTTCAGGTTAGCGAGGATTAACTGAAATGACAAGCGGCGTCACCGAGCGCGATCGCGCGAAAGCCGATCGGCAGGCGGCGATCCTGCACGAGGCGGCGCGGCTGTTCGCGGAGCGCGGTTTCAGCGGTGTGAGCCTCGAGGAGCTCGGTGCCGCCGTCGGCGTCAGCGGTCCCGCGGTGTACCGTCACTTCGCGAACAAGCAGGCGCTGCTCGGAGCCATTCTGGTGCGCGTGAGCGAGCGGCTGCTCAGCGGCGGCCAGGAGGTCGTCGCCGCGAACGACTCGCCCGAGCTGCGCCTGGACGCGCTCATCCGCTTCCACGTCGAGTTCGCCCTCACCGATGCCGACGTCATCCGCGTGCAGGATCGCGACCTCGCGAGCCTGAGCGAGGACGATCGCCACACGGTGCGCCGGCTGCAGCGCGAATACGTCGAGCTGTGGATGAGCGTCCTCGCGCAGCTCCACCCCGACCGCTCGGATGCCGACCTCCGCGTGCGCGCCCACGCGTGCTTCGGGCTGATCAACTCCACCCCGCACAGCGTGCGGCGCGTGCGGGCCTCCCCCTCGGATGCCACGGTGCGGGGCATCCTCGAGTCGATGGCTTCGGCCGCTCTCACGGCCTGAGGCCGTCCACGATCCCTTAGGCTGATCGCACCATGCCGAAGGATGCCCCGGGGGGCGGCGAGAACACGGCGAAGAACGCGCGCCCGGCGAACCCGATCGAGCCGACCGACCCTGACGACCTCAGGAGCTCCCGCCGCGACTTCCTGAAGGTCGGTGGGATCGCCGCTGCGGGCCTGGTCGTCGGCGGCGGAGTCGGCGCCGCCGCAGGTGCCTCGGTCGGACAGGCTGTGGGCTATGCCGCAGGCGCGCAGGACTACGGCGCGCTGAGCCCCCGTTCTGTGCCCGGCTTCGATCACGTCGTCGTGCTGATGGGCGAGAACCGGTCGTTCGACAATCTGCTCGGATGGCTCTACACACCCGAGACCATCCCCTCGGGTGAGACGTTCGACGGCTTGGCCTTCGGGGACTACGCGAACGTGGCTCCGGACGGCACGCGCGTCGCCGCCCACGTCTACGAGGGACCGACCGACATCATCATGGGGCTGCCCAACCCCGATCCGGGCGAGGAGTACCCGCACGTCAACACGCAGCTGTTCGGCACCGTGCTTCCTGCGACGAATGCGACGAAGCAGATCGACGGAATGGAGTCGCCGTACAACGCGCCGGTCGAGGGCACCGAGCCGACCATGGACGGCTTCATCCACGACTACGTCAACAACATCGAGCGCAACAGCGGAAAGCCGCCCAAGCCCGATGTCGCCGCGCAGATCATGGGCGGATTCTCGCCGGAGCAGCTGCCCGTGCTGTCCACCCTCGCTCGCGAGTTCGCCGTGTTCGACGCCTGGTTCGCCGCTGTGCCGTCCCAGACCTACTGCAACCGCGCGTTCTTCCACGCCTCGACATCCCACGGCTACGTGACGAACAAGCATGGAGCGGGCTACGACAAGTGGCTCGATGCGCCGCCGGCGCAGACCGTGTTCGATCGCCTGGAAGAGGCGGGCATCTCGTGGAAGGTCTACTTCGACGAGATGCAGCTCGTCTCGCTCACGGGCGTGCAGATGGCGCCCACGCTCGAGAAGCACTGGCGAACCGACCACTTCGTCCACATGAAGGACTTCTTCAAGGACGCCGAAGCGGGCACTCTGCCGGCCTACGCCTTCATCGAGCCGCGCATGGTGTACAACCACAACGACTTCCATCCGCCGTTCGGGACCTTCCGCAGCTCCGTGGTCGGCGGTGAGCAGATCCTCGACTCGGCAGTCTCGGACGTCCGCGCCGGGGAGAAGCTCGTGGCGAGCGTGTACAACGCGATCAAGCGCAGCGAGAGCCCGAAGGGCTCGAACGCGATGAACACCCTGCTGCTGATCACGTTCGATGAGCACGGCGGAACGTACGACCACGTCGTCCCGCCCACCGCGACTCCGCCCACCGTCGACGCGGAACCCGGCGAGATGGGCTTCACGTTCGACCGGCTGGGATGCCGCGTCCCCGCGATCGCCGTGTCCGCCTACACGCGCGGCAACACGATCATCCACGACGAGATGCACCACGGGTCGGTCGCCGCGACCCTCGCTCGACTGCACGGTCTGCGCCCGCTCACTCGACGCGACGCCGGCGCGAACGACCTGTTCTCCGTGGTGAACCTGCAGGAGCCTCGCGATCCCCGCACCTGGCCCGCCGTGCATCCCATGTACCTGCCGGCCAATCCGGAGGCCGACGAGAACATCGATCCGACGTCTCATCCGCACAAGGACAAGCCGCTGAGCCCTCCGGGACGCGGCCTCCTCGGCCTGCTGCTGGCGAAATACGGCGGCGACGGGCACGCCGAGCCGCAGACCTTCGGCGAGGCGTACACCCTGCTGCAGAAGCACGGTCTCGGGCTGTTCTACCCCAAGACCGACAAGTAGGACCGAAGCGTCCGGATCAGCGCATCAGCATCGCGCGACCGGGCTCGCGCAGCACATCGGCCACATCGCGCAGGAACCGCGCGCCCTGCTCGCCGTCGACCAGCCGGTGATCGAACGACAGGCTCAGCGTCATCACGTCGCGGAGGGCGATCTCGCCGCGGTGCTCCCACGGCTGCCGCCGGACGGCCCCCAGCGCGAGGATGCCGGCCTCCCCCGGGTTCAGGATCGGAGTCCCGGCGTCCACGCCGAACACGCCGACGTTCGTGATCGAGAACGTGCCGCCCGTCATCGCGGCGGGTGCGGTCTTGCCGGCGCGCGCGACCTCGGCGAGCGCCTTGATCCCGTCGGCCAGCTCGATGAGGGTCATCGCCTGCGCTTCGCGGATGTTCGGCACCACGAGTCCGCGATCGGTCGCCGCGGCGATGCCGAGGTGCACGTCGTGGTACTGGATGATCTCGGAGTTCTCGGCATCCCACCGCGAATTGAGTTCGGGATGCCGCATCAGCGCGAGGCAGACCGCCTTGGCGGCCACCGCCATCACGCCGATGCGATGCCCTTCGAGCGCCCGGTCCTCGCGCATGGAGGCGATCAGCTCGCTCGTCGCGGTGACATCGACCGTGAGGAACGTCGTGACGTGCGGAGCGGTGAAGGCACTGCGCACCATCGCGTCGGCCGTGTGCTTGCGCACGCCCCGGATCGGGATGCGGGTGACGCGGTCATCGGACGTGCGCGGAGCAGCCGATGCGGACCCGGCGTGCGGCCGCGTGGGGCGCTCGAGCGTCTCGATGCGGGCAGCGTACGCCTCGACGTCGGCGCGGGTGATCACGCCGGTCGCACCCGTCGCCTCGACGAGCGCCAGATCGACGCCGAGCTCTTTCGCGAACTTGCGCACGGGCGGGGTCGACCTCGGCCGCTCGCGGAGCGCCTCGACGCTCTCGTGCACCGGGATCACGTCGTGCGGCGCCGCCTCGAGCACCGCGGTGTCCACGCCGGCGGGCCGGCGCGCCCCGGCGCGGGCTCGTCGCTGCGGGCGGGTGCTGCCGCGGGGGGCGGCGCCGTAGCCGACGAGGTTCGGCTGCGCGCGCTCCTCCGCCGGAGTCTCTTCGGGCTGCGGCGGGCCGGCGCTCTCAGCCGATCGCGGCTCTGGGTCGGCAGGCGCCTCGCCCGCGACATCGAACGAGATGAGCACCGAGCCCACCTCCACCACATCGCCGGCAGCCGCATGCAGCGTGCGGACGACTCCCGCGTACGGCGAAGGCAGCTCGACGACCGCCTTGGCCGTCTCGACCTCGGCGATGGTCTGATTCAGGGTGACCGTGTCTCCTTCGGCGATGAGCCATTGCACGAGCTCCGCCTCGGGAAGACCCTCCCCCAGGTCGGGCAGCCGGAAGTCGGTGGTCACAGCTCGACCCCCGTCAGCGAGTGCGGGCGGTCCATGACCCGGTCCACGGCATCCAGGATCCGGTCGAGGTCGGGCAGGTGGTGCTTCTCGAGCTTGGCCGGCGGATACGGGATGTCGTGGCCGGTCACCCGCAGCGGGGGCGCCTCCAGGTAGTTGAAGCACTGCTCCGTCACGCTCGCGACGAGCTCGGCACCCACGCCGGCTTCACGCGCGGCTTCGTGGGTGACGACGACGCGCCCGGTCTTGCGGACGGATGCCGCGACGGTGCGGTAGTCGACGGGCGAGATCGAGCGCAGGTCGATGACCTCGATCGAGATCCCGTCGTCCTCGGCGGCCAGTGCCGCGTCGAGGGCGGTGCCCACCTGCGCGCCGTACGTGAGGATCGTCACGTCGCTGCCCTCGCGGGCGATGCGGGCGAGTCCCATGGGCGGCGCGTCGGCGAGGTCGACGTCGAGATCGACCTCGCCCTTCTGGTGGTAGAGGCGCTTCGGCTCGAAGTAGACGACGGGGTCGTTGGAGGCGATCGCCTGGCGCAGCATGACGTAGGCGTCCTGCGGATTCGAGACCGCGACCACGCGGAGTCCCGACGTGTGCACGAAGTAGGCCTCGGGCGATTCGGAGTGATGCTCGGCAGCGCCGACCCCGCCCGCCCACGGGATGCGGATCGTGATCGGCATCTTCACGTTGCCGCGCGTGCGGTAGTGGAGCTTGGCGACCTGGCAGACGATCTGGTCGAACGCCGGATACACGAACCCGTCGAACTGGATCTCGACCACGGGCCGGAAGCCGCGGAACGCGAGCCCGACGGCCGTCCCCATGATGCCCGACTCGGCCAGCGGGGTGTCGATCACCCGCGACGCGCCGAACTGGTCGAGGAGACCGTCCGTCACGCGGAAGACGCCACCGAGCTTGCCGATGTCCTCCCCCATGACGAGGACCTTCGGGTCGTCGGCCATCGCGCGGCGCAGGCCCTCGTTGATGGACTTCGCCATCGTGAGCTGGGTCATCGCGCTTCACCGCCCACCGCGGCATCCGCGAAGCCCTCGAGGTAGGCGGCGAACTGCGCGCGCTGCGCGTCCAGACCCACGTGCGGCTCGTCGTAGACATGGTCGAAGATCTCGATCGCCGGCTTGGTGCGGGCGCCGAGGCACGCGGCGCGCACGTCCGCGCCCCACTGGTCGGCTTCCGCCGCGACAGCGCGCTCGAACTCCTCGGTGAATTCGCCCTGCGCCCGCAGGAGCGCCTCGACGCGCGCGAGGGGGTCGCGCCGGCGCCACCGCTCGACCTCGTCCTTGTCGCGGTAGCGGGTGGGGTCGTCCGAGGTCGTGTGCGGGCCCATGCGGTAGGTGACGGCCTCCAGGAACACGGGGCCGTTGCCGGTGCGGGCGTGGTCGACGGCCCACCGCATCGCGGCCAGGCACGCCAGCACGTCGTTGCCGTCGACGCGCAGGCTCGGGATGCCGAATCCCGGCGCGCGCCCTGCGATCGGGAACTTCGCCTGGACGGTGACGGGCTCCGAGATCGCCCACTGGTTGTTCGTGCACACGAAGACGACGGGCGCCCGGAAGGAGGACGCGAAGACCATCGCCTCGTTCACATCGCCCTGGCTTGTCGCACCGTCGCCGAAGTACGCCGCGGAGACCTGGTCCGTGCCGTCGATCCCGACGCCCATCGCGTACCCCACGGCGTGCAGCGCCTGCGCGCCGATGATGATCTGCGGCGTCGCGGTGTTGATGTCGTAGGGATCGAACGTCGAGTGCGCCTCGCCGCGCCAGGCGAGCACGAAGTCGGCCGGTACGGCGCCGCGCACGAAGTTGACGCCGATCTCGCGATAGCTCGGGAAGACGAAGTCGTCGGCGCGGAAGGCCCGCGCGGTGCCTACCTGGGTGGCCTCCTGACCCTGACACGGGGCCCACAGGCCCAGCTGGCCCTGACGCTGGAGGGCGACGCCCTCGGTGTCGATCCGGCGCACGAGCATCATGTCGCGGTACAGACCGCGCAGCGCCTCGGCGTCGATGTCGGCGACCCACGGATCGAGCTCGCGATCGGCGATGCGCTCGCCGCTCGGAGCGATCAGACGGGCCACATCGTCGATGTCGGTGGCCAGGTCTGCGGTCGGGCTCAGGGTGTGCATCATCGTCATCCCTCCTCGGTGCGGAAGGCCCTCGTGAGGCCGCCCGCCGTGGAACCCGGCGGCGTCGCCGGTTGCATCGAGAGTACGTCGATCTTGCACCTCGCTCAAGCAATGAGGTAATCGCTGAGCATGTTGCCAATAATCTGCGCGCGCACCGTGCTAAAGTTTCACACTATGGGCACACTGGACCACGTCGACCTCGAGCTGCTGGCCGCTCTCGCGGCCGACCCGAGGGCGACCGTCGTCGCTCTGGCCGAGCGCCTGGGGATGTCGCGCAACACGGTCCAGGCCCGCATGGCCCGCCTCGAGCGCGCCGGGGTCTTCCTCTCGTATGAGCGCGCGATCTCCTCGACCGCGCTCGGCTTCCCGATCGAGGCCTTCATCAGCGTCACCGTGCGGCAGGCGGACCTGCCGCGGATCACCGCCGAGCTGGCCGGCATCCCGGAGATCGTGCAGGCGCACGGGCTGAGCGGGCAGGTCGACCTTCTCGTGCGGGTCGCGTGCCGGGACACCCGCCACCTCTTCGACACCGATGCCCGGATCCTCGCGATCGAGGGGGTCGAGCGCACCGAGACCTCGCTCGTGATGGGCGAGGTGATCGGCTACCGCGTCACATCGCTGATGGAGCTGGCACGCCGCGAGTGACGCGCGTCTTCACGGCAGCGCACCCGGCTCGGCACCCGCGAGGCCGGCCGAGCGCGCATCGGCGCGCACCAGGATCACGCCCACGAGGATGAGCGCGCCGCCCACGAACTGCACCGGCGCGGGCACCTCCGACAGGAAGAGCCACGCGAATCCGAGCGCGAACAGCACCTCCGACAGTCCGACGAATGATGCGACCCTCGAGCCGATGCGGGGCACCGCCATCACGCCGAACGCGTAGCCGACCGTCGTCGCGACACCCGCGACCCAGAGCAGGGGCACGAACCACGGCACCTCGACGCCGGCGAGCACCACCGACACCGCAGGGGCGGTGAACGGCATGATGCCCGTCAGGCACAGGAGCCCCATGATGGCGCCGCCGGCCAGCAGTCCGCCCGAGGCCAGCGCAAGCGGTGGCAGATCCTCGCCCGCGCGCTCGGAGATCACGAAGTACGCGCAGACGCACACGGCCGCCGCGAGGGCGAACAGCGTGCCGAGCAGATCGAACGAGGCGCCGGAGATGTCGACGACCAGAACGAGGCCGACGATGGCGACGGCCGAGCCCCAGAGCACCAGCGCGGACGGCGCGCGACGCGTGCGCAGCCAGACGAACGCGACGAGCATGACCGGCGCCAGGTACTGGATCAGGAGCGCGACAGCGACCGGCATCCGCTGCATCGCGGAGAAGAAGAACAACTGGCAGCCCAGCACCGGGATGAGCCCGAAGGCGAGCACGATCTTCCAGTGCCGCCGCAGGAAGCCCGGCTGGCGACGGATCGCGCGCACGAGCGCCGGCGACAGGATCAGTCCAGCGACGCCCATGCGCACCACGAGCGCGGCGCCGAGCGACCACCCGGCCTCCAGCAGCGGCTTGATGAACGGCCCGCTCGAGGAGAAGGCCAGCGCGGAGGCGACTGCGAGAACGAGACCCGACGTGCTGACGTGGCGCACCGCGGTCGGTGCAGCGAGAGAGATCGGTGCGGTGGATGCGGCCATGGCGGAGTCCGACTGTGGAAGGCTGTCAGGGGTGTAATGCGTTTACACTAGTGACACTAGCCGCCCCGACTGTCAGGAGTCAACATGGTTTTCATTCGTGACACCGAACAGTCGTTGAAAGCCGCCGTCTATCTGGTGAACACCCTGCCCGGCTTCGACGACGAGGACTCGCTGCGCACGATCGCGGACTTCGACGCCTACCTCGCGGTGAACCCCTACACCGGTGAGATCCATCGCGACGAGGCCGAGCTCGCGGCGGTGCGCGCGATCCGCCCACGCCTGCGCCGGCTGTGGGACGTCGACCGCGAAGGCGCGGTCCCCATCGTCAACGAGATGCTCCGCGACGGGCAGGCGCTCCCCCGACTCGTGCGTCACGACGACTACGACTGGCACATCCACGCGACCTCGGATGACGCGCCGCTGGCGACCCGCATCCTCGTCGAGGCCGCGATGGCCTTCGTCGACGTGATCCGCTCGGACGAGTACGACCGGGTGCGCGTGTGCTCGGCGGATGACTGCGACTCGGTCTACATCGACTACTCGCGCAACGGCTCGAAGCGCTATTGCGACACCGGCAACTGCGGCAACCGGATGAACGTCAACGCGTACCGGGAGCGGAAGGCGCAAGAAACCGTCTGATCGCGCCCGCGGCCACGGCCGGGGTCTCGTAGTGGATCAGATGGCCCACATCGGGGATCTCCACCAGCTCGGCATCCGGGAACAGCGTCGCCAACCGGCGCTCCGCCTCGATCGGCGTGATGTCATCGCGGACGGCGGCGACCAGCAGCGTGGGCTGCGCTATGTGCGGCGCGAACTCCCGCACGTCGTGCGACACCGACGCCACGAAGGCGTCGTGCAGCACATCGCGATCGGCGAAGCGCGAGAAGTAGGTGTCGTGCTGGTCGTGGATGAAGCGACGGATGTCGGCATCCCGCGTCTTGGCCATCGAGACGCTCATGACGCGCACGATCGCCCCGTTGCGCAGCAGCCCCTCGCCCACCGGCCGCGGCAGCCGCGCGCCCGCCCAGTAGTAGAAGACCGCGAGCCGCGTCAGCACCCCGCGCGGCCCCTCCAGCGCGGGTGCGCCGATCGGGTTGACCAGGATCACCCGCGGACTCTGAAGACCCGCGGCGACCGCCGAGGCGACCACGATCGAGCCGAAGGAGTGCCCGAGGATCACCGCCCCCGGGGCGACCGCCGAGGCGAACGCGACGAGCCAGTCCCGGTAGGCGGCGAGGTCGTGGCGGCGACCGGGCAGCGGAGCGGTCTCACCGAAGCCCGGCAGATCGGGCGAGATGACGCGCACGCCGTCCAGATGGGCGACCACCGGCTCGAGGCCGTGGTGCTCCCCGCGGAAGCCGTGCACGGCGATGATCGTCGTCACAGCGTCGGCAGGGCCGTAGGTCCAGTACGCGGTCGATCCGCCGAGCACCGGCACCTCGGTGCGCTCGACCGGGATCGCAGCCAGAAGCTCGGCGTACGGATTGGTCGGGGGCACGCGTCGAGTCTACGAGGGACCGTGTCGGAGGCGGTGCATACCGTGATCGGCATGAACTCCTGGCGCGCCGATCCGCTCCCCCCGTTCTCCGCGCCCGGATGGACGCGGGTGATCGGGGTCTTCGACCTCGAGACCACGGGCGTCGACGTGCGCGCCGACCGGATCGTCACCGCCCACGTGGGGGTTCTGGACGCCGACGGCGCGGTGCTCACGGCCAAGGACTGGCTGGCCGATCCCGGAGTCGTGATCCCCGCCGGCGCCTCGGCGATCCACGGGATCACGACAGAGCGCGCCCGGCGCGAGGGGCGCCCTGCCGATGAGGTCGTCGCCGAGGTGACCGAGGCCCTCCGTGCGCTGCTGGCATCGGGGATCCCGGTGGTGGCCTACAACGCCCCCTACGACTTCTCGCTGCTGTGGCACGAAGCGCGGCGGCACGACGTCGAGCCGATCCGCGCACCGTCGCCGGTGATCGATCCGCTCGTGCTCGATAAGGCCTACGATCGGTGGCGTCGGGGCAAGCGCACCCTGTCGGTCGTCGCGGCCCACTACGCGGTGCGCCTCGACGACGCGCACGAGGCGTCCGCCGACGCCGTAGCGGCGGGCCGGGTCGCCCAGGCACTCGCGCGCCGGTTCGCGCCCTGGCTGCCGCCCACCGCACAGGATCTGCACGTCCAGCAGATCGCATGGGCGCGGGCGCAGGCGGCCAGCCTGACCGACTACTTCATCTCGATCGGCCGGCTCGACCCGCACGAGCATCTCGACGGCAGCTGGCCGATCCGCTGAACACGCAGAAGGCCCCGCCAAAGCGGGGCCTTCCGGAGCGGATCGAGTCAGTTGCTCGACGAACCGCCGAAGTTCTTGAAGCGCTGGTTGAACTTCTCGACGCGACCGGCCGAGTCCATGATGCGCTGCTTGCCCGTGTAGAACGGGTGCGATGCCGACGAGATCTCGACGTCGATGACGGGGTACTCGACGCCGTCGAGCTCGATCGTCTTGTCGGAGGTGACCGTCGAACGGGTCAGGAACGTGTCGCCCGAACCGAGGTCGCGGAACACGACAGCCTGGTAATCGGGGTGGATGTCAGTCTTCATGGTTGTCCTCTGAGGAGTGGTGCGCTGGATTCTGCCAGTGCGTGACAAGTCTGCGGTGCGAGTGCACCAAAGATCGATCTTATCAGGAGCTGGCGCGCGCTGCGTACCGACCGCCGTCGGCGGTCACCGTGATGGGAACGCCGAACGCCTCGGTGAGGTTCTCGGCGGTGAGCGTCTCGGCGAGCGGCCCGGCGGCGACGATGCGGCCCTCCCGCAGGAGGAGGACGTGCGTGAAGCCGATCGGGATCTCCTCGACATGGTGGGTCACCATGACCATCGCCGGCGTGCTGGGCGCCTGGGCGTACCCGCCGAGCAGCGAGAGCAGCTCTTCGCGGGCGCCGAGGTCGAGGCTCGCGGCGGGCTCGTCCAGCAGCAGCAGCTCGGGGTCGGTCATGATCGAGCGGGCGATCTGCACGCGCTTCTGCTCGCCGTCCGACAGCGTGCCGAACGTGCGGTCCGCGAGCAGGTCGAGGCGCCATTCGGCCAGCACACGCAGGGCGCGCCGCTCATCGATGTCCTCGTAGGCCTCGTTCCAGCGTCCGAGGACGGAGTACGCCGCCGTGAGGACGACGTTGAGCACCGTCTCGTCCGGCGGCACGCGTTTGGCCATGGCCGTCGAGGCGAACCCGATGCGCGGGCGGAGCTCGAAGACGTCGGTGCGGCCGAGCTGTTCGCCCAGGATGACCACGCGCCCCGAGGTCGGGTGCACGAGGGTGTCCGCCAGCTGCAGGAGCGTGGTCTTGCCCGCACCGTTGGGCCCCAGGATCACCCACCGCTGATCGTCTTCGACCGACCAGTCGAGGTGGTCGACGATGTCTCGGGAATTTCTTCGGACGACGACGTCGGAGAACTCGAGCACCTGCGGCATGCGCCCAGCCTATCCGCGGTTGCCGCTGACCTCCGCGTAGAGCGCGGCTGTCGCGTCGGCGATCGAGGCCCAGCTGAAGTCCTCGGTCGCCCGCAACCGCCCGGCGGCACCGTATGCCGCCGCCCGCTCCGGGTCGCCGACGACCTCGGTGAGCACGCGCGCGAGATCGGCGACGTACTGATCGGGATCCAGCGGCGTGCCGGTGCCGTCCTGCACCTGTTCGATCGGCACCAGGCGCCCGGTGACCCCGTCGACGACGACCTCGGGGATGCCGCCCGTCGCGGTGCCGACGACGGCTGCGCCGCACGCCATGGCCTCGAGGTTCACGATGCCGAGGGGCTCGTAGATCGACGGGCATACGAACGTTGTCGCCGCGGTCAGGATCGTGCACAGCTCGCGCCGGGGCAGCATCCGATCGATCCAGACCACGCCGTCGCGGGTCTCCTGGAGGCGCCGGACCAGACCCTGCACCTCTTCCATGATCTGCGGCGTGTCGGGCGCACCCGCGCACAGCACCACCTGCACGTCGGCGGGCAGACGCTCAGCGGCCCGCAGGAAGTACGGCAGGCCCTTCTGGCGCGTGATGCGTCCGACGAAGACGACTGACGGCCTCGCGGGGTCGATGCCGAGCTCCGCGAGCAGCGCGGGATCCTCGACCGGCTGCCAGGCGTCCACGTCGATGCCGTTGTAGATCACGCGGACCTTCGCGGGATCGAGCTCCGGGTAGCTGCGGAGGATGTCGGTGCGCATGCCGTCGCTCACCGCGACGATCGCCGCCGCGCCCTCGTACGCGGTCTTCTCGATGTAGCTGGAGACCGCATAGCCGCCCCCGAGCTGCTCGGCCTTCCACGGCCGGAGTGGCTCGAGGCTGTGCGCCGTGACGATGTGCGGGATGCCGTGCAGGAGCGACGCGAGGTGGCCGGCGAAGTTCGCGTACCAGGTGTGACTGTGGACGACATCGGCCCCGGCGATGTCGGGGACGATCTCCAGATCCGTGCCCAGAGTCTGAATGGCGCCGTTGGCCGAGGCCAGTTCGGCCGGCACTCCATACGCCGACGTGCCCTCTTCATCGCGCGCCGCTCCGAACGCGCGCACCCGCACGTCCATCTGCTCCCGCAGGGCCTTCACGAGTTCGGTGACGTGCACTCCGGCACCGCCGTAGATCTCCGGCGGATACTCCTTGGTGATGATGTCGACTCGCATGTCAACACGCTAGTACCCGGGTCGAAGTGCGGCATAGGGTGGGGCCATGCCTGCAGCGCCGAAGGTTTTCGGAATCATCCTCGCCGGCGGCGAGGGAAAGCGTCTCATGCCTCTCACGGCGGATCGGGCCAAGCCGGCCGTGCCGTTCGGGGGGCAGTATCGGCTGATCGACTTCGCGATATCGAACCTGATCAACTCCGGGCTCAGACAGCTGGTGGTGCTCACCCAGTACAAGTCGCACAGCCTCGACCGGCACGTCTCGCAGACCTGGCGGATGTCGCCGCTGCTGGACTCGTACGTCGCCTCCGTGCCCGCGCAGCAGCGCCTGGGCAAGCGCTGGTTCTCGGGCTCGGCGGACGCGATCCTGCAGAGCCTGAACCTGATCAACGACGAGAAGCCCGACATCGTCGTGGTGATCGGCGCCGACCACGTGTACCGCATGGACTTCCGCCAGATGCTCGACTCGCACATCGAGTCCGGCGCCCGGGCGACCGTGGCCGGCATCCGTCAGCCGCTGTCGCTCGCGAATCAGTTCGGCGTGATCGACGTCGACGAGAAGGATCCCGCCAAGATCCGCGAGTTCCTCGAGAAGCCCCAGGACGCGAAGGGTCTCAGCGACGCGCCGCACGAAGTGCTCGCCTCGATGGGCAACTACATCTTCGACACCGAGGCCCTGATCGAGGCCGTCGAGACCGACGGCGAGCTGCCGACCTCGAACCACGACATGGGGGGCGACATCATCCCCTACTTCGTCGGCCGCGGTGAAGCGGGCGTGTACGACATGAAGCGCAACGACGTGCCCGGATCGACCGATCGCGACCGCGACTACTGGCGCGACGTCGGAACGATCGAGTCGTTCTTCGACGCGCACATGGACCTGATCTCGACCCTGCCGATCTTCAACCTGTACAACACGCAGTGGCCGATCCACTCGCAGACGGTCAACTCGCCGCCCGCGAAGTTCGTGCGCGACTCGGTCGGCCGCATCGGCAACGCGATCGACTCGATCGTCTCGCTCGGCTCGGTCCTGTCGGGCACGCATCTCGAGCGCAGCGTGGTCGGCCCGTGGACGCTCGCCGGCGGCGGCTCGACGATCACCGACTCGGTGCTGTTCGACTACGTGCGCGTCGGCCAGGGTGCCCGCATCCATCGAGCGATCCTCGACAAGAACGTCGTCCTCGCCGACGGCGCGACGGTCGGGGTGGATCGTGAGCGCGACATCGCGCGCGGGTTCACCGTGACCGATTCCGGACTGACGGTCGTCGGCAAGGGCGTGCACGTCGACGTCTGATCCGAGGTTCGCGCGGCGCTAGCGTGGGAGGGTGGCCTCCGCTCCCCCTCGCTTCCTCGTCGTGCTCGACGCCGATTCGACCCTGATCCGCAACGAGGTGATCGAGCTGCTCGCCGACGAGGCGGGCCGGGCTCCCGAGGTCGCCGCCGCCACCGGGGCCGCGATGCGCGGGGAGGTCGATTTCGCCGCGAGTCTGCGCTCGCGGGTCGCGGCGCTCAGGGGCATCCCGATCGATTCGTTCGCGCGCGTGCTGGCGCGCATCGAGCCGACCCCGGGGGTGCGGGAGCTGATCTCGGCGGCGCATGGGCGCGGCGGTCGCGTCGGGGTGGTCTCCGGCGGGTTCCACGAGATCCTCGACACCGTGGCTCCCGGCCTCGGCGTCGACGTGTGGCGCGCGAACCGGCTCACCGTCGACGCGGGCTCGCTCACCGGAACGGTGGACGGCGCGATCGTGGATGCCGCGGCGAAGGCCGCAGCGCTGCGCGAGTGGGCGACCGCCGACTCGATCCCCCTCGATCGCACGATCGCGATCGGCGACGGGGCGAACGACCTGCTCATGATGGAGGCCGCGGGCCTCGGACTCGCGTTCAACGCGAAGCCGGCCGTGCGCGCGTCGGCTGACCTGGTGATCGACCGCGTCGATCTGCGCGAGATCATCCCCCTCCTGCCCTGAGTGGGGGCGCTCCGCAACCCCTCCCGCGTGTCGGCGGTGCTGGGTAGCGTCGCGGTATGCACATCATCCTGGTACCCGGACTCTGGCTCGATGCATCATCGTGGGACGAGGTCACCCCCGTGCTCGAGAAGGCCGGGCATACGGTCCGCGCTCTCACGATGCCCGGCGTGGGAGTTCCGGCGCCCGCATCCGCCGAGGTCGGGATCGCCGACTGGGTCGATGCGGTCGTCGACGAGATCGATGCGGCACCCGGCCTGGTCGTCCTGGTCGGCCACAGCGGGGGCGGCAACGTCGTGTACGGCGCGGCCGACGCGCGCCCCGAGCGGGTGGCGCGGGTCGTCTTCGTCGACACGTTCCCGCCGGGCGACGGCGGCTCGATCTGGGAGTTCCCCATCGTCGACGGCGTCATCCCCTTCCCCGGGTGGGAATTCTTCGAGGAGCCGGAGATCGCCGACCTCGATGAGGCGACGCGATCCCGGGCGGCCGCGCGGGCACTGTCCGTGCCGGCGAAGGTGCCGACCGATCCGCTGCGCCTGGGCGACGAGCGTCGTCGCCTCGTGCCGGTCACGATGCTCAGCGGCACCGTGCCGGCCGCCGAGATCGAGGGCATCATCGCGTCCGCGCCCGACTGGGCGGCCGAGCTCGCGGGGGTCGCCGATCTCGAGGTCGTCGAACTGCACTCCGGCCATTGGCCGCAGTTCTCCCAGCCGCGCGCCCTCGCGGACGCGATCGTGGCGGCGGTCGAGCGGGGCTAGTGCCCCATACCGAGGCCGCCGTCGACCGGGATGACCGCGCCGGAGATGTAGGCGGCGGCATCCGATGCGATCCACGTGACGACGCCGGCGACCTCGTCGGGCGTGGCGAAGCGCCCGGCGGGGATGTTCTTCCTGTAGTCGGCCTGCAGTTCATCCGGCAGCGACGAGGTCATGTCGGTCTCGATGAATCCCGGCGCGACGACGTTCGCCGTGATCCCCCGGCCGCCGAGCTCGCGCGTGAGCGACCGCGCGAATCCGACGAGGCCGCTCTTGGATGCCGAGTAGTTGATCTGACCGGGTGATCCGTACAGCCCCACGACGCTCGAGATGAGGATCACGCGGCCCCAGCGTGCGCGGAGCATCCCCTTGGAGGCGCGCTTGACGACGCGGAACGTCCCGCCGAGATTGGTGGCCACGACGCTGTCGAAGTCGTCTTCGGTCATCCGCAGCAGGAGCGTGTCCTTCGTGATGCCGGCGTTCGCGACGACGATCTCGACCGGACCGAGCTGCGCCTCGACCTCGGAGAAGGCGCCATCGACGGCCGCGGCGTCCGTGACGTCGGCACGCACCGTCAGGGTGCCCTCGGGTCCCTCCCCGGAGCGCGCGGTCACCGCTACGCGATAGCCCTCGGCGACGAAGCGCTCGGCGATGGCGCGGCCGATGCCGCGGTTGCCTCCTGTGACCAGGACGACGCGATCGGTGGACATGACACTCCCCGGGGCTCGGTGCGATGGGCCGGACCAGCCTACCGCCGCCCGTTTGACACCTCTGGTGCGCACTGGAACGCTGGAGGCACTCCCACGAAAGGCGTAGAAGTGAGCGACGCGAATCCCGACGGCACGGCGCCGTCCCCTCCCCCGCCCGCCCCGCCCGCGGACGGATCTCCTCCGCCGTACGGCTCTGCGCCGTCGGTCCCGCCGGCCTACGGGTCGGCCCCCGCCTACGGGTCCGCGCCCGCGTACGGCGCCGCCCCGTACGCGTCCGCGCCGTACGGCGCCTACGCCGCCCCCAAGACGAACACGCTCGCGATCGTCTCGCTCATCTCGTCGCTCGTCGGCCTGTTCGTCATCCCGTTCCTCGGGGGGCGCGGCGGGGGGGTGACG
>JAESFR010000264.1_pt1 | contig 17710 bp, 19 predicted proteins | sample 9266191 | NCBI WGS metagenome assembly JAESFR01 (sample SAMN14503063, study PRJNA617104) | algae metagenome | isolation source: Pleurocapsa minor HA4230-MV1 and co-occurring heterotrophs from cement on... | place: USA: Nuuanu Pali Lookout, Hawaii | collected 2009-07-20
AAATCGCGATCGAGGTTCGTATGAATATATTCGATCGCCTCCTGCAACTGAACGCGAGTTAAGCTTCTATTTTGGGATGTAATGGTGCGCGTAAAGGTGGAATAGTGGCGCAGCAGATGAATGACTAAAACTTGAGTTAAGGATTCGACATATAATCGTCCCATCATGCCACCTGACTGCAACTCGGCTAAAAGCAGCATTGCCATTTTATTAAGCTGTAAATCTTGCTGACCGAAACATCTCACGAGGTCGATCCGCTTTGTATCGATTTCGGAGGCTTCAGCGACTTGTTCGATTAACTCTGGTTTCAAACAAATGTGCAGTGGAGAGCAAATATCACCTTTGCGCCGATAATAGTAGCTCGGTTGTCCAGCAGGAACAAAGAGGGTGTCTCCCCTGTAAACGATCGATCTATGCAGGCGATCGTCACGTTTCTGAATCAAACGAGTGGGTTGTCCCAGGTGTAAGTTAAGCCAATGATCCGACAGGGCGGGAAGTTCCATTTCAAAGGATGAAGAAGAACTTTGACACTGCTCGACCAAAATGCCATTCCAGTCCATTTGCCGACTGGATAACATCAGCGTTTTATTCAGCCGTTGGCTGAGTTCAAGCGAGTTGAGCGGGTTGCTTGTCATAGAGCCTGTTTTCACCGATTGTTTGCAGTTGCTAACTAAACACCTTTCAGCTTTTTTTAGCCTAATTCTGGCGCAGCAAAAGTGTTCGTCAGTCAGGAATCCAACGTGATAACCAAAACATTTAATCACGATCTTACGATCGATGCTTCTGCCATTGGAGAGATTTTGCTAACCCAGCAAGCGAGCAATTGATCAGATTCTTATGGAGTTAAACGAAATCTTCCGCAATCAGGGAGTGATTTAAGCCACTGGCGACAGTACTACCCTGAAAAACAGCGACGGCGAGCGCCTGCATTGGTGAAGTGATGTCACCTGCCGCATAAACGCCTTTAACGCTGGTTTCGTTAAAAACATTGGTAGTCTTGATTAGATTGAATTCATTCAACTCACAGCCTAATTTTTCAGCTAAGTCTGAGCGAAGCTTTTGCTTCGGTCGTATCAGCATTCCGTGACACGTAATTTTTTCGTTTGTTTCAAAAACAATGGTTTCCAGTCGTCCGTCATTGCCTTCAAGCTGGACGATTTTCTCTTCACGCACAATGATTTGATGGTTTTCCAGCAGTTTTCTTTGCTCAAGGGTCAGATCGGCTTCGCCGTTGGTGCAGAGAACTAAATCAGCACTCCAGTTTTTCAGCAGTGCTGCCATTTCCATGCCAGTTTCGCCGTTCCCGACAACAGCAAGCGGTTCGTCGCGCACTTCCCAGCCATGGCAATAGGGACAATGAAACACACTTTTGCCCCAAAATTTACCAAAGTTTTCAATATCTGGAAATTCATCAATCACCCCGAAAGCCAGCAAAATTTTGCGCGATTGTTTCATCGTACCATCCTCAAACACCACGTCAAATTGGTCGCCGAATGGTTTAATTTCCTTGACGCCGATCGCTTGAAATTCGACGCTTTTGTAGGGTTTGAGTTGGTCGCGCCCGATGCTCAAAAGTTCGTGCGGGCTGATGCCGTCGCGAGTGAAAAAACTGTGCGACTCGTCGGCGTAAACGTTGCGTGGCTTGCCTTTGTCACAGACTAACACTCGCCGGCGACCTCTGCCCAAAAGGAGTGCCGCGCTGAGTCCGGCAGAGCCACCACCGACAATTACACAATCGTAAATCTCTTTGTTTTGGTTCATCATCTTTTTCCTATCTTCTACACTGATTCAGTGATACCGTATACTGTTCAACTCTCTGTTTTCTTGCTGACTGATTGCAGTTAAACGCTAGTTTCAGTCTGCAAGTAGGTTGCTATGTAGGCTATACCAAATTTTCTCCACGTAACTGCTGCAACATAGTCAGTGAATCACCTATCGTCCGATGTTCGACAATCTTGCCATCTGCTAGTCGATCGACCTGTACGATTGAAAATTTTACCTGCTTGCCCGTCGGCGGAATCCCAAGAAACTCTCTGCGATGGGTACCCGTAAATGTTCCATGACTGACAACTTTATAGTCTTCAGCAATGACATCTTCAATTGTGTAGTAAACATCTGGGAATGTAGAGCGCGCCATCTGTAAGTGTTCGACAAAGTTATCACCGCCCCGAATGACTGCTCCTGACATTAACTGAGCAACCATATTCGGAGCAAGCAACTTCTTGGCTTGCTCGAAATTTTCTTGGTTAACAGCTTTGTAGAATTGAAGGACAATGGCTTTGTTTTGTTCTAATAACATTGAAATCTCCTTTGTTGTCTGCAATGGATTTACTCCGTTTTTGGAGTAGTGAAGGGCAAAGTTCCAGGCGGGCCTAAAATCTCGTCGCCGATCTCGGCAGAAATCCGATCAAACAGCGACATATCGGGTGTTTCTTTCTTCTCCTGCGTCCCTACTGCTGCAATCAGCCGAGCAAAGGCACTGGGCGCAGCAATCATCAACCCACGCGCTGGATAATCGCCGCTCGCGCCAACGACATGAGGTATACCAACTGGAATCAGAAAGTTTTCACCCGTGCTTAGTACGAACTTGTTCTCACCTGCCCAAACCGTCAACTCTCCTTCGATCGCGTATATATGTTCCCAATAGCGGGTGTGGCGATGGAGAGGTGTTTGCGAACCAGGTGGAAAGTAACCTTCGATTAAATCGTAATGTCCGACCGTCGTGGTGCGATCGGCAAGGATAGTGAAGCAAGAACCAAAAAGCCAGAAAGATTCCATCATGAAATTGCTCCTGTCGAGTTAATGTGTAATCGCTGTGACCGATCTAATATTTCCGCTTTATACTGTTACCGCTTACTACTTACTACTTACTACTTACTACTTACTACCTAATCTCAACCCATCAATTCAAACTTGACGATCTACTAGTCGCGTCCTGCTGCGATAATTTTTTCGGCTAAACCGCCAGGATTAGAAAACATCACCTCATGACTCCCTGGCATTTGTACGAACCGAAATAATCCTAAGCGATTGGACATTCTCGGATGCCAACCCCACTCGCCTTGAGGGAGTGCAATATCTTCACTACAGTAGAGGTAACTCTTGGGGATGGGTAGCGAGTAAAATTGTTGTAAGTCCAACTTGTCAATGAACGGTTGATAGGGTTGAGACGATAATTGTGCATAACTGGATTTAGCTAGTTCGAGATCGGCATCATTGATAAATGCTTCGCGCCAAACATCGAAAGGCATCATCATCGTGTTATCGTCCGATTCTTTCGCTAGTTGCTCCATTAACTGTTGGAGATGTGGTGGTAGGTTATCTCTAAGGCTCTCTCCATGATTCAAGATAAAGGCATCCAAGAAGATCAGCCGTTTAAGGCGATCGCCAATTTCTTCGGCAACTTTAGCAATAATCGTCCCGCCGAAACTATGTCCTAGTAGGACGATATCAGTTAAGTCTTTGCTAACAATATAATCTACTATCGATTGCGTACATTGGGCGTGGTTGACATTTTTATTCACACCTTTACCGTTTCCAGCAATTGTAGGAGCAAAAGCTTGATGCCCTTGAGCTTCTAGATGTTGGATGACCCCTTTCCAAGCAGAACCATCATGCCATGCGCCATGAACTAAAACAAAAGTTGACATTGAATAACTCCTATTATTTAGTTGCGATCAATGAGTGCGTTTAAGGGCAATTTCGGATCGAGTGCCTTACGCGCGCTGTCAACGCCTACAACGGGAAGTGTAGTAGGATCGAGCGATGATTTGTCAGATTCTTAGGTTTTTTTTAGTCCCTACTCCTCTGAAACTCTAATGATCAGCTTGCCCTGATTCGTGCCGTCAAAGAGCTTGTTAATTGTGTGGGGAGCGTTCTCCAGACCATCAATTACATCGACACGATATTTAATCTTGCCTTGAGCGTACCATTGACTTAAATCTGCTAGAGCTTCCTGGGCGCGGTCCAAATAGTCAAGGACAATAAATCCTTCGAGCTTCGCACGCTTAATCAGGATGTTAACAAAATTGTATGGCCCAGGCACTGGCTCGGTAGCATTGTACTGCGAGATGAGACCACAAAGGACAATTCGCGCTCGGAGGTTGATGAGGCTTAAGACAGCATCGAGGATTTCACCACCTACATTCTCGAAGTAAACATCGATTCCGTCTGGGCAATGCTGCTGCAAGCTTTCGAGGACAGACTCAGTTTTGTAGTTAATAGCGGCATCGAAGCCAAGCTCTTCTTTAAGCCAACGGCATTTTTCTTCGCTACCCGCAATCCCAACAACACGACATCCCTTGATTTTGCCGATTTGCCCCACCAGAGAGCCAACGGCTCCAGCAGCCCCAGAAACTACAAGCGTCTCACCAACCTTGGGCTTTCCTATATCCAAAAGACCGAAGTATGCCGTCATACCAATGAATCCAAAAAGTCCCAAGTATGCTGTTAGTGGGATAGACGGGTCTTTTGGGAACTCAGATAAGTTAGTACCGTCGGTGACTGCATAGTCCTGCCACCCCAGAAACCCCTGAACGAATGTTCCCTCTGGGAAGTTAACATTGCGAGATTGCTCGATCTTACCGATGCCGATACCCCGCATCACCTCACCAATGGCTACAGGTGGGAGGTAATTTTCTCCCTCGTTGAGCCATCCTCGGTTGGTTGGATCGAGGGATAGATAAATGTTGCGGACGAGGATCTGTCCTTCTTCTAGAGTGGGTATAGGTTCTTGCCTCCATTCAAAATTAGATTCGGCGACCGAATCTACGGGTCGCGTAGCCAGACACCACTGTCGATTTATTTTTGTTGTCATTTAAACTTCCTCCTGCATTTTTAGGCAAACTCGATTTCAGATTCTTATGGTTAAGGGCGCAACTGTTTTGGGGTCATTCCCGTAAATCGCTTAAACTGTTGCGTCAGAAGACTTTGACTGGAGAAGCCGACTTGTAAAGCAATGTCCGCGATCGCTAAATCCGTTTTCGATAACATCAATTTTGCTTGTTCCACTCGCTGACCAATCACATACTGATGTGGTGGAATTCCCATTGCCTGTTTGAATAAACTGGCAAAGTAAGTGGGACTGACATTAATAACGCTGGCTAGTTCGACCAATGATAAATCTCGATCGAGGTTCGTGTGAATATAATCGATCGCTTGTCGCAACTGAGTACGAGTTAAGCTTCTCTTGGAAGATGTGATGATGTGTGCCGACTCAGCATAATGTCGCAACAGATGAACCACTAACACTTGGGTCAGCGATTCAATATACAATTGCCCCATTATGCCACCCGATCTCACCTCAGCTAAAAGCAGCATGGCAATATGCTGAAGATTTAAATCTTGTTGACCCAGATGGTTCATAAGATTGAGCCGCGCTGGATCAATTTCAGACGCTTCAGCAACTTGTCTGACAAGGTTTGGCTGTAGGTGAATATTGATGTCCGTTGTGAACTTACTTCCTAGACAACGCCAGTGGATTGGCTGTCCAGCCGGAACCAAGAGACTATCCCCCTTACGGAAGATTGATTCATGCCAGCGAGCGTCAGATTTCTGGCTTAGAGACATGGGATGCCCCACTGGTATGATTAGCCAATGATCGGATAAGGCAGGAAGTTCAAGTTCACTTGGATTGGAAGAATATTGAGACTGTTCAACCAAAATCCCGTTCCAACCCATCTGCCGACTGGATAACACTAGAGATGCACTCAAGTGTTGGTTGAGTTCGATCGAGCTAGTCAGGGAGCTAGTCAGGGAGCTAGTCATGGGGTTTGTCTTCATCTAATAGTTCGCAGGTTAGCTTGAAGAATGAATACTTCTATTCTGATTTTTTCAGACTGATTCTATTGCATAAGTTCATCGTAGACTCGATCGACTTTGGCGTGAATATACAAAACTTGCAGATGATTGCCTAATCCTCTCAAACAAGGCGTTAATTCAGGAAAAGATTTTTTACTTTCATGAACTAAGACAAAAGTTGATATTGGATAACTCCTACATTTAGTCGCGTGAAGCGAAGCTATCCCGTAGGGAATCGCTAAGTGCGATCAATTAGTGCGTTTGAAGGCAAGTTTGGATCGAGTGCTTTTCGCGCGCTGTTAACGCCCACAACAGGCAATGTACTAGAATCGAGTAAGCCAAGTTGAACCAAGACACTCGCCTGATCCCAGTAGATGTGTTCGTGGGCTAGCTTGTCGTCACGGAACTGAACGATCGCTACCACTGCCACTTCAATCCGTTTTCCTGTCGGCGCAATACCAGGTAGCATCCAATCTATTTGAACGGGATGAGTGAATTTAAGCACCATTTCATCGACGAGGCGATCGTTTCCAATCGTGCGCGAGATCGGAGTTAGCTCGGTGTCTGGTGCCATCTGTGGAATGAAGTATTGAGAATAAAACTCGCGTAGTGCTGGTTTTCCTACTCCCCCAGTCATTACTGGAATGTTGTTAACGTAAGCATCCTCAACCATCGTGACGAGGGTATCTTCAGTGTTGTGAGTGTCAAACTCGTACCGCAAATGCTCTTCCCAGAGTTCTTGTAAAAACTCCTGGGCTGGTGTCAAGTTAGTAGTTGTCTTTTTATTTGCTTGTTCGTCTACAGTTTGTTTGTTGACCATGTTAGATTCTCCTTTTTATCTATCTTTAGTGTATTGAGTTCCAATGCTTGACTTCTTTCAGATTCTTACGATGATTTGTCAGATTCTTATCTAAATATTTCCTCTTTATACTGTTGCCGATTTGAGCGATCGCAGGTCACTGATTATTCCTGCTGAAGAAAGTCCAGTAACACGGGATTGACCCGATCTGCATGAGTCCAGTTGATGACGTGTGGTTCGCCAGAGATGACAACAAGTTGACTGTTTTTAATTAGCTTCGGGAGTCTTGCTGCGGTGGACTCAAAAGAAAAAACTCTTGAACTTTTTCCCAGTCTCCAAGTCACTCATTCTCTCAGTTCAGTCATAACAAGCAAATTAGAGGTAGCAATTTCAATCGAGGAGCGGTCTATTGAAAATGGTGCAAGATATGAGTTAAATTAACTCGCTCGCGTTTACATTTGGATCGAGGTCGCCACCCGTGTTGTACCCATAATCAAACACGCCTGGAGAGTAAACATCTGCTGGGTCGCCATTTGCCCCACTCGTCGTCCCGTATTCTAAACTCAACTTTAATACCTCTCCTTCTCCAGCCAAAAAGCCTTTATTAGAAATGTAAATATCGCCATCAGAACCGATTTCTAAACCCGTTGGATTAATTAGCTCGTCATCTGCGATTGTAGTGCGAGTTTTACCATCTGGAGACATATAGATCAGCGCACCTTCGTCGCTTCCATTCGAGATCCCGTCTGCGTCATATTCTAAGACATATAGACCACCAGACTCATCAAAAGCTAGATCGGCGATATTTGTAAACCCTTCTGCATAAACCTCTGGCTGACCTTCGGCATTAAGCCGATAAACTTCTGCTGTTTCTGCTTGAAAAGGAGCCCCAGTCAACTCACCGACATAAAAAGCACCATCAGGGCCGACTGCGATCGAGGTAGGAACGGGCTGCCGTACTATTTCTTCACCCGTAAGCGGATCGGTTGTGGTAGTAGTGGGAAAGACGGTTTCTAAAGTTGGCTCGCCACCAAAGGCTCTTTGACTGAGCAGATCGTTGCCACCTGCATCAATGACATAGGCTGTATTATCTTCAATCAGCAAGTCATAGAGGTTGGTAATCACATCTTGCCCATCGGGATTGTTGTTTTGTTCGTAAACGCCAAAATCGGTCAATCTTGTCCAAGAAGCACCGCCGTCAAAATTATCGATCGCAATTAAATGGCTAAAATCAGTCACTTGTAAAAGGCTGTCTCGATTGGCTGGATTGCTGGCAAGCCCAACAATTCCATAAGCATTTCCATCGGCATCAAACTCAAGATCGTTAATACCTGAAGCATCGGAGCCATCGGGTAATGCCAGCGATGGTAGTCCAGTTACAACTCGTTCCACATCTCCGTTTTGAATGCGGGTAATTGCACCTGTTGCGCCATAGGACAAAAACGCCCCTGGTTGACTTGGAGACGGAACACTAGCTCCTGTTCCCCCTCGTCCTGCTTCGGTAACATAAAGTGATCCATCAGAATCAAAGCTCAGCTTGCGTGGGCCATCCAGATTAGATGCCAGCACCTCAATTTGCGATATTTGTGGTGTTTTTACGGTTTCAGACATGATTTTCTTACTTTGAATTTACAACGATTTATCTTCGGTAGCGGACTTGAAAAATCGCCAGAATTTCGTTCTACCTACCTAAAATTTAATTAGTTTCAATACTCGATTTCTTTCAGATTCTTATGGTGATTTATCAGATTCTTATGAAGTTAGCGACCCTGTTTCGGTGTTACTCCAGTCAATCGCTTAAACTGTTGCGTCAAGTGGCTTTGATTGGAGAAAATCACTTATAGTGTAATACTAGCGATCGGCAAGAATGGTGAGGCAAGAACCAAAAAGCCAGAAAAATTCCATCATGACATTACTCCTATCGAATTAATGCGTAATCGCTGAGAGGCGTTGCTGATTTAAAGTCTGAAACCGATAAGTAAACTGTTCGTCCTAAAGGATACCGCTACGCATATAGCTATAAGCTATAAGCTTTAGGCATCTATTCCTGCATCGATATCTTGAATAAATTGGCTCAGACCCTCAAAATAAACCTGCTGATCGTCGTAAATTGCCAAGTGACTGCCCTGTGGACAAAAGAGATAGCGTCCCTGACTAACCGTTTTTGCCATCCATTCCAGATGTGCAGGGTTCATCGTGTCGTATCGGCTGCCGATCGCCAGCATCGGTACAGCGATCTTGGCTAAGTCGGCAGTCCGATCCCAGTTTAAGAGCTTTCCCTTGACACCCAGTTCAGCGGTACATAGATGTCTTGATTAAGGTGTTTGAAGGTGCGGTTTAAAGGCTCTGGCCACTGTTCGGGTGGCATTCGTAGCACATGATGAACATAGTGGTGTGGAATCAAGAGTTCCATGTAGCGCGGATTGTTATAGTCTGCTTGCGCTTCTATCTGCTCGATTTCAGCTAAAATCTCTGGAGCGATCGCTGGCATTAGCACCTGCTTGGCGTACTCGTTGTAAGCGGGGATACTGGTCATCATGTTGGAGATGATTAGTCCTTTCAGGTGTTGTTGATATTTCAGGGCATACTCGATCGCCAGAATTCCACCCCAGGAATGTCCATAGAGATAGAAATTGTCTCGATCCAATCCCAGATGTTGGCGTACCTGTTCGACTTCTTCTACAAAGCGGGGCAGTTCCCAGAGATCTGGCTCATCGGGGCGATCGCTGTAGTAAGAACCCAACTGATCGTAGTAGTAGTATTCAAAACCAGCCTGGGGAAAGTAGCTGTCAAACGCCTCCAGATACTCGTGGGTCAATCCAGGGCCACCGTGTAGGAGCAGCACTTTGATGGTCGGGTGATTACCTACCCGTTTCGTCCAGACTCGGAATGTCCCTTTTGGCGTCTCGATAGGAATCATCTGCACGCCACCACTGAGAAGATCGTGGCGATTCACCTCAGAAAACTCGCGAAGCAAACCGCGTTCATCTAAATCGGTGTTCATATTTTATGTCTCGGTTAGTAGAAAGTTGCTAATTGATTGTTGAGTGATGCAACTAACCCAGTGGTGTCACTCCGAAGCCAGGGTATTGTGGCAGCAGTTCCGCCGTTTCTTCTGGAGTCAGCATCTTGACTCCGTACTTGGCAGCCAGCGCGACCGCCTCTTCAGGATCAGACTCTGCATAAGTCGCTATATGTGCAGGGATTTCCATACTGGTTGCTGGACTCGACATCGCTTCAAAGTATCCGTCCAGACCTCCTGGTTGTACCCAAGCTAGGAAATGGAGGGGCGATAGGAAGTAGAATGCGTGCGCCTGCATTCGGGGAAGGAAGACCATTTCGCCCGCCCGCGCTATTTTCACCTGACCCATACAGTACACCTCTAGCTCACCTTCTAGAATGTAAAACACCTCATCCTGGTCATAATGGAGATGGGGCGGTGGCTCTGCTCCTGGTACCGTCCGAATCTCCAGAAGTAAGGAACGGTTTTCGGTCTCGGCGGAGGTTGCGAGAAAAGTCATCAGACCACCCATATAAGATCGGGTAGTTTCTATGACTGCGCTACGAACGAAAAAATCTGCTACTTGGTTCATGATTTTACCTCTAATTATTGATGTGAAATATTAATGTGACTGTCGCGATGGCATACCCGCCTACAGTAGGCGATCGCGATCGCTTTTGTAGCAACTTCAATCTTTGTGGTGCAAGTCTTTTACAGTTGTACGTTATCTATATTTGCTGGGTTGGCATCTCGTCGTTAGCCATCCAGCAAACGCCCGCTATCGACCGCTTCCACAAAGAATCCCTGATGCTGGGCTGCCACCGTTTCAAAGCGTTGTACCGCTTCAGGACTCAACGGGCTAATCTCGTCCTCAGGTCTCACCAGGACTCCGACCTCGTTGAAAATGGCTTCATGGTAGTAGGTTGATGTGGAAAGGAATCTCGCTGGTCGATCCGAACGATTGGTGCAGCCGTGCGGTGCATTTATCGGCACATGCACACTCTCACCTTCATCACACCTGAGCCACTCCTTCTGGCTATCGCTGCCAATCCGTTCAAAATCCAGAGTTCCGTCGAGGACATAGAAATACTCTGGATATGGGTGGGTGTGTAGAGGAATACCTTGACCCGGAACCAGTTCCGCCTCGTAGACGCTGAAAGCATAACCCGTATCTTTGGCTTTGATCTTCCAGTTCATCCGCAGACCAAGGACATCCATCAACTCCCCCTCATCTCGATAAATCTTCCGCAGATTGTGATCCGCTAGTGCGACAGAGTAGTTAACTTTCATAATCAGTCTCCTTTTACAGTTCTGTAATTAGCATTTCTCAAACAACATAAAGCATTGACTCATCAGCAATGAGAATTTTCAGTTAAGTCTTCTTCAATTTGTTCTAACTGAAGTGTAGTAAAGACCAGCGCTTGATTGCTTTCAGATTCTTACAATGATTTATCAGATTCTTATGGTGCTTCTTTCAGTGATAGTGAACCTGTTTCAATGCCGTTCCAGTCAATCCCTTAGAAATTACCTATTCAAAGCTTTATTAGATTCTTATCAGGTTAGCGAACTCAAACAGCGGTGATTTCAATAACGATTTGCCTCAATCTTGCTAGGCTCCTGGCTTGAGGTTAAGCGATCGCGCTCATTCAGAAGTTCTTGCAGGTAACGACCATAGCTATTTTTAGCCAGAGGTTGAGCTAATTACAACAATTCAGATGAGTCAACATATCCCAAGCCATAGGCAATCTCTCCCAATAAGCACTTCCCTTAACCCGATTCTTCAAACGGTTGATCGCTCAGGAACACACGCTTCGATCAGTTTCAGCACCTCTATATCTGTGTTGTGGCTGGCGAACTCCCGTGCCAGTTCCTTTGCCCGCTGGCGATACACTGGGTTGTCGAGCACCTCTCTCGCCGCTGCACGTAGGCTCTCTGCCGTGGGCTGATTGGTTTTCAAGTCGATGCCAACACCCGTCCACTGTACATGCGCCGATACTTCCTCCTTGTCTTCTGTCATTCCTGCCGAAACGATCAGAATCCCCTGTGCCAATGCCAAATTCACCGTGCCATATCCGCCGTTCGTGATCAGCAGATCCACACTCGGTAGAATCAACTCATAGGGCAGAAACGATGCCACATGCGCATTTGCTGGAATCTCGATCAAAAGTGACTCACTCGGTTGTTCTCCTGTAGTTGCTACAACAGTGACATCTTCTTCAGCAAGAGCAGTCAACGTCGGACTGATGAGTTGACGGAGATCCCGGTTAGCGACTATTCCCTGAGTGACAAGCACCAGGCGCTTTGTCCGATCGAGTTCATGCCACCAGGTTGGCAGTTCATGCTGTTTTGGAGGCACAGGTAACAGACCAACATGATGCACTCGCGAAGATAAATCTTCTGAATACTGGAAACTCTCGATTCCTGTTTGCAGAAAAAGATCGGGCAGAACAGTCATGCTCTCTAGAGGGGAACACGGTAGCGGAGGGCAACCCAACTCGGCGAGTGCCTTGTCCATCGCAGCCTTGCTTGGCTGATGAAACACCTCCTCTCGTCTCTCATGTTTTGCCAACTGCTCTTGCTTCGTCATACCCGGTCGGGGTGCGCTGTTCTTAGCGGTAAACGGATTCAGCAGCGTCACGCCTAGATGGACGATCGCCGGACGTTCCTCGCGTTTCCCAAGCAGCAGCGGCAGCGTCCCAAAGAATGCTGCGTCTGCCAAAATCACATCCGCCGGAAAATCTTGCAGTGCTTGCCTCAGTCCTGCTGCTTGACTGCCGATCTGTTTCCCAAAGTAATATTCGAGATCGAAGGCTTGTATCTCCATGCTCGGATTCTTCGTTTGCCTTTTTGGAAGCTCCATGTGAGCCATTAGATCGGCAAAGCTATTGGTTTCTGGAAGCTCCGGAATAAATGGTACCCCTGCCGCCTCCACCATCGACTTCAACTCAGGTGCCGTCTGTAGGACGACCTCGTGATTGTGTTTGATCAGAATGTTGGCGACTGTTAGCAGTGGATTCAAATGGCTCGGAGCAGTCGTTGATGCAATTAATATCTTCATTGGAAATCCTTCAGTGTTACTAATCGACAATCAGAAATTAACTTGCTGTATATCCACCGTCGATCAATAAGGGTTGTCCAGTGATGTAGCTTGCAGCATCAGAGCAGAGAAACACAACGGCTTGAGCAATCTCTTTTGGCTGACCGATGCGATGCATTGGAACCATAGCTGCAAAACCATCAGCCGTAGTACCCCACTTGCTAATGACGCGATCGATCATTTCAGTTTCAATAACACCAGGGTTAACTGCATTAATCCGAATGCCCTGCTTGGCATAGTCCAGTGCTGCCGATCGCGTGAGTCCCATGACGGCGTGTTTACTCGCGTTGTAAAGAGAGCTTCTTGGAAACGCAATCACCCCCGCAGTCGAGGAGGTATTGACGATCGCTCCAGATCCTTGAGACAACATCTGCTGAATTTCATATTTCATGCACAGGAACAATCCCCGGACATTGATCGCCATGAGTTGCTCAAAATCTTCAATAGATTGTTCATGCAAAGGTTTAACGAATCCTTCATCGCCTGCATTGTTGAAGGCGCAATCGAATCGCCCGTAGGTTTCAACAGTCTTTTGCACTAACGCTTTGATATCTTCCTCATTTGAAGCATCGGAATGGACATATAAACATTCAGCGCCTGTTTCACGAATCAGTTTGGCAGTTTTCTCACCTTCTGCATCACGTCTACCTGAGAACACGACTTTTGCTCCAGCAGCACCGAACGCGATCGCGGTTGCTCGACCAATGCCCGAAGTTCCTCCAGTGACTAAAGCTACCTTATCTTCTAGCATCATGATAGTTACCTCTTGTTGTGAATGGTTGTATCGCTTTTGATCGTCATTTCCTGAACTCGATTTACATTCCCTAATTCTGCACTATCGATAAATTGCCTATGAACGAAACACTAGCACTGCAATTCGTCAACTCAGACAAGCTTTAAGTTAGCCGAACTGTGAAGATAATTGCAGCGTAAAGTTTATAATGCTCTAATGTGTATCAGTTTGCGGCTGGCGCTTCATTCCCCAAAATTCATAACCAGCAAATGTTTCTTGGTGAGCAATCTCAAAGCCATGTCGCTGATAGAACCGCACATTAGCAGTGCTAGAACCTTCTAAATAACAAGGTATATTTGACCGATCGGCTGCTTGCAACACAGGTTGAAGTAACTTGCCGCCAATTCCTTGACCTTGGCATTCGGGTGATACGCCCAGCATTGCTAAATACCAGTGCGGTTCTGGGGTAATTTGGCTATGCAATTGGATCTCTGTGATGTTCAATGCAATCCAGTCTTTGATTCGACCCCAGCGCATGTAAAAAGGAACCGTGAGCAATCCTGATGTCATAGCTTGCCACAACTGAAATAAAGTTATTTGAGAAGCCTCTGGAGGCAACCAGATTGCCACACCTTTTAAATCTTCGGTTGTATAGATCTGATTGTAAGGTTGTGCATAGTTCAATAGTGCTTGACTGATGCGCTTTAGAGTAGCCAGTTTGGCAGAACTCTCTTTGGGTAAGAAATTTGCCAAGAGCGGATCTTGGCTGAAAGCGGCTGAGAGTTGCTCAGATGCAACCACAAAATTTGATGAGTTCAACTTGTTGATGTTCATCTTGATCTATTACCTGAATATAGCGATTATTCTCAATCCTTCAACGAATAGAACTACCCTCATTTGCAAGTCTTTTATCATCAAGGATATATTCCCCGCGAAACTGCTGCATCATAGATAGTGCATCACTTTGCTTGAGTAAAAGTTGCTTGCATGGGTGTACAAGTTGTTAATGGTCGGTACTGAAATAGGAAAGGCTCCCGGAACACTACTCTTACCCCTATTCGCGATCGCTGGCGCGATCAATCAATGTATTTGAGGGTAAGTTCCGATTCATCAACTTCCGCGCACTGTCAACGCCTACGATGGGTAGATTTGCAGAATCAAGCAAGCCGAGTTGAACCAATACACTCGCCTGATCCCAGTAGAGGTGTTCATGAGCGACCTTGCCATCCCGAAATCGAATAATGGCAACCACTGGTACTTCAACTCCTTTCCCGGTCGGAGCAACACCGGCTAGCATCCATTCCATCTGAATCGTATGAGTGAACTTAGCCACCATTTCATCGACCAGTTGATCCGTCCCGATCGTGCGCGAAATTGGAACTAGCTCGAAGTCTGGCGGGATCTGTGGAATGAAGTATTTGGAATAAAACTCACCCACTGCTGGTTTTCCGACTCCTCCGGTCATGACCGGGATGTCGTTCACGTAAGCATCTTCAACCATCGTCGCGAGAGCATCTTCAGTGCTGTGAGTGCCAAACTCGGACTGTATATGTGCTTCCCAGACTGCTTGCAAGGCTCCCTGGGCAGGGGTCAAGCTAGGAGTCGCCTGTTGATTGTCTGCTTGATTTACAGTTTGTTCTGTGACCATGTTAATGTAATCTCCTGATTGGTAGTGTTGACTGTATTGTCTATGCTGGCTTTGTCTACAGCTTACTGAGTTCCAATGCTTGACTTCTTCCAAATTCTTACGGTGCTTTATTAGATTCTTATTGCGCTTGAACAATCGAACTTAACTTACACTGCTTTAATCGATCTCCTTGTATATTGAGGGAAGGTAAAAAGATTAGAGTTAATTTTGTAATGATGTTTTAACCAAGTCGGCTGCCTTTTCGCCAATCATGATCGTAGGTGCATTCGTATTTCCGGTTGTAATGGTTGGCATGATCGAAGCATCAACGACTCGCAATCCTTCAACACCCTGTACCCTTAGTAATGAGGCGATTGGCGACCACGCAGCCTGCTAAGCCTGTACCGATCGCAATGTAATCGTAGTGAATCATAAAAACCTCGATAGTCCATCACGATCGTGCGGTTCATCGAAATTGATGATTGGCCCCTTTGGTACAATTTGATTGGGATTAATGTCAGTCATACTCGCGTAATAGCCGTGCTTAGCATAGTCTAGATTGCAGGTTGCTTTGAACTCAGGACGCTGATAGAGATCTTTGAGATAGTTCCAAAGGTTCGGATAGTCAACAATCCGCCGCAGATTGCACTTAAAGTGACCGTAATACACTGAATCGAAGCGATACAGCGTTGTGAACAGGCAAATGTCAGCTTCAGTCAGTTGAGTACCGCATAGATAGCGCTGCTGGCTGAGAACCATTTCCCATCGGTCTAAATGCTCGAAGAGTTGAGTGACTGCTTCTTCGTAGGCGACTTGTGAAGTTGCAAAACCAGCGCGATAGACTCCAATGTTGATGGGTAAATAAATTGAATTGATCGTTTGATCAATCTTTTCGCGTAGGTTGTGTGGGTAGAAATTGATGGTTTGGGTTGAGAATGCTTCAAACTCTACATCAAGCATTCGCATAATTTCGAGAGAATCATTGTTCACAATGGTTTGCTTCTGTTTGTCCCACAGTAATGGAACTGTCACTTTTCCAGTGAATCTTGGATCTGCTTTCAGATAAATCTCTTGCAAATATTGAGGGCTGTCGGGTATTGCTTCTGAAGCTTGAGAAAAGCTCCAACCCCGATCACCCAGAATGACATCTGCGATCAACACTGAGACCGTATCCTTCAATCCTTTCAGTTCCCGCATAATCAAGGTTCGATGCGCCCACGGACAAGCTAAGGAAACATAGAGATGATAGCGTCCTGCTTCTGCTTTGAATCCGCTCGAACCGTCGGCAGTGATGCGATCGCGAAACGTTGTCGGTTTCTCATGAAATTTACCATTCTGATCTTGATCATTGCGCTCAGTGATCCATTTCCCTTTGACCAACATTCCTAATGCCATTGTTTTCTCCTACTGTAATTTAGTCAATGTACAAAATTAGTCGTTGCTAAGGAACGAACCGCCAAAGCTTCCAGCCATCTCTGATTCGAGTTATGGATGAGGTTAGGCGCAAACAACTTGAGTAGACGTGGAACAATTCCACGCAGCGTTTCTGCACTCAAAACGCGACAGCCGTTGGGGGTTGGAGTGATGAGCCAAATGTGGTAGGCTTGCAGTCCTGTTGCTCTCCCGTCCCAGGCAATCCGCTGATTCGGCACGAATTCTTTCACTTTCACTGCGCTGGTCACGCCGCTAGCAGTGAAAGTGAAAGCCACGTCCTGAGACAATTTGCGGGAACCGTCCTGGATACGAACATTCGACAAGGCGGGTTGCCAGGTCTGCCAATCCGCAGCGGTAATGAGACGATCCCAAACCTCCGCAGGCGACGCTGAAATGTCTATTGTGCTAACAACGTGAACTGGAGAGCGGCTCGGATCGTACTCTGCTGGAAAACGAATCGAATCTGTGTTCATAGTGTGTTCCTCATTTGTGTTTGAACTATCTTATTAATCATTGCGATCGAGCAAACTGCTGAAGGATGATGTGTGGAGAATGCCACGGATATTTAGATCAATCATGCGGTTCCACTCATCGACGCAAATGTTGTAGATGATTACCGAATGGGCGGTGTAATCGTTGCCCAACGTTCAGCCAGTTTGCCCTCTGCTAATCTCCAAAGCACAAAGCCCTTAAACTCACTTTTCTTTCCCGTCGAAGCATCGGTTCCGCGCCAGGTGCATCGCATCATCACCTTATCCCCTTCAGCGATCGCGTCCTCAACTGTAACGTGTAAATCGGGATACTTTGCGTATGCCTTCTCCATCGTCTGCTTAACCAGTTCGGGACTCACCAATCCTACAAAAGGTTCTTCGTGATCGATAAAGTCAGATGCGAAGTTTTGGTAAGCAATGGCAGAATTCTTGCGGTTCACAATCTCCTCAAAGTGATTGCGAATGAATGTTTTATTCTGTTCAAGTGTTTGTTCCATGATGTGAAAGAACTCCATGGTTTGCTAGTTGTGTAATGTTCTATCTATCTGAAGTGTAGTAAGTCTCAATACTTGACTATTTTCAGATTCTTATGGCGATTTGTTAGATTCTGATGGTGAAGGGCGCACCTGCTTTGGTGTCATGCCAGTGAATCGCTTAAACTGTTGCGTCAGATGACTTTAGCTAGAGAAACCGACTTGTAAGTTTAGCAGATATTTGGAAGTAGTTTTT
>JAESFR010000265.1_pt1 | contig 17450 bp, 19 predicted proteins | sample 9266191 | NCBI WGS metagenome assembly JAESFR01 (sample SAMN14503063, study PRJNA617104) | algae metagenome | isolation source: Pleurocapsa minor HA4230-MV1 and co-occurring heterotrophs from cement on... | place: USA: Nuuanu Pali Lookout, Hawaii | collected 2009-07-20
AGGGCATGCCGATCATCGACGCCGACGCGAAGCTCGACTTCTTCACCAAGCAGGTGCGCACGTCGCGCAACATCTCGGGCGGCTGGTGGGCCACGTGGCTCATGGGCGGCCTCAACTACCAGATCGAGCACCACCTGTTCCCGAGCATGCCGCGCCCGCACCTCGCGCAGGCCCGCGAGATCGTGAAGGACTACTGCAAGTCGCTCGACGTGCCCTACACCGAGACGACGCTCATCAAGTCGTACGGCATCGTCATCCGCTATCTGAACGAGGTCGGCCTCGCGGCCCGCGACCCGTTCGAGTGCGGACTCGTGCAGAGATTCCGCACCAAGGGCATCTGACCTCGCGCGCTGGTCGCGCACACCGACGACGCCGATCGCCGATGCTCTCGGGCATCACGCGATCGGCGTCGTCGTGTCGATGGCCTCGCGCAGCGGTCGCCGCATCGGCGCCCAGTACCGGGTCGGGGTGATCCGGGTCAGCACGTCGACCAGCCGCGCTTCGCGCCCGATCATGGTGCGCGGCTTCCGCCGCACGGTCGCCTCCACGATGCGATGCGCGGCATCGGCGGGGTCGGTGTGGTACATCCGTGCCTGGGCTTCGGCGGCGCGGCGGGCGACGGCCGGGTCGATCGCCGCAGCGTAGCGCCCGTGCAGGATGATGCCGGTCTTCACGCCGGCCGGGTAGACCGCGCCGACCGTGATGCTCGTGCGCTCGAGCTCGTGCCGCAGCGACTCGGTGAAGCCGCGCACGGCGAATTTGCTCATCGCATACGGGATGCGACCCGCCGGCGCCGCGAGACCGTAGATGCTCACGAGGTGGGTGATGTGCGCGGCGGGCTCATGTCGCATGGCCGGCAGCAGCGCCTGGGTGATGTTCACCGTGCCCCACAGGTTCACGTCCATCAGCCAGCGCATCTCCTCCATGGTCACCTGGGTGATGTCGCCGAGCATCGACGAGCCCGCGCACGTGATGAGCGTCTGCACGTGCGGGTGAATCGCGCGGATCTCCTCCGCGAGGGCGAGCACGGCGTCATCGTCGGTCAGGTCGATCGCGTGGGTCGAGTGGCCCGTGCCGCGCAGCTCGGCAGCGAGCGCCGCGAGTCCCTCGGCGTTGCGATCGAGCAGCGCGAGGCGCGCCCCGCGGCGATCGAGTTCGCGCGCGATCTCGGCGCCCATGCCGCTCGCGGCGCCCGTGATGACGCTCGTCCTGCCGCGCACGTCGAGCTGCTGCATCCTGCACACGTCGTCCTCCGCACCGTCGCCGTCGTTCGATTCTGGCCGACATGGCGCGAGCGCGCGGACGGTACCCTCGATGAAGGGGGGTGCGCGGATGGGGAAGACCTCGGATGCCGTCGCCGAGGGTGTCTCGATCGCATCCGCGGCCGCGCGGCTGACGGTGCGCAACCACATCCTGGTCGAGACGATCGCGCACGACGGATCCTTCGATGTCGAGGTGCTCGCCCCGTACGCGCAGGAGACCCTGATCGCGCTCGCCGAGGAGCAGGAGGCTGCCGCCGACCTCGCCAAGACCCAGCGCAAGCACGCGTGGGGCAAGTTCACCGACTCCGACGGAACCCATGACTATCGTGATCGCGACACCCGCAACCTGCGCAAGCGCGAGAAGCAGTACCGCGGGGTGGCCAAGGAGCTGCGCACCCGGGCGGCCGACCCGATCGCGGTCGCAGAGCTCGTCGAGCAGGCACGGGATGCCGCGTGGGGCGACGTCGAGGCCAACCTGCAGCGCCGCCTGCGGGTCGAGGGGATGCGGCCCGACGTGGATCCGGACTACGAGGTGATGCGCGGCGCGCGCATGCAGGCTCTGCGGCTCGTCGACCTGCCGCGGCTGTCGGCGCATCGCCGAAAGCTCGCCGCGGGTGAGGCCCAGCAGGCCGCGGAGGAGCCGGATACAGACGCCACCGACGCCGGCACCGACGCCGACGCCGAGGGCGAAGGCGACTGAAGGGGCGCGGATGGAGCCGTCGCCGCATCCGATGATGTTCCCGCCCGACGATCCCCTCGTCGAGCGCGTGCGTGCCCTGTGCATGCGATACCCCGAGGCGGCCGAAGTGATCGCCCACGGCCGGTGCACGTTCCGCGCCGGCAAGCGCCAGTTCGCAATCGTGGGGGTCGCGCACGAGCCCGACGGCGCGGTGGAGTTCGTGCCGGACCCGCTGGAGCGCCAGGCGCTTCTGGAGCGCGGTGACGTGTTCGTCCCGCCGTACGAGGGGGCGTACGGGTGGCTCGCGATCCGCGTGAGCGCGGCATCCGGCCCGTGGGAGCTGCTGGAGGAGCTGCTCGATGCGTCGTACCGCCGCGTCGCGCTGGTGCGGCAGCTCAAGGCGCTGGATGCCGAACCCGTGGTGCCCCTGAGCGATTGACCTCGATTCGGCCGCAGCCCGAGCGTGGGGTATTCTGGACGCTGGTGTGCTCGCGAGGGTCACCATGCGCCCGTAGCTCAATGGATAGAGCATCTGACTACGGATCAGAAGGTTGGGAGTTCGAGTCTCTTCGGGCGCACACTGTGTTGAGACAGTGAACACGAAAGCCCGCGGATTTCCGCGGGCTTTCGTGTTTCGCGAAGCGTGTGCCTCAAACCCCTCGGGGTTCCCCGGCGCTTGATGTGACGGTGGGTCTTTGAGACCGTAGCGGCATGACGGATCAGACTTCCCCGGGTTCCGCTCTCGAGACCGGCTACGCCTCGCTCGGTGAGCTTCGCATGTACTTCGAAGTGCACGGCGACGCGACCGATGGCACCCCGCTGGTGTTGCTGCACGGCGGTCTGTTCGACATCGAGCAGCAGTTCGGCGCGCTCATCCCCGAGCTCGCCCCCGGCCGGCGGATCATCGCCCTCGACTTCCAGGGACACGGGCGCACCAATGACATCGACCGGCCGTTCTCGGCTGCCGGGTTCGCGGGCGACGTTCTGGGCGTGCTCGACCAGCTCGGTGTCGCGCGCGCCGACATCTTCGGGTTCAGCGTCGGCGGGGCCGTCGCCCTCGAACTCGCGATCGACTACCCGGAGCGGGTCGGGAGGATCATCGTGTCGTCGACATCGTTCGCCGCATCGGGCATGCGCGGGTCGGAGAACGCCGAGGCGGTCGGCGGAATGACCGTGGACATGATCGCCGGCACACCGATGGAAGCCGCCTACCTGGCGAAGTCGCCGCATCCCGACCTGCAGCATCTCCAAGTGCTCCTGGACAAGCTCGGCGCCACATACGACAGCGGGTTCCCCGATCGCACGGAAGACGAGATCCGTGGGATCGCGGCGCCGACTCTCATCACCGTGGGCGATGCCGATGTGGTCTCGCTCGAGCATGCGATCGAGTTTCTGCGGCTTCGCGGCGGCGACGTGAACGGCGACTTCGTGGGTGTCCCCACATCGCAGCTCGCGGTGTTCCCGGGTACGACTCACTTCTCCGGGCTCGCACGCACCGACCTGGTCCGTGACGTGGTCGTCGGGTTCCTCGACGCACCGTCGGCCTGAGGGCGCGCCGCAGTCCGGACGACCGCATCGGACCGGCTCGCCGCCGCCCGTGCCGCCGCCGGAGACACCACGTCGGCATCCGTCGCTCTCTACGGGCCCGACAAGAAGCTCCGGTGAGCGCCGGCTCCTCGATGCCGTGTCAGTCGACCCCGACCATGACGTCCGAAGCCTTGACGACCGCGTACGCCTCGAGTCCGACCTCGAGGCCGAGTTCGTCGACGGCTTCATTGGTGATCGAGGCGGTGACCACGGTTCCTCCGACATCGATGCGCACGTGCGCGGTCGTGGCGCCCTTGGTGACTTCGACAATCGTCCCCTTGAGTCGATTGCGTGCGCTGATCCTCATGGGGTTCTCCTCGGGTTCGGTGCACCGATCCTATGCACGCGATCGCTCCACGATGCAGGACCATGATCGCTTTCGCGGGCGCAATGTGTCATCCAGTCCGTGAATTCGGATCTAGCATGATGTTCGTGACGCAAATCCGCATTCGAGATGCTGCCGTGTTCCTGGGAGTCAGTGACGACACGGTGCGCCGGTGGATCGAGAACGAGGTGATCTCGAGCAGTCGTGACACCGCGGGCCGCACGGTCGTGGAAGGCCTGGAACTGGCGCACTTGGCGCGAAAGAACGCGGTGCTTCCCGCAGACCCGTCGGAGATCGGCCGGTCCGCCCGGAACAGATTCGTGGGGCTGGTGACCGAGATCACTTCGGACACCGTGATGTCGCAGGTGGAGATGCAGTGCGGGCCGCATCGCGTGGTGTCACTGATGAGCACGGAAGCGGTCCGCGAACTCGGTCTGGAACCAGGCTCCATCGCTGTCGCCGTTGTGAAGGCCACAACGGTCATCGTCGAAACACCGCCGGGAAAGGTCTCCTCATGAAACCGCAGATGGCACGAGTCACCGGGATCCTGCTCGCCGCGACTGTCGCGCTCGGTCTCGCGGGCTGCGCCGGCGGTGCGCCGGCGGCGTCCCCCACCCCCACGGCGACGGAGGACACGCTCGAAGGATCGATCACGGTCTTCGCCGCGGCGTCGCTGAAGGCCACGTTCACCGAGCTCGCCGAGGAATTCGAAGCCGCCCACCCGGGAACGGACGTCACGCTGAACTTCGCCGGCTCCGCCGACCTCGTCACTCAGATCACCGAGGGCGCCCCGGCGGACGTGTTCGCGTCAGCCGATGAGAAGAACATGGCCAAGCTCACCGACACTGGCCTGGTCGATGGGGAACCGGTCGATTTCGCCACGAATGTGCTCGAGATCGCGACCCCGCCGGGGAACCCGGCGGGCATCGAAGCGTTCGCGGACTTGGCGGACCCGGCCGTGAAGCTGGTCATCTGCGCTCCGGAGGTGCCGTGCGGTGCCGCGACGGTGAAGGTCGAGGAGGCGACCGGGGTCGTGTTGACGCCGGTCAGCGAGGAGTCTTCGGTCACCGATGTGCTCGGCAAGGTCACTTCGGGCGAGGCCGACGCGGGGCTGGTCTACGTCACGGATGTGATCGCGGCCGGCGATGCGGTGGAGGGTGTCGAGTTCGACGAGTCCGGTGAGGCCGTCAACACCTACCCGATCGCCACCCTCGTCGATTCCGCCGCGCCGGATGTCGCAAAGGCATTCCTGGAGTTCGTCACCGGCAAACAGGGCCTGGCCGTCCTCGCCGCGGCGGGGTTCGGGCAGCCCTGACCCCAGATGTCGTGTCGGGACCAGTGACTTTCGCGGGCGTTCCACGCTGGGTCGTGGGTGTCGCCGCCATCGGCGCGGCTTTCGTGCTGGTGCCGTTGGTGGCGATGCTCACCCGGGTCAACTGGGCCGAGTTCATCCCCCTGATCACGTCCGAATCGTCGCTTGCCGCGCTCTGGCTCAGCCTGCGCACGTCCGTCGCGGCGACCGCGCTGTGCGTCGTCTTCGGCATCCCGATGGCGCTCGTCCTGGCCCGCTCGCGGTTCCCCGGACAGCGCCTGTTGCGCTCGCTCGTGCTCCTCCCACTGGTGCTTCCACCGGTCGTCGGCGGTATCGCCCTGCTGTACACGTTCGGACGACGGGGGCTGCTGGGCTCGTCGTTGCAGTTCCTGGGGATCGACATCGCGTTCTCCACGACAGCGGTCATCCTGGCGCAGACCTTCGTGGCGCTGCCCTTTCTGGTGCTCAGCCTCGAAGGGGCCCTCCGCACGGTGGGAACCCGGTTCGAGGCGATCGGGGCGACACTGGGAGCGCCGCCGACCACCGTGCTGCGTCGCGTCACACTGCCCCTGGTGATGCCCGCGTTGATCTCCGGCGCGGTTCTCTCGTTCGCGCGAGCGCTGGGTGAGTTCGGTGCGACCCTGACGTTCGCGGGCAGCCTGCAGGGGACCACGCGCACCCTGCCCTTGGAGATCTATCTGCAACGCGAAGTCGATCCGGACGCAGCCGTCGCGCTGTCCCTCGTCCTGGTGGTCGTCGCCGTCCTCGTGGTCGGGCTCGCCCACCAAGCCGGCACCGCCTCGCTGATCAAGCCGGCACCCCGCGCATGAGCCTCACCTTCACCGCCACCGTCACCGACCGGCATTTCGATGTCAGCCTGGATCTCCGCGCGGGCGAGACCGTCGCCGTGCTCGGCCCCAACGGGGCCGGCAAGTCGACCCTGCTTAACATCCTCGCCGGCCTGGTCCGCCCCGACGCGGGCCGAGCGACGCTGGATGAGAAGGAGCTGTTCGACCTCGACTCGAACCGCCCGCGCTGGACGCCGCCCCACGTGCGCGGAGTCTCGATGCTGGCACAGGACGCGGACCTCTTTCCACATCTCACCGTGCGAGAGAACGTCGCGTTCGGCCCGCGCAGCAAGGGACTGCGCGCCGCACGGGCGCACGAGATCGCCGATCACTGGCTGGAAGCGGTCGACGCGACCCGATTCGCCTCCCGGAGACCCGCAGAGTTGTCGGGCGGACAGGCCCAACGGGTCGCGGTCGCCCGCGCGCTCGCGTCCGAGCCGAATCTGCTCCTCCTGGACGAACCTCTTGCGGCGCTCGACATCGCTGTCGCCCCCGCGATCCGACGCACCCTTCTCCGTGTCCTCGAGGACCGCACCGCGATCATCGTCACCCACGACATCCTCGACGCGCTCACCCTGGCCGACCGGGTGATCGTCCTCGCGGATGGTCGTATCATCGAGCAAGGCCCTGCGCGCGACACGCTCGAACGGCCGCGCACGACCTTCACCGCCGACCTGGCTGCACTGAACCTGCTCACAGGCACCCGCACGCCGGACGGACTGGTGACGGACGCCGGCGCACATATCGTCAGCACCCTCGCCAGCGACGCCCCGATGGGGTCCCGCGTCGCCGCCGCCATCCGACCGACCGCCGTGCGCGTTTCGACGACACCGTCGCCGATGAAGTCCTCGAACACGTTCGCCGCCACGATCCTCGATCTCGAACCACGTGGCGACATCGTCAGAATCCGATCCAGCCTGATCTCCGCCGACCTGCACCCCGCCGCCGTCGCAGACGCCCGGCTGAGCACCGGCCTCACTGTGGAGTACTCCTTCGACCCCGAGGCCGTCCTGATCTACACCACCGACTAGCTGCGCGGTGCCAACCCCAGTTCCGCGAGGGCGACCGCTGGATCGACGAGTTGGTTGCGGCTCACCACGATGCGCTCGCGAATGAGGCGCTGGACCGCGCGGTTCACCTTCCAGACGTTTCCGCCACACGGAAAGACCGGACGGGCATACCGCGCGGGGAGTAGCAGAGGTGTCACCCGCAGGGTGATGCCGCGCCCGCGCGGATCGGCGACGCTGGAATTCCCCTCGCGAGCAGGAGCCTCATGACAACACCGATCATCTCGGTTCGCAACGTCCACAAGTCCTACGGCCGCGGGCAGAACCGCTTCGATGCGCTGCGGGGCGTGAGCTTCGACATCCGCGAGGGCGAGAGCATCGCGATCGTCGGCAAGAGCGGCTCGGGCAAGTCCACGCTCATGCACATCCTGGCGCTCCTGGACGCTCCCTCGTCGGGCACGATCGAGCTCGAGGGCGTGGACACGTCGACGCTGCGCGGCGGCAGACTCAATCGCACCCGCAACAAGACGTTCGGGTTCGTCTTCCAGCAGTTCTTCCTGACGGGCAGCGCGACGGTGCTCGAGAACGTCATCCTGCCGCTGAAGATCGCGGGCGTCGGGCGCTCTGAGCGCCGTCGGCGCGGGCACGAAGCGCTCGCACAGCTCGAACTCGACGACAAGGCCCGCAATCGGGCCGTGAACCTGTCGGGCGGCCAGAAGCAGCGCACCGTGATCGCCCGCGCCCTCGTGAACAACCCCCGCATCATCTTCGCCGACGAGCCGACCGGCAACCTCGACACAGCCACCGGTGCGATCGTCGAGGACATCCTGTTCTCCCTCAACCGAGACCGCGGCATCACGCTCATCGTGGTGACCCACGACGAAGACCTCGCGAACCGCTGCGATCGGCGCCTGTCGATCCGAGACGGACTGCTGATCGACGACTCCGGGGCGGTGGCCGCGTGAAAACCCTCGACCTGATCGGCTCGGCGATCTCGAACACGTTCCGCTCGAAGACGCGCACGATTCTGACGATCCTCGCGATCTTCGTCGGCGCCTTCACCCTCACCCTCACGAGCGGTCTGGGCACGGGCATCAACGCCTACATCGACGACACGGTGACCTCGATCGGCGCGGCCGACGTGCTCACCGTCACCAAGACGCAGGGGTCCGCGGCGGGCGTGGCCGCCGACGGCCCCGTCGAGTACGACCCGGATGCGATCGCCAGCGGACAGCCCGGCCCTCCCGGATCCACCGTCGTCGCCCTCACGCCGGCCGACCTCGACACCCTCGCGGCGACCGACGGCGTCACCGACGTGCAGCCCACCCGGGCGATCACTCCCGATTACATCCAGGCCGGCGACGGCACGAAGTACGTGATCGGCGTCGGAAGCCTCATCGCGGGGCAGAGCATTCAGCTTCAGTCCGGGGCCGAGCCCGATGACGCCGCATCCGACCCTCAGCTCGTCCTTCCCGTCTCGTTCGTCGGGCCGCTGGGACTCGGCGACCCGGAGAGCGCGCTCGGGCGGTCCGTCTCGATTGCCATCATTGACGGCGAGCGCACCCAGCACGTCATCGAAGCCACGGTCGTCGGAGTCGCCGAGGAGGGCCTCGCCTCACCGGCCGGCGCGAGCCTCGTGCCGAACACCGCGCTGAGCGACGAGCTCTTCGACACGCAGAACATCGGCGTGCCCGCGGCGGAGGTGGACCGCTATGCCCAGGCGAGCGTGTTCTTCGGCCCGTCGGCCAGTGACGAAGAGATCGCCGCATTGAAGGCCCGACTCGCGGATGCCGGCTACACCGGAACGACCGTCGCCGATCAGCTCGGCATGTTCAAGGCCGTGATCGACGGAATCGTGCTCGTCCTGAACGCTTTCGCGATCATCGCCCTGCTGGCCGCGAGCTTCGGCATCGTCAACACGCTGTTCATGTCGGTGCAGGAGCGCACGCGTGAGATCGGCCTCATGAAGGCGATGGGAATGGGCAACGGACGCGTGTTCAGCCTGTTCAGTCTCGAAGCCGCGTTCATCGGCTTCCTCGGCAGCGCGATCGGCGTCGTCATCGCGATGCTCGCCGGCTCCGCGCTCAGCTCCGCCCTCTCCGGGTCGGTGCTGGCCGATCTGCCGGGACTGACCCTGATCGCGTTCGACCCCCTCTCGATCGCCGTCATCATCGTCATCGTCATGGCGATCGCGTTCCTCGCGGGCACGCTGCCGGCCGCCCGTGCCGCACGGGCCGATCCGGTCGAGTCGTTGCGGTACGAGTGACGGCAGGGAAGAGCGACAACCCTGACCGCGCGGCCTCGGCTCAGCTGTCCGGAAAGCTGAGGATGTCATCCAGCAGGGTCTGGAAGTAGACCGGGGTCACCGCCGTGGCTCCGCTGTAGGGATGGTCGAAGCTGGCGATGGCGTAGATCACCAGCCCGACGAACATCGCGACCAAGCCGGCCATGACGAGGTGGATCTTGAGGCTGCGCACCTCGATCAGGGCGAACAGGATGATCGCCACCCCGGCTCCGACCCCGAGGACGACCCATAAGACAGCGGGCAGCGCCAACTCCGTCACGGCGATGCGCGCGCGGCGGTCGGATATCAGCTCGTTGAACGCCGTCACCGACTGAGCCTGCATCGTGATCTGCGCTTGCGTCTCCGGCTCATAGCGGAAGAGCACCTGCTGGATGGCGTCCATCTCCTCGACGGTCTGCTCCGGACGTTCGCCGCGTGCCTGGGCCGGCCACTCCTCGTCGATGACCTGTCGCGTGTACTCCGTGAGCAGGGCGTGGACCTCATCCGCGACTTCGGGCGGGAGCCCGGCGGCGTCACGGTAGAGCACGGCGACCGACGACGCCTCCTCGAGCACGATGCCGTCGACTTCGACGAAATTGGCCCACGCGCCCGCGGCGATCATGCCGAGGGTGACGCCGTAGAGAACGCCGTAGACCGCGACGGCGTAGCCCAGGACGCGGTCCCAGTCACCGAGCAGAGGAGCCTGCTTGGCGACCCATGGGCGGATGAGGAGGATGGCGGCCCACGCCAGCCCGACGAAGAGCAGGCCGACCAGGAGCATTCCGAGCCAGAGCGGCACGTCGTTCAGCGGTGCGAGCAAAGCGGGCTCCTTACGCTGCGGATGTGCTGCGTGCCTCCCTTGTCATCTTGGCGCGGCAGGGCCCCGAGCGCCACGGTGAGCCGAGCCGACCACCGCCCGCTTTCTGGCAGATGGCCCTTCCTGCCCCGTCAGCGATGCTGCGGCGCCTGCGGCACGGCATCCGTCGTCGTTCCCCCATGGGTGAGCGTGCCGATCTCCTCGTCCTCGCGGATCGCCCGCGGGTACTGGCGGAAGCCACGGGTGATGATCGCCAGGTAGACGGCGCCGACCGCGAGCCAGCCCAGGCCGAGCAGCTTCGCGGTGGAGTCGATGCCGATCCACAGCACGATGTTCACCGCCACGCCGGCGAGCGGAAGCACGAGGAAGCGCAGCACGTCCCAGCCCGTGCGGCGCTTCTCGCGGATGAAGTAGTGACTCACCACGGCGACGTTCACCATGATGAAGCCGGTGATCGCGCCGAAGCTGGTGAGGGATGCCGCACCGAACAGGTTGTCGGCGTAGAAGATCGCCGTCAGGGCGACCACCGACGTGATCAGGATGTTGTTCAGCGGCGTTCCGAAGCGCGGTGAGAGCCGCCCGAAGACGCGCGCCGGCAGGATGCGGTCGCGGCCCATCGTGTAGAGCAAGCGGGACACCGCCGCGATCGCGGCCATCGCGGCGAGGATCGTGGCGGACTGGTCGGTGATGAAGAACACCATCGCGAGCCCCTCGCCCCCGAGCCGCTGAAGCAGCTCGAAGATCCCGACGTCGGGATCGGCGAGATCGCGGTATGCGGTGGGCCACGCGAGCTGGAGGAAGTACGCGATCACGGCGAAGGCGGCGCCCGCTCCGAGGCACACGATCAGCACGGCGCGCGACACGTTCCTGCGCGGGTCCTCCGCCTCCTCGGCGAGGGTCGAGACCGCGTCGAACCCGAGGAACGAGACGGCGAGGAGGGATGCCGCCCACAGCAGTCCGCCGCCGTCGAATCGGGTCATGTCGATCAGCGCCTGGGGCACGAACAGCCCGCCGGCGCCGTCACGGCCGACGACGTACACCACGATCAGGCCGACGAGGAAGAGGCAGAACAGGATCTGCGCGCTCACGACCACGACGTTCACGCGACCCGACACCCGGACGCCGACGATGTTGATCGCGGCGCCGACGGTGGCGGCGATCACCACCCACAGCCAGATCGGCACCGACGGCACGTACTCGTTCATGTACACGCCGAACAGCAGGTAGCAGATCATCGGGAGCAGCAGGTAGTCCAGCAGCAGCACCCACCCGGTGCCGAACCCCAGCCAGGGATTCACCGAGCGCTGCACGTACGTGTACGCGGACCCGGCGATCGGGTACGCCTTCACCATCTGCGCGTATGCGTAGGCGGTGAAGAACATCGCCGTCATGGTGATCAGGTACGCGAGGGCCATCATGCCGCCGGTGGCGGTCGTCGCGATCCCGTAATAGTTGAAGACCACCGTGGGCGCGAGGTAGGCCAGGCCGAAAGCGACGAGGTGACGCAGCTTGAGGACGCGACGGAAGGAGCCTCCCGCGGCGGGCGCTTCCGTGGGTGTGCCGGTCATGAGTCCTCCGTTGGCGCGATCGACGCTGATCGCGGAAATAGTTTTACAATGCTGAAAAGATAAGTTGACCGCAGAATGTTGTCAAGCAGGCGATTGGGAGGCACCCGTGGGACGACGCGATCTGAGCGATGAGCGCAAGCCGCAGATCATCGCCGCAGCGAAGCGGGCGATCACGAAGTACGGCATCGACGGCGCGACTCAGGAGCGGATCGCGGAGGAGGCCGGGATGACGCGTCCGCACATCCGGCACTACCTGGGCAACCGCGACGAGCTCCTGGATGCGGTGTGGGACGCGACGGTCGGTGGGTACCTCGAGGCGGTGGAAGAGGCGACCTCGGTCACGGGGCCGCCCGATCGCGTCGCGGATGCCCTGCAGCGGCTGCTGTCGACCTCGTTCGTGTACGAGGAGGACGATGCGGTGATCCTCGCGTACATCTACGAGTCGCGCGACGACGAGCAGGTGCGCGCCCGGACGCGCGACACCTACGCCCGCGTGGAGGAGATGATCGCGCGGCTCGTGCGCAGCGCCGCGCCCGAGCTGAGCGAGACCGATGTTGCGGAGCGGGCCCACGCGCTCAGCGCGATGTCGATGGGAGCCCTCATGCTCGATCTGCTGAACCCGCGGGCTCCGCGTGCGGACCGGTTGATCGGCGTCGCCGCGTCGCTCGTGCCGATGGCGCAGACAGCGGCATCCGGCGACTGAGCCGCGATCACAGGCCGCCCGCGACGAGCTCGCCGCGGTAGAACACCGCCGTCGTGCGAACCTCGGCGAGCCGGTCCGTGTCGACGTCGAAGAGGTCGTCGCTGAGCACGACGAGGTTCGCCTCCTTGCCGACTTCGAGGGAGCCGGTCCGATCCGCGATGCGCAGCTGTCGTGCGGCGTCGATCGTGTAGCCGCGGATGAGCCGGTCGATCGCGAGGCGGGAGTGCGCGCTCGGGCGCACGCTCCCCGCATAGCGGCGCGGGTCGAGCGGCACTTCGGGGTCGATCCGCGTCGCGGCGACCTGCATGCCGAAGAAGGGGTCGGCGCGGTGGAGCTCGTAGTCGGTCACCACGTCGCTCGAGAAGGCCAGCACGGCTCCACTGTCGGCGATGGCGGTGAAGTCGTACATGCGGTTCCAGCGCTCCGCGCCCAGGTGCGCCCTGGCCTCCTCGCCGAAGTATCCCGCCGACCAGTGGTTGGTCCAGTTGACCAGGATCCCGAGCTCGGCGGGACGCGCCATATCGGCGGGATCGACCAGCTCGCAGTGCGCGAACGTGACCTGGATCCGCCAGGGCGCGCCGAGTGCCTCGGCCCGCGAGCGTGCGGCCTGGACGGCGTCGCATGCGACCCGGAACGCGCGATCGCCGACCATGTGGATGTGCAGGTCGACGCCCTCGCCGTTGAGGAGGAGCAGGCAGTCGATGAGCTCCGGAGTGTCCATCTGGATGTCGCCGAGGTCCGTCCCTGCGGGGTCGGAGGTGAACGGCTCGAGCACGGCGCTGTTCGCACTCTCGTTTGTTCCGTCGAGGAAGAGCTTGAGGGTCCGGATGCGGAGGCGATCGCTGCCGTACTCGGCCTGGTAGCGCCGAACCGTGGCGATCGCGTCGGGCAGATCCGAGCGGGTGCGGAATCGAGGGGCTCCCTCGTAGTGCAGGCGGAGCGCGCCCTCCCGGTCGAGCTGTGCGACGGCGGCCAGGGCGTCCTCGTCTTCGACGAACGCCTCGAAGAGCGCGGTCACGCCGTGCGCGGTCATGAAGTCGAAGAACGGCCGGATGCTGTCGGCCGTGACGATCGGCGGCCGCCAGTCGATCGCGTCGAAGAGCCGGTCGAGGAAGTGCGCGTAGGCCATCTCCAGCACGTGACCGGTCGGTTCGCCGTCCGCGTCACGGACGAACATCTCCAGGCCCGGCACCGGATCCGGAGTGTCCTTCGTGACGCCGAGCAGCTCGATCATGCGGCTGTTGACCCAGTGCGCGTGGTCGCTGAAGTCCTGGAGCAGCACGGGACGGTCGGAGATCGCCGTGTCCAGCAGCTCCTTGGTCGGCCGGCCGTCGCCGAACAGCGTGCTCGGGTAGTACTCGAAGTACAGGAAGGGTGACTCCTCCTTCGGATGCTCGATCCCGTAGCGCCGCACGAAGTCGAGGATCTCCTCGACGTTCTCCGACTTCGGCAGACGTGTGTGCCATGCGCTCTGCGCGACCATCGCCGGATGGGTGTGGGCATCGATGAGTCCCGGCAGGACGAGCCGGCCGCCGAGATCGTGCCGCGGGGTGTCCGCGCGTCCACGCCACGCACGTTCGTCTCCGACGAAGGCGATGCGGCCGTCGCGGATCTCGATCGTGTCGGCGAGCGGAGCACGCTCGCACGACGTCACGATCTTCCCGTTGGTCATCAGCAGGTCCATCGCGTCGCCCTTCGATCGGTTAGTTCTACATCACTGTAAAACTAAATCGGACGATCGCGCCAGCAGTTGCCGCGGTCAGGCCACTCGCGCGAAGGCTCGCTCGAGCAGCGGAACCAACTCGTCGACGTGGGCGAAGGGGGACATGTGCGCCCAGTCGGGGCGGATGTGCAGATCGGCACCGGGTATCCGATCCGCCATCGCCGTGACCGCGTCGGGCGACGAGACGCCGTCGAGACCCGCGCCGATGATCGTCGTCGGGACGCGGATGCCGGGGGTCCGGGCGGACCGGTCGTACTGCGCGATCGCGCTCAGGGCAGCGGCCCAGCTGTCGGCCGCGGCGTCTGCCAGCTGACGTCGAGTGAGTGAGACGACCCGACCGTTCTGCGCGAGCTCGTCGGGACGGAACCATCTCGCGAGCGTCGCCTCGACCGGCGGCATCCGACCGGCCCGCACGTCCTCCGCGGTCGCGGCGAACGCGGGAAACGGGGTATCGCGGCTGCACATCACGGTCAGCGTGCGCACCCGGTGCGGTGCGAGCAGGGCGAGTTCGATCGCGATCTGACCGCCGAACGAGTGTCCGACGACATCCATGTCGCCGTCGACCTGCGCTGCGATCTGCTCCGCGAGCGCCGACTGCGGATCGGATGCCGGAACGCGCGTGCAGTCGGGAGCGATGACCGTGCAGGACCCGAGCGCACGGATCGTGTCGCTCCACGCCTCGGGCGTCAGGGGCGTGCCATGGATCAGGACGACGGTGCGGTTCGAAGAGTGCTCCACAGTGCGACGGTAGTCGCGGCGCCGGCTCAGAAGTGCTCGTAGCAGTCGAAGGTCTCGTGCTCGATGACCAGCCCCCGCCGGACCCGGATGATCGCGGCAACGTGCGCGATCAGCGCCTGGCCGGCGCGGAACGGGCCGGCATCGATGCCGATCACTCCCCGCCACGTGGCGCGCGCCGCCGCGACGTCTCCGTCCGTCAGAACCTCGTGAACGTCGAAGCGCTGCTCGCTCAGGACCAGCTTGCCGCGTCGGAACCCGTCCAGCGTCTCGGCCAGATTCCGCCGCGCGCCGGAGCGGACGAGCGCATTCGGATGCTCGACCACCACCACGTCGGGGGAGAGCACCGAGCGGAGATCGTCCTCCGACGACGAGAGGTCCGAGACGATCGCGTAGTACCTCCGGACGATCTCTTCCGTGCTGTGCGAGTCATCGAGCGGGATCTGCATCGCCATGGCATCATTATTACACAACACAGGTTGTGCGTTTGGTGACCGGAGGGATCATGGACGACGCATCGACGCCCGCGACGGCCGGCGACCTCGACACCGCGACGCTGCTCTCCCTGGTCGGATCGCTCGCCGAGCGTCGCATCCTCGACGCCCTCCAAGCCGACGGATATGCGGTCACCAGGGCGCACGGATACGTCTTCCAACGACTGCTCACCGGAGCGCAGAGCATCTCGGAGCTGGCTGCGGATCTGGGGATCACCCAGCAGGGTGCGTCCAAGCACGTGGCCGAGCTCGAACGGCAGGGGCTGGTCAGCCGCCGAGTCTCGCCGGTGGACGGTCGCGCTCGCATCGTCGAGCTGACCACCTCGGGCCGATCGGCGATCGCCAGCGCGCGGGCCGCCCGCGCCGACTTCGAGCGCGACGCGGCCGACCTGCTGGGCGATCGGGCGCTCTCGGCACTCCGTGAGAGCCTTGCCGCATTCGTCGACGCGGCCGGGCTGTCTCCGCGGATCCCTCACCGGAGGATCCCGCTCGGGTGATGCAGGTCAGGGCGCAGAGGATCCGATGCCGAGCGCCAGCGCTCGGTAGTAGGCGACCCCGATGGGCAGGACGGCGTCGTTGAAGTCGTAGTCGTGACTGTGCAGGGGCACGCCCCCGGGGTGGCCCGCCAGGCCGGTGCCGAGGAACGTGAAGTTCGCCGGCGCGTGGTCGGCGTAGAGCCCGAAGTCCTCACTCGCCATGACCGGAGCGCCGTCGGCGTCGCACTCGCCGACCTCCCGTGCCGCCCGGATCGCGGCATCCGTCGCGGTGGGGCTGTTCACCGAGGGAAGGAACTCGCGCGTGTAGACGACCTCGGCGGTCGCGCCGTGCGCGCTCGCCGTCTGGTGCACGAGCGTCCGCATCCGCTCCTCGATCAGCAGGCTCACGGCCGGGTCGAAGCTGCGGGTGTCGCCGGTGATGCGCACGGTCGTGGGGATCGCGTTGCGCGCCCCGTCGGTCTCGATGTCGGTGCAGGAGACGACGGCGGATGCCGCGGGGTCGACGCTGCGGGAGACGATGCTCTGCAGCGCCACAACGATGTGCGCGGCGATCACGAGCGGGTCGACGACGAGGTGCGGCGCGGAGGCGTGGCCGCCCCGCCCGGTGACGGTGATCGTGAAGTCGTCTTCCCCCGCCATGATCGGCCCGGGGCGGGTGACCAGGCGGCCGGCCGGGATGCCGGGCATGTTGTGCAGGCCGAAGATCGCGTCCATGCGGAAGCGATCGAACAGGCCGCCGGCGATCATCGCGGCCGCGCCCGTACCGGGTTCCTCGGCCGGCTGGAACACGAAGAGGATCGTGCGGTCGAGCGACGGGTCGGCGGCGAGGACGGCGGCGGCCCCGAGGACCATCGCCATGTGCCCGTCGTGTCCGCACGCGTGCATCGCCTCGGTGCCGGAGGAGTAGGGCAGTCCGGTGCGCTCTCGAATCGGCAGCGCGTCCATGTCGGCGCGGAACCCGATCGGGCGTCCGCCGCGCTCGAGGGTGCCGACGACCCCGGTGCCGCCGATGCCGGGCGAGACGTCGAGACCGAGGGAGCGGAGCACGTCGGCGACGAACGCGGCGGTGCGGTGCTCGCCGAACGCCGTCTCGGCGATCTCGTGCAACGCGCGTCGCCAGGTGACGAAGGCGTCGGTGTCGCTCATGAGTCCTCCGGAACGGGGTTGGCGGCCCGGCCCTCGGTGGACAGGAGCAGCACGGTCGCCTCAGCAGGCAGAGCACCGGCCGCGCGGGCGCCGGCGAGGGTCGCGGCCCCGCACGGGCCGGCGTCCACGCCGAGGGCGGCGAGATCGCGGACCGCGCTCGCCGCCTCCTGATCGGTGACGGCGAGCGCCCGGTCGATGCCGTGCCGGAGCGTGGGCCAGCCGGCGGCGGTCGGTGTTCCGCAGTTCAGGCCCGCCATGATCGTGGATGCAGTGGCCACCGTCGCGAGCTCCCCGGCGTGCAAAGAGGTCAGGACCGCCGGCGCCGCCGTCGGTTCGACGCTCACGACAGACGGCGCCGAGGAGCCCGAACGGTAGTGGCGCACGACAGCTTCGGCGAGCGAGCCGACCCCGACCGGCACGAACACGATGTCGAACGGCGGGGCGCCGGCATCCGCGGCCTGGC
>JAESFR010000266.1_pt1 | contig 17431 bp, 16 predicted proteins | sample 9266191 | NCBI WGS metagenome assembly JAESFR01 (sample SAMN14503063, study PRJNA617104) | algae metagenome | isolation source: Pleurocapsa minor HA4230-MV1 and co-occurring heterotrophs from cement on... | place: USA: Nuuanu Pali Lookout, Hawaii | collected 2009-07-20
CACATAGACTCGACGGCGCTGGCCTCCAGCAGTGTGAACGGACGTCGTCGTCCGTTCGCGTCGTCAGGACCTCACCTTCCCCCCAGGAGTGTCATGAATCGTCGCCTTCGCACCATCGTCACCGGTCTCGTCGCCGCTGTGGCCGTTCCAGCTCTCGTGCTCGGCGCGACACCCGCGTGGTCGGCGGATCCGATCGCCCCACCGACTCTTCCCGGCGCGGTGACCGACGACGGATCGACCGCGACGCCGCCGCGCGGGCTCTCCGACGAGCTCAAGCGGGCCACCGGAACGATCGAGGTGAGCGTCCGCCTCGCCGAGCCGGCGATCGCCGAGACGCTGCCCGAGGGTGCGCTGGCTGAAGGCGCCGTGCCCGACGAGGGAGACCAGCGCGCGAAGAAGGAGAAGGTCAACGCCCAGCAGGACGAGTTCGTCGCATCGGCGAGCGACCTGGGCGGCACGGAGCTCGCCCGCACCGAGCTCGCCGCGAACATCGTTGCGGTCTCGGTCGACGCCGGGGCGCTCGAAGAGATCGCGGCGCTGCCGAATGTCATCTCGGTCACTCCGATCCGGACGTACCAGAAGGACCCCGGAACGCAGGCCGACCCCGTCGAATCGGGAAGCCTCGCGCAGGCGATCGACTACGTGCAGGCCCGGCCGCTGCACGAGGCGGGCTACGACGGCACCGGCGTCAAGGTGGCGGTGCTGGACTCCGGCATCGACTTCACGCACTTCAATCTGGGCGGCCCCGGCGACCAGGCGGTCACCGACGAGTGCTTCGCGGGGGCCGCGGTCGCGGTCGCCGGAGTGTGCGCCACGCTGTTCGGCGAAGACGCCCCGAAGGTCAAGGGCGGATACGACTTCGTCGGCGAGGGCTGGCCGAACACGGCGCTCGCGCCCGACCCCAACCCGATCGACGCCGGCATCGAAGCGGGTCACGGCACGCACGTGGCCGACATCATCGGCGGCCGCAGCGCCGACGGCACGCACCTCGGCATCGCTCCGGGAACGTCGCTGTACGCCGTGAAGGTGTGCTCGCCGGTCTCGACGTCGTGCAGCGGGGTCGCGATCCTGCAGGGCCTGGACTGGTCGCTCGACCCGAACGGCGATGGCGACATCTCCGACGCGGTCGATGTCGTCAACATGTCCCTCGGCACGTCGTACGGCCAGGAGCAGGATGACTCGGCCTTCGCCGCGAACAACCTCGTGAACGCGGGCATCGTCGTCGTCGCCTCCGCCGGCAACTCCGCCGACCGCCCGTTCATCGTCGGGTCGCCGTCCACGGCTCCCGGCGTGATCAGCGTGGCGCAGACCTCGCTGCCCGACGACCTGCAGTGGGTCATCCAGCCCAGCACCGGACCCGCGATCACGAATGCGGTGCTGCAGTCCTGGTCGCCGGCGCCCACCGAGGTGCTCGCGGCGCCGCTCGCGCGGCCGACGGACGCCGGTGGCATCGGGTGCTCGGCCGAAGCGTTCGCATCCTTCCCGGCCGGCGCGATCGCGCTCATCCAGCGCGGATCGTGCAACGTCTCCGACAAGGCCGTCTTCGCCCAGGCGGCGGGAGCGATCGCGGTGATCATCTACAACAACGCTCCCGGCGACCCGCCGAGGTTCAGCTTCGGCAGCAGTGTTCCGGTGACGGTGCCCACGTTCAGCATCTCGCAGTCGGCGGGGCAGGCGCTGGTGGCCGCGCTCGCATCGGGTGCGGTCAGCGTGACCATCGATCCGGCGAACGCGATCCCGCTCACCAACACGATGGTCGGCACGTCGAGCCGCGGCACGACGATGGGCGACTACCGCGCCAAGCCCGACATCGGCGCACCCGGTGCGTGGCTGTCGGCCGAGACCGGGACTGCGACGGAGGAGACCAACTTCGGAGGCACCTCCGGGGCCGCTCCGGTGGTCTCCGGCGCGGCGGCGCTGCTGATCGACAAGTTCGAGGCCGCGACCCCGCTGGAGATCAAGGCGCGCCTGCTCAACGCGGCAGACACCACCAACCGCACCCCGACCGCAGACGGGTTCATCCCGACCCCGATCTCGCGGATCGGTGCGGGCGAGGTGCGCGTGGCGCCCGCGGCCGACGCCGTCGGTGTGCTCGCGACCACGGGTGCGGGCGGCAACCTCGGACTCGGGATGCCGTCGATCACCAAGACCTACCGCGCGCAGGTCGAGCTGACACTGACGAACACGTCCGACACGAACCGCCGGTACGACCTCGCGGTGAGCTTCCGTGAGGCCGCCGACGAGGCCAGCGGTGCGGTCGGTCTGCGCATCGCGCCGAGCAGCGTGCTCGTACCGGCGGGCAAGACGCAGAAGCTGAACGTGCTCGTCTCGATCGACGGTTCGAAGCTCGCCGACTGGCCGTTCGACAGCGTCGGCGCGATCGGCGGCTCGGGCTCCGCGCTGAACGGGCCGGAGTTCGACGGCTGGATCACCGCCACGTCCGACGCTGAGAAGCTCTCGGTCGGCTGGACCATCCTGCCCAAGAAGGCCGCCGAGGTCAGCACCGCACCGACCGTCAAGCTCAAGAAGTCGGGCAGCGGCGACCTGAAGCTCAAGAACGGATCGCTCTACGCCGCCGGCGACGTCGAGCTGTTCGCGCTGACGGGCACGAGCCCCGAGCTGCCCGACCCGGCGCCGGGTGACCCCGGTTCGCCCGGCAGCAACGCGGCCGTCATCGACCTCGCCGCCACCGGTGTACGAGACGGCGGCGACGGCACGATCCAGTTCGGCGTGGCGACGTACGACCGACGCTCGGTCCTGAACTACCCGGCCGAGTTCGACGTGTACGTCGATTCGGACAACGACGGAGTGGACGACTACGTCGTGTACAACGCCGAGTTGGGTGGCTTCGCGGTGACGGGTCAGACCGTCGTCTACGTCGCGGACCTGCGCACGGGGGCGGCCTCGGCGTACTTCTACGACGACGGCGGCTTCAACACCTCGACGCAGATCCTCACCGCGCCGCTCGCCGCGCTCGGCATCGCGCCGGGTCAGACGTTCGGGTTCAGCGTCTACGCGTACGACAACTACTTCACGGGCGCCCAGACGGACGCGATCGAAGGCCAGTCCTTCACGTGGGGCGAGTCGAAGTACACGCCGTCGACCGGCACGGTGACCGTGCCGGCGAAGTCCAACTCGACGGTGACCGTGCAGGCGACCGGAGCGACCGGCGCGTCGACGCAGACCGGCCTGCTTCTGCTGTACCGCACGGCGGCGACCACCGACTTCGGGGTGGTGCAGATCGCGCAGTAGCCGCGTGCGGACGACGGTGCCGGGTGCCTCGAGGTGCCCGGCACCGTCGTTGCGACTCGCGCCGGAGGAAGACGCGGTGCCACTATTTCGGCATGAGCGTACGCACTGAACTGAAGAGCCCCGGATACGAGATCTTCATCGGCATCCTGTCGGTGCTCTCGATCGTGAATCTCGTGCTGGCGTGGGTGATCGCCGAGCCGTCGCTGCAGACGATCCTGACCGTGATGAACGGCCTGTTCAGCGCGATCTTCCTCGGCGACTTCCTCTTCCGCCTGATCACGGCGCCCGCGAGGGGCGCGTACTTCTTCCGGCACTTCGGCTGGGCCGACCTCTTGGCGAGCCTGCCGTTCGCCCAGCTGAAGGTGCTGCGCATCTTCCGGCTGATCCGCGTGTACCGGCTGATGCACGACATGGGTCCGCGCGCCATCTGGCACACGCTGGTCCGCGACCGCGCGGGCAGCGCGCTCCTCGTGCTGCTGCTGATGGGCATCTTCGTCCTGCAGTTCGGAAGCCTGGTGATGCTCTCCCTCGAGCAGTACGCACCCGGCGCGAACATCACATCGGCATCCGATGCCCTCTGGTACACGATCGTGACCATCTCGACCGTGGGATACGGCGACCAGTTCCCGGTGACGGATGCCGGCCGCCTGTGGGGCAGCATGATCATCGTCGTGGGCGTCGGCATCTTCGGCACCTTCACCGGCTATCTCGCCAACTTCTTCCTCTCGCCCCGCAAGGGCGACAAGGCCGATGCGGAGGCGGACGCACCGTCGCCGAGCTGACCGGTCGCGGGACCAAGGCCCCTGGCGCAACGCCGTCGAAAGGAGTGGACTGGAGGGTCAGGAAGGAGACGATCATGGACACGTCGACCCGCAGCATCCACGACGACATCGAGCATCTGGGAACGGCCCAGTGCTGGCGGCTGCTCGAGGAGGGCTCGCTGGGCAGACTCGCGGTCGTCGGCCCGAGCGGCGGACCCGAGGTCTTCCCCGTCAACTTCCTCGTGCACAGCGGTGCGGTGTACTTCCGCTCGGCACCCGGCTCGAAGCTCGTCGACATCGCCGCCCGCCCGGAGGTGGCCTTCGAGATCGACGGGCAGGACGGGGTGTCGTTCTGGAGCGTCGTGGTGAAAGGAGTCGCCCGGAGACTCGAATCGGATGCCGAGATCCACGAGTCCGGTGTGGAGGGTCTCGTCAGTGCGAGCCCCACCAGCAAGCAGGACTTCATCGGGATCACGGCATCCACCGTCACCGGTCGCCGGTTCCGCAAGCACGGGGCCGCGCCGTCCCGACGCCCCGACGCCGACGGGACGCAACCCACGACCGGGGCCCACGAACCGGTGCGGCCGGCCGAGGACGACCGCGACTATCCCGGGTCGGCGAACGCCGCGGCCGATGGCCCGTTCCCGATCCCGCATTTCCCGCCGCGCAGCGGAGGCTGAGCAGGCGGGTCAGCTGGTCGGCCCGCCGTCGACCACGTCGTACCGGTCGGGCTCCGGCGACCGGGCGAATCGCCGGCCGGTCACCCGGGTGGGGACGATGCGCACCCAGCGGTACTTCAGCGTCGGGATCCACGGACTCAGCGCCAACTGGTCGGCGCGATCGATCTCACGCTGGCTCTCGATGCGCTCCGCGACTCCCTTGACCACCACGCTCGCGGCGGTCTCGTCGTCGTAGCGATCCGCCTCCAGAGCCACGCGGGGGTTCGCGGTGAGCTCGGCGAGCTTCGATCCGGGCGAGGTGCGGAAGTACAGGACGCGGTCATCGACCGCGAAGTTGATCGGGAAGATGTCCACTTCGTCGCGAACGCTCAGCGCGAGCCTGCCGAGCTGCACATGCTCCAGCAGATGCCAGCACTCCTCGGGCGACATCTCGGTGACGACGTCGTCTGCGAAATCGGTCATGACTCCTCCTCGACTCGGTCCCACCCAATCCCGCACCGGATGCCGCGGCCAGGGCCGAAGGTCCCGCCGCGTCAGGCCGCCAGCCGGGCTCCCCACTCGCGTGCGCGGTCGACCTCGCCGTCCAGCAGCACGTTGACGCTGCTGACGAGGAAGCATTCCCGCTCGACGTCGCGGATGCCGATGCCTTTCAGCCGCTTGGCGATCGCTCCGGACGCGTCGCCCGTGAAGATGCGCGGCATGTCGACGCGGGTCGCGAACGCGGCGAACCGCGGCGGTCCGTCCATCGCGCCTAGTCCCTTCAGCCATTCGCGCACGCCGGCCCCGCCCGCCGACGGCTCGAGCGCGAGTGCCTTCTCGGGATTCTCCGCCCACTGCGCGGCCTCTACGCGGGACGTGGCCTGGGGGAGGGTGTGCGCGTGGGTCGGCGCGCCGACCACGACGAGATCGAAGCCCGCGGCATCCGTCGGCGCGCTCTCCGCGGGGGTGAGCGTCACCTCGGCGCCCGCCCGGGTCGCGCCGTCCCGGATCGCCTCGGCGATCGCACGGGTGTTGCCGAACATGGATTCATAGACCACGAGTGCGCGCATGAGGTCTCCTCCGCTCCCGACTGCCCAGGCAGTCTCGTCGCGACGGCGCGTCCCGCCCAGGGCCGAAGGTCCCGCGCGACTCAGGGGCGGTCGCGCTTGTGCCCGGCGCCGTACACGGCCGCCTGGGTGCGTCGCTCCATGCCGAGCTTGGCCAGCAGCGCGCTCACGTAATTCTTGACGGTCTTCTCCGCGAGCCCGAGCCGGGCACCGATGTCGCGGTTGGTCAGACCCTCGGCGATCAGGTCGAGCACCTGGCTCTCGCGCAGGGACAGCGCAGGGCCGGTGTCCGACGCGGAGTCCGTCGGCTGCATCCGGGTCGCGGCGTGTCGCAGCACCGCCGCCGGCTGGATCGTGCCGCCGGCCGCCGCGCGGCGGATCGAGTCGATGAGCGCCCGGCTGCGCACGTCCTTGAGGACGTATCCGCTGGCACCGGCGAGGGCGGCGGAGCGCAGAGCGTCGTCGTCGTCATACGCGGTGAGGATCAGGCACGCGATCTCCGGGTGCGCCGATCGGATGTCGCGGCACAAGTCGATGCCGTTGCCGTCCGGGAGGCGCACGTCCAGCACCGCCACATCGGGCGCGGTCGCCTCGACGCGGCGCGCGGCTTCGGCGAACGAGCCGGCCTCGCCCACGACCGACAGATCGGCCTCGGCGTCCACGAGCTGGGCGATCCCGCGCCGGACGATCTCGTGGTCGTCCACCAGGAAGACCCGGATCATCGGACGCTCCGCTCCGGGTGGATCGGCGCGGGCACGGTCCACTCGACCCGCGTCCCCCCGCTCGGACGCCCGACGATCGTGCACGTTCCCCCGCGCAGCTCCGCGCGCTGGACCATGTTCGCCAGACCGCTCATCCGGGCGGATCGTGGGATGCCGCGCCCGTCGTCCTCGACCCGCAGCAGCACGATGCCGTCGGCGATGCCGAGGTCGATCTCGACGGCCTCGGCATCGGCATGCTTGGCGATGTTCGTGAGGCACTCGCGCAGCACCGCGGTCAGATCATCGGCGAGCTCGGCCGGGACGAGCGAGTCCAGAGGACCGGAGAACGTGATCCGCGGCGTGATCGCGAGGCTCGTCGAAAGCTCGGAGACCACCTCGAGCATGCGGTCCCGAGGCTGCCTGCTCTGCGCCCGGTCTCCGGATCCGAGCGCGAAGATCACGGTGCGGATGTCCTTGATCGCGGCGTCGACCGCATCGACCTGCACTTCGATCGCCGCCGAGGACTCGGCATCCACCGTCGCCGAGATCGCCTGCAGAGACAAACCCGCCCCGAAGAGGCGCTGGATCACGTGATCGTGGAGGTCGCGGGCGATCCGAGCGCGGTCGCGCGACAGGTCGAGGCGTCGACGGTCCTCCCTGGCACGCACGACCTCGATCGCCACTCCGGCCTGACCCGCGAAGGCGAAAGCCATGTCGAGGTCGGCATCCGTGAAGGCGGGTCCGTGGAGCCGGCGGGACACCGTGAGCACTCCGAGAGGCTCCTCGCCGGCGAAGAGGGGAATCGCGACCGTCGGGCCGAGCGCGGGCTGGCCCTCCAGCACCGGCTCCTGTCGCCCGACGCTCGCCGCCCGCCGGCTCGCGAGCGCTTGCGAGGCGAGGGTGCCCGAAGACGGGTAGATGCGGCCGCGCCAGAGTTCGGCGCTCGGGCCGCGCACCGTGGTGACCCGCATCCGGTCGTCGCCGTGCGGGACCGAGACGGCGACGAGGTCCACGTCGATCAGAGCGCCGACGTGCTCGGCGATCACCTCGAGCACGTCCTCTCCGGTCGCCTCGAGCATCGCGGCCAGCACATCGGCCGTCGTCGCGCTCCACACCTCGCGGGCGCGGGCGGCATCGTAGAGCCGCGCGTTCTCGATCGCGATGCCGGCGGTGGCGGCCAGGGCCACCACCAGCTCCTCGTCGTCGGAGGTGAAGCGGCCCCGGGCTCGCTGCGCGAGGTAGAGGTTGCCGTACACCTCGTCGCCGACGCGGATCGGAACACCCAGGAACGAGTCCATCGCGGGGTGGTGAGCGGGGAAGCCCACCGAGCGCGGATCGTCCGCGAGGTGGTCGAGCCGGATCGGCACCCGGTCGGCGATGACCGCGCCGAGAATGCCCTTGCCCGTGGGCAGATGCCCGATGTGCGCGACGGTGGACGGGTCGACGCCGACGTGGATGAAGCGCTCGAGGCCGTCACCGTCGGGCGCGATCACGCCCAGCGCGCCGTAGTTCGCATCGATGAGCGCCATCGCCGACTCCACGATGCGGCGCAGGACCACTTCGAGATCGAGGCGCTCGACCACCGTCGTCGTGGCGCGCAGCAGGTCGCGCAGGCGGCGCTGGGCGCGCGCCGCATCATGGGCGTCGTTCTCGAGCGGGTCAGGGGGTGCGTCGAGGTTCCGGGTCATTGCCGCCTCCCGTCGACGCGATTCTAGCGACGGGTCGATGACGGTCACGGAGCCGCCGCGTCGCCGCGGGGCACGACGCACACCGGAGTGCGCGACTGCCCGAGCACATCGTGAGCGACGGACCCGACCAGCCTGGTGCTCCACGAGCCGCGATGGTGGGTGCCGAGCACGACCATCGACGCGGACCTCGAGGCCTCCAGGAGCGCAGTGGCGGGACTGCTCTGGGCGAGGACCTGCTGGACGACCAGCGCGGGCTGTGCGCTCCGCGCGCGCTCGACCGCGGCGCGCAGGATGCGGCGGTGCCCGGCGCGGGCTTCGATGGGCGAGGCGATCAGCGCGACGGAGCCCTCCATCCTCGGAACGGGCATCTGCCAGCTGTGCACGACGATGAGCGACGTCGCGGCAGCGGAGGCCTCCGCGGCGGCGAAGTCGAGTGCCGCGGCCGCTGAGTCGTCGTCATCGACCCCCACGACGACGCTGCCGCCCGCGGCGTTCCAGTCGTCGGGCACCACGACCACCGGCGTGCGCGCCCGAGCCGTGATCCGCAGCGGCATCCCTCGTGACAGAGCCGTCCACACCGGGTGCCCACGATGCGATCCGACGACGAGCAGGTCGGCCGTCTCCGCGCGACGCAGCAGCGCCTCCGGCATCGAACCCGGAACGCGTCGGGTGCCCGTCTCCGCGTCGGGCGCCCGGTCGTGCACTCGCCGCTCGGCCTCGGCGAGATCCGCGTCCCGCCCGACGTCGTCCTGCATCAGCGTGCCGCCGATCATCACGATCTCGACCTGAGCGGAGTGCTGCGCCGCTCGTTCGGCGACCCAGTCCAGGGCGACCAGCGACGTCTCGCTGCCGTCGAAGCCCACCACGATCGTCTCCACGGCACCCTTCCGACCTCGCGTCCGCATCCGCGGACCCCGGCTGCCGACGACGGTAGGCCCGGCGAGTTCTCGAGGCCAGGGTCGAAGGTCCCGTTCGGCCCCGCTGCGCGTCGGCCGTGGGAGAGTCGACGAGATGACGGATTCCGAGAACGCAAAGACCATCGTCCTCACGGGGGCCAGCGACGGCATCGGCGCCGCGGCCGCGCGGCAGCTGACACGCGACGGCCATCACGTCGTGCTCATCGGGCGCTCGCCCGAGAAGACCCGACGCATCGGGGAGGAGCTGGACTCTCCGTTCTTCGTCGCCGACTACGCCGACCTGTCGCAGGTGCGGGCCCTCGCGGCGCAGCTGAGGGAGCAGCATCCGCGGATCGACGTGCTCATCAACAACGCCGGCGGGATCTTCGGCGACCGGACGCCCACGGTCGACGGGTTCGAGAAGACGTTCCAGGTGAACCACCTCGCACCCTTCCTGCTCACCAATCTGCTGATGCCCGACCTCATCGCCGGCGGCGCGAGCGTGATCACCACCTCGAGCGCCGCTGCGCGACTCTTCGGGCGCATCGACCTCGATGACCTCGAGGGCGCGCGCCGGGTTCCGGCGTCCCGCTCGTACGGCGACTCGAAGCTGGCCAACATCCTCTTCACGAAGGAGCTGCACCGGCGGTTCCACGACCAAGGTGTGTCGGCGGCAGCCTTTCATCCCGGTCCGGTCGCGACCGGCTTCGCCTCGGACACGACGAGCCTGATGCGCTGGGTGTATCAGACGCCGCTCAAGCGGATCGCCGGACTGATCAGTCCCGAGCAGGGCGCGCTCACGCTCGTGTGGCTGACCGAGACGACACCGGGGATCGATTGGGTCTCCGGCGATTTCTACGAGAAGCTGCGCGTCGCCCGCACCTCGCCGCAGGCGGCGGATGCCGAGCTCGCGCGCGCCCTGTGGGACCGCAGCGCCGCGCTCACGGGGGTGTGATCGACCCCCGCTCGGAGACCGCGGGTCGACGCGCACCGGCTCCCGACGAGAGGATGGCACGGATGACCGCGATCGATCCGAGCACGCCCTCGCCGCTGTCCGCGCCGCTGCGGATCGGCGGCATCACCGTCCCCAACCGCATCATGCAGACGGCGCACTCGAAGCAGTACTCCGACCGGGTCGAATCCGAGCGCGAGACGGCGTACTTCGTGCGCCGCGCGCGGGGCGGCTGCGGCCTCTTCATCGCCGGCAACCAGTTCGTGCACCCGTCGGGATCGATTCGGGGCTTCGAGGATGCCTTTCGCCCCGAGGCCGTCGAGGCGGACCGCCGGATGACCGACGCGGTCCACGAGGCGGGCTCGCGCGTCATCGTGCAGCTGAACCACCACGGCGCACAGGCGGCACCCGATGGTCCGGACGGCCCGCGCGCGGTATATGCGCCATCGCGCATACTCTCGCCGTCCACCGCGCACGCCACCCGTGAGATGGACGGCGACGACATCCGCGCCTTCACCGAAGCCTGGGCGCGGTCGGCCGAGATCGCCCGCGACGGCGGCTTCGACGGGGTCGAGATCCACGTCGCGCACGGATACCTGCTCCACCAGTTCCTCTCCCCGCTCTACAACGCACGCACCGACGGGTACGGCGGCGACCTGGCCGGACGCACGCGGTTCGCCCGCGAGGTGCTCCAGGCGGTGCGCGCCCGGGTCGGCGACGACTTCGTGGTCGGCATCCGCATCGTCGCGAACGAGTTCCACCCCGAGGGCATGGATGCCGCCGACCTGCGCGGGGCGATCGCGGAGCTGCGCCGCACGACCCGCATCGACTTCCTCGACCTCGCCGCCGGCGGCTACCACAACGTCCACTACGTCTTCCCGTCCGATGCGATGCCCTTCGCGTGGCTGCGCGACGAGGTGGCTGCGGTGAAGGCGCAGAATCCGGACATCCCGGTGTTCGGCGTGGGGGCCGCGGTCAGTCCCGAGGAAGCGGAGGACGTGGTCCGCTCGGGCGTCGCCGACATGGTCGCGCTGACACGCGCCCAGATCGCCGACCCCGACCTCGGCCGGAAGCTCCTCGGAACCGCGGGAGGCGGCATCCGGCACTGCATCCGCCTCAATCAGGGATGCCTCGGCCGGGGCAGCCGCGGCCTTCCGATGTCGTGCACCGTGAACCCGATCGCCGGGCGCGAGCTCGAGCGCCCGCCTCGCCCGCCCAGTGCCCGCCCGCAGCGGTGGACCGTGGTCGGCGGCGGGCCCGCGGGGATGCGCGCGGCGATCGAGCTCGCGGCGGACGGTCACGCCGTGACGCTCATCGAGCGCGACGCCGAGCTCGGCGGCCAGCTGAGGCTCGCACGTGCGGTGCCGGGCCGTGCGAGCATCGGACTGCTCGTCGACGATCTGCGCCGCGACCTCGGGGCCGCCGGCGTGACGGTGCGCACCGGAGTCGCGGCGACCGCGCGGATGCTGCGCGAGGACGCGCCCGACGGCGTCGTGATCGCGACCGGCGCGATCGCGCCGCCGACCACCTCGCTCGCGCTCGGGGGAGCGTACGCGGACGGCTTCCCGGAAGCCGGCACGATCGATGCGTTCCGGGCGGCATCCGACCCGTCCGCCCTGGGTCGCCGCATCGCCGTGGTGGATGCCGACGGCACCGCGTACGCCTCGGGGATCGTGCTCCTGCTGCTGGAGGCGGTGGAGCAACTGACGCTGGTCACCCCGTTCGAGACGGCGTTTCCGCACGTCGGCGCGGGTTACGACCGCCCCCTGCTGTTCGAGCAGCTCTCCGCGCATCGCGGATTCGACCGCCGGGTGTCGCAGCGGATCACCGCCGTCGAGCAGGGCGCACTGCGCGCCGTCGACACCGTGACCGGCCGGCCCCTGCGCCTCGATGACCTCGACGCGGTCGTGGCGATCGAGCCGCGCGCGAGCGTCGACCCCCTGCCCGCCGCCTCGACCCCGGACGGCACGCGGCTCGTGCGGATCGGCGACGCCTTCGCCGCGCGGACGATCGACGCCGCGGTGTTCGAGGCGGTCGAGCTCGCGTACGACGTCGCCGGGATGGCCACACTCCGGGGATGAGTGCCGCCCGCACTCCCGGTGGCTACAGTGAGCATCGACAGGAGGCCCGCGTGGACATCGACGACGCCGAGCGCGCATGAGCGGTTTCGCGGGTGCCGCCTCGCATCGCGCCGGATTCTGGATCGTCGCCGCGGTGTTCGCGATCACGATGGCGTACTCGACGGTGCCCACGCCGCTGTACCCGCTGTACGAGCAGCGCGACGGCTTTCCCGTGAGCCTCGTCACCGTCATCTACTCGGCGTACGCGGTCGGAGTGATGCTGGGGCTCTACTTCTTCGGCCACATCAGCGACTCGCGGGGGCGCCGGCCGCTGCTGATCGTCGCCGTCGGGATCTCGGTCCTCTCGGCCGTCATGTTCCTGCTGTGGCCGGAGTCGATCGGACTCATCGCCGCCCGCGCGGTCAACGGCGTGAGCATCGGCATCCTGTCGGCCACGGCGACCGCGCACCTGGGCGAACTGCGCGCGATCGCGCGCCCCGACGAGAGCCCCGTGTTCGCCACGTCGGTCGCAGGCGCGGCGAATCTGGGCGGTCTCGCGCTCGGCTGCCTCGCCGGAGGTCTGCTCGCGGAGTTCCTCCCCGACCCGCTCCTGCTGCCGCATGCGATCTTCCTCGTGCTCCTGGTGATCGGGGGCGTCGCGCTGGTCACGGTGCCCGAGACGGTGCGACGGCCCGAACACGCCCCGCGGTACCGACCGCAGCGACTGTCGGTGCCGCGCGCGAACCGCTCGGTCTTCTTCGTCGCGGCTTTCGGCGCCTTCGCGGGCTTCGCGGTCTTCGGGCTCTTCAGCTCGCTCGTGCCCACCTTCCTGGCGGGCGAATTCGGCGAGCACGACCATCTGCTCGCCGGGGTCACCGTGTTCGCGATCTTCGGCGCCTCCGCCGCCGGGCAGTTGGCTCTCGTCTCCACGGGACTGCGCACGCAGCTCACGATCGCCGTCGTCGCCTGCACGGTGGGCCTGCTGTGCGTCGCGGCGGGCGCGCTGCTCCCTCAGATCGCGCTCTTCATCGGCGGCGGGGTCATCGCCGGGCTCGGAGTGGGCGTGCTCTTCCGCGGTGCGATCGGCACCGCGCTCGCGATCGCCGAGCCCGGCCACGCGGGCGAGACGGTGGCGCTGCTGTTCCTGATCGCCTACCTCGGCCCGATCATCCCGGTGCTCGCGGTGGGATTCGCGCTCGCTTTCGCGCCGCCGGTGGCGGTGCTGCTGGTGTTCGTCGCGCTGGTGCTCGCAGCGACCCTGACGGCGGGGCTGTTCATGCGCCGGCGGGCCGTCGCGGCCGCCTGAGGACAGCAGAACGGGAGGGGATCCGGGATCGGGAGGGTCGATTCCGGCGAACCGCCCTCCGCACCGCGGATCCCCTCCCGATCGCTCGGGTGCCCGTTCAGGCGGCGGACCAGCCTCCGTCGCTGGCCATGATGATCCCGTTCACGTTCACGCCGTCATCGCTCAGCAGGAAGGTGATGGATGCCGCGAGGGCGTCGGCCTCGACCGGGTCGGGCATGACCGCCATCGCGGTCTGGATGCGCTCCGACCCGAGCGGGGAGCCGAAGCTCGCCTCGATGTTCGTGATCGTCGGACCCGGGGCGACGGCGTTCACCCGGATGCCGGAAGGCCCGTACATGAACGCGCTGCTCTTGGTGAGCCCCGCAACCGCGTGCTTCGAGGCCGTGTAGGCCACTCCGGCCGCGGAGCCGCGGAGCGCCGCCTCGGACGCCGTGTTCACGATCGAGCCGCCGCCCTGGGCGAGCATCGCCGGGATGACGGCGCGCATGAGCTTCATCGTGCCCGTCACGTTCACGCGGAAGACGCGATCCCACACGGCATCCGTCACGTCGCCGATCGGGGTCATGTCGTCCATGATCCCGGCGATGTTCGCGAGCCCGTCGATCGTGTCGCCGGCCGCTTCGACGATGCGCGCCACTCCGGCGTCGTCGGTGATGTCCGCCGTGAGCGACACGATGTCGGCGCCCGCATGCTCTGCCGCGAAGTCGTCGAGGCGCTCCTGGCTGACATCCACCGCGATCACGCGTCCGCCTTCGCGCGCGATGCGGGATGCCGTCGCCCGGCCGATCCCCGAGCCCGCGCCCGTCACGATGACGGTCCGGCCGGTGAAGCGCCCGGAGTCGATGCGCTCGGTCCACTCCCGCAGCGGGACGGCGGCGCCGGCATCCGGTGCGGGGGAGTCGGATGCCGCCGCCGGCGCCGCCCCGCCCGGCACGTCTCCCGCCGCGGCGCGCCGCACCAGGTCATCGAGCATCTCCTGTGTGAAGGCCCCGCGGCTCATCTTGACCAGCCGCTTGATCGCGAGGCGGCGCACCGGCTTGAACACCTCCGGAGTCTGCCCGCCCTGGGCCAGCATGTCGGTCAGGATCGCGTTGCCGACCGGATCCTCCAGCCACGTCGCGATCGACGAATCGGCGGTGAGAGGTGCAGAGCCCATGGTGTTTCCCTTCGACCGGACAAGTGTGTCCGGTATTAGGCTACACCCGTGTCGGCGCCGGGGACAGAGCAGCAGCGCCGGGCCAACCGCGGACCCGCGGCGGGCCCGGGGAACCGGGCCGCTCTGATCGCCGCAGCGCGCGAGGTCTTCGCGGAGGACGGTCTCAGCGCGCCCTTCAGCGCGGTCGCGCGTCGCGCGGGCGTGGGTCAGGGGAGCCTGTACCGCCACTTCCCCGATCGGATCGCGCTCGCCGTCGCCGTGTTCCAGGAGAACGTCACCGATCTCGAGGAGTTCACCGGTGCGCCGGATCGCACGATCGACGACCTCCTCGACCGCGTGGTCGCGCAGGCCATGGTCGCGACGGCGTTCATCGACCTGATCACGGCCGACATCCACGATCCGCGGGTCGCCCCGCTCGGCATCCGCTTCTCCGCCGTCGTCTCGAGGCTCCTGGCCCGCGAGCGCGCGCTCGGCCACGTGGGGTCGCACGTCGAGGTCGAAGACGTGACGATGGCGACCGGGATGCTGGCCACCGAGCTCGCGCGCGCGGCGCCCGAGCACCGCCCCGAGGTCGCGCGGCGAGCGCGTGCGCTGTTCCGGGCGGCATTCGCGCCGCGATGACCGCACGGCGCATCCCGGCGAATGTAGGCTTTCGGCATGGGCAGGTTCATCTACGACACGATGGCGAATTCCGTCGACATCGACGACCGCACACTGGCTCATCTGCGCATCGTCGTGATGAACAAGCTGCGCCGTACCGAGGCGTTCATGTTCGACGTGGAGGTGGGCGACGGCAGCGGTCGGCGGAGCTTCTGGATGCACCCGTCGGTGCCGATCCAGTTCCACTTCTTCGGCAGCCGGAGCCCCCGGATCAACCGCGCGTGGATCGAGGACCTCATGCAGGCGGCGAGCGGTCCGAACGGTCTGACGATCACGCCCGAGCCGTCGGAGGACACTCCCGTCGACGAGTGATCAGGCGTCGAGGGCCGATCAGTCCTCGGGCTGGATCGGAACCTCTGCGGTCTCGAGCACGTTGCCTGCGTCGCGCGCATCGTCGGAGGAGATCTCGCGCCCGGCGACATGGAGCTTGTCGATCGAGAGCTCATCGACCTCGACGGTGCCGACCGTGAGGTTGGGGGCGGCGGCGCCGGCCGGAGCGTCGGGGTCCTGCACGTCGATCGGCCCGGTGTCGAAGTGCTCGGCGACCAGGGTGATGCCGCCGGAGGAGTTCGCGGAGCTCGCGAGCTCTTCGATCCACTCCCTGCTGAGCTCGGTGGGTTCCGGATCGTCGAAGACGAACCGCAGCGGGATCGACGGGTGCAGCCAGATCGTGCTGCGCCCACGCGGCTGGTCGTCGGGGTGACGCCAGGTCACGGTGAAGCTCTCGGCCCGCCGCAGCTTGGTGGCGATCACGACCTTCAGGTGCGCCAGAGCGCGGTCCTCGATGTGGATCGGCGTCGCCGACCCGCCGTAGTAGATGGTGCCCACGTGGCCACCATAAGCCCTTCCCGAGGGTTGCTCGGGCACACCTGTGGAAAAGACCGGGGGTGTGCCCGAGCCGCGCTCAGCGGGTCGCGAGCGCGAGGTTGTCGGCGAGCTCGTCGCGGTTCTGGCGGGTGACGTACGCGGGCTGATCGCGCTCGACGCGCCAGCTCTCCTCGAGCGGGCCGATGTTCACCGTGTCGAAGCCGAACTCGTCGTACAGGGCCGTCACGAACGCGACAGCCTCCGCGCTGTCCCCCGCGGTCGCGAGGGCACGGCGGTCGGGGTCGCCCGCGGGCCGGCCGTCGGTGAGGATCTGGCTCGACATGATGTGGTTGAACGCCTTCGCGACCTTCGAGGTGGGCAGGTGCTCCTGGAGCAGGCCGCTCGTCGTGGCGTGCTTGTCATCGAGGGCGGCGATGTGCCCGTCGCGCTCCCAGTAGTAGTTGTTCGTGTCGAGCACGATCTTGCCCGCGAGCGGCCCCACCGGCACGTCCTGATACGCCTTGAGCGGCACGGTCACGATCACGACGTCACCCAGGGTCGCGGCATCCGTCGCCGTTGCGGCCTGTGCGCGGTCGCCGAGTTCGGCGACGAGCGGTGCGAGCGACTGCGGGCCCCGCGAATTGCTGATCACCACGTCGTAGCCGCGGTCCGTGAGACCGCGGGCGAGGGTGGATCCGATGTGGCCTGCGCCGATGATTCCGATTCGTGTCATGCGGGGGTGGAACGCGGCGCGTGACCCGCTATTCCCGGATTACGCCGTGAGCGTCAGAGCCGGGTCCAGGCCTCGGTGAGCACTCCGCGCAGGATCTGCTCGATCTGGTCGAACTCGGTCGGGCCGATCGTGAGCGGCGGCGCGAGCTGGATGACCGGGTCGCCGCGATCATCGGCGCGGCAGTACAGGCCGGCGTCGAACAGCGCCTTGGACAGGAACCCGCGCAGCAGGCGCTCGGACTCGTCGTCGTCGAAGGTCGCCTTGGTCGCCTTGTCCTTGACCAGCTCGATGCCGAAGAAGAATCCGTCGCCGCGCACGTCTCCGACGATCGGCAGATCGGTGAGCTTCTCGAGCGTGGACCGGAACACGGGGGAGTTCTCGCGCACGTGTGCCAGGAGGCCCTCTTCTTCGAAGATGTCGAGGTTCTCCATCGCGACGGCGGACGAGACCGGGTGACCGCCGAACGTGTAGCCGTGCGGGAACGAGACGTGCCCGTGCGCGAAGGGCTCGTACACGCGGTCGCTGACGATCGTGCCGCCCAACGGCGAATAGCCGCTCGTGACCGCCTTGGCGAACGTGATCATGTCGGGCTGGTAGCCGTAGGCGTCGGCGCCGAAGTAGTGCCCCAGGCGACCGAAGGCGCAGATGACCTCGTCGGAGACCAGCAGCACGTCGTACTTGTCGCAGATCTCGCGCACCCGCTGGAAGTATCCGGGAGGCGGCGGGAAGCAGC
>JAESFR010000267.1_pt1 | contig 17116 bp, 13 predicted proteins | sample 9266191 | NCBI WGS metagenome assembly JAESFR01 (sample SAMN14503063, study PRJNA617104) | algae metagenome | isolation source: Pleurocapsa minor HA4230-MV1 and co-occurring heterotrophs from cement on... | place: USA: Nuuanu Pali Lookout, Hawaii | collected 2009-07-20
ACCCCCTCGGGTGATGCGAGCGGGGCGGGCCAGTAGTCGACCGGAGAGCTGGGGCGGGTCTTGTTGATCACGACCCACACCCGCGCCGGGTCGTCGAGCGCCACGCACGGCGCGCCGCCGGCCGCCACGGCCGTGCGGAAGGCCTCGCCCCCGCCGGCCGCCGCGATCGCACCCGCGTCGTCGCCGGCGGCGAGCGCCGCCGTGAAGGTCGGGGTCGCGCACAGCTCGACCACCGCGGGCGTCGACTCGACCGCGGGCGCGGGCAGCGCTTCGACGGGTGCGGGCAGCGGTGCCTCGGCGAGCGCGCGCGGCTCCGATGTGAGCGAGGCCGAGACCGACGCGCCGGGTGTCGAGATCGCCTGCGCCTCGGCGACCGGTGCTCCGGTCATCGCGGCGGTCATGGTGGCGGTCGAGCCGAGCACGAGGGAGGCGACCACGGTCAGGGCCGCGACGAAGCCCACCCGGGCTCTGCGGGGAGCCTGCACGTGACGCGCCGGCGCGGACCGGGGCTCGAGCAGCTGTGCGGTGCGGGCAGCCCGGCGAGTGGGAGCCGGGGCGGCGCCGCGCGCTCCCACGCGGATCGGCGTCGGGCCGGTGCTCTGCGGCGCTCGCCGCGTCGTTCCGCGCGCCCGGGTCCGCACGCGCAGCGGTGCGGGCGGCGCGACCGGGCGCGGGGCTTCCTCGGGCTCTTCGGCTTCCTGCTCGGCGATGACCGGCAGGGGCATCGTGTGGACCGGAACCTCATGCCGCGGCGCGGGCTCGCCGGCCGTGGCGCGGGCACGCTCGGCATCCCGCTCACGCTGCTCTCGAGCGGCGCGACGGGTCAACGGGGGTGTGTGCGGTTCGGGTGCCGTCACCCGCCCCATTCTTCCGTGAGAACGCTCCCGGGTCGAGGGTCGATCGGTGATCGGCGTGTCATCGTCGCTATGTACGAATCCCGCTTGACTGCGCTTCGTATATCTGTTCCCATGGAGACATGAGGTGGCAGGGGCAGGAACTCGGTGTGACGGATGCCGCCGCCCTGCCGGGACTGGAACAGCTCAACGGCCTCGTGCGATCGGTGACCACGCCCGAGTTCGCGGATGTGACCTTCCACGAAGTGATGTGCAAATCGGCGCTCAACCACGTGCCGGGCGCGTCGGCGATGCCGTTCGACTGGACGGTGAACCCCTATCGGGGATGCACTCATGCGTGTGCCTACTGCCTGTCGCCGGACACTCTGGTGCTCAGAAGCGACGGACAGAACGTCCCCATCGGGCAGCTCGCCGTCGGTGACGACATCGTCGGCACGCGTCTTGACGGCGCGTATCGCCGTTACGTGACGACGAAAGTGCTGGCCAGGTGGACGACCCGCAAGCACGCCTATCGGGTGACTCTCGCCGACGGGACCGAGATCGTCGCCAGCGGTGATCACCGGTTCCTCTCGGATCGGGGCTGGAAGCACGTCACGGGCGCGATGTCGGGCGCAGGGCAGAGACCATACCTGACGACCAGCAATCGTCTGCAGGGCTTCGGCATCGCAACAGGCTCCGACTCCGACAGAACCGTGTTCGACAGTGACTACCGGCGTGGGTACCTCGCCGGCATGATCCGCGGCGACGGAATGATCTTCCACGGTTCTTACGCCGACGCGAATCGCGTGCGTGACATCCACCGGTTCCGCCTCGCCCTCGCGGATGTCGAGGCTCTCGACAGGACCAGGCAGCTGCTCGCGGAGGAGGGTGTGCCGACCAACACACGGCCCTTCAGCGCGGCCACCGAGGCACGGCAGGCGATCGTCGCGATCCACACGGCCAGACGCGACAGTGTTCGGCGAATCGAGGAGGTCATCCAGACGCCGGCAGCCCCGACCCTCGACTGGCAGAAGGGCTTCCTCGCCGGCATCTTCGATGCCGAGGGGTCGTGTTCTGGGGGCGTCCTGCGCATCGTCAACAAGGATCTCGACATCATCGAGATCGTCGAGGCGGCTCTGAGGGCCCACGCCATCAGTCACGTGCGCGAGCCTGTCCGATCGAACGGCGTGATCTCGATCCGCCTCACGGGCGGATTGCCGGTGAGACAGCGCTTCTTCCGACTCACGGAGCCGGCGATCACGCGGAAGCTGTCCGTCCAGGGGTCGGCCGTGAAGACCGTGTCCGATCTGCGGATCGTGAGCATCGAAGACCTCGGTATGGAGATCGAGATGGTGGACATCACGACCGGAACCGGCGACTTCATCGCGAACGGCGTCATCAGCCACAACTGCTTCGCTCGCGGCACGCACGAGTACCTCGAACTCGACGCGGGCCGCGACTTCGATTCGCAGATCGTCGTGAAGATCAACGTGGTCGATGTGCTGGAGAAGGAGCTGCGCCGCGGGACGTGGCAACGGGATCCGGTGATGCTCGGAACCAACACCGATCCGTACCAGCGCGCGGAGGGACGCTACCAGCTCATGCCGGGGATCATCGGCGCGCTCACCGAGGCGCGCACGCCCTTCTCGATCCTCACGAAGGGCACGCTGCTTCGGCGCGACCTTCCGATGCTGCGCGAAGCCGCGGCATCCGTTCCGGTGTCGATCGCGATGTCGATAGCGATCTTCGACGACGAGTTGCAGAAGCTCGTCGAGCCGGGCACTCCGAGCGCGGCGGCACGGCTGGAGACCGTCCGCGCCGCGACGGCGGCCGGGTTCCGCGTGACGGTGTTCCTGATGCCGATCCTTCCGCACCTGACCGACTCCATCCCGGCGCTCGACGACGCGCTCACGAAGATCAAGGCCGCCGGCGCGGTGCGCGTGATCTTCGGCGCGCTGCACCTGAGGCCCGGGGCGAAACAGTGGTTCCTGCAGTGGCTCGAGCGCGAGCATCCCGAGCTCGTCTCGTCGTACCTCGGGCTCTATCCGGGTGCTTCGGCGAACGCGCCGAAGCAGTACCGCACCTGGCTCGCGAAGCGCGTGCGCCCGCTCCTGCGCGTGCACGGACTCGACGGTCGCGCGGAAGACGACGCCCCGCATCGCAACGGCATGCCCGGGCTCGCGAGCCGCCCCCAGTTCGTCACGACCTCGCGCGGGCGGGCCGCCGAGTCGGAGCCGCGACTGTTCTGACTCCTTCCGCTCGGCGTGCGAGCGCGCCGCCACGGCGGCACAATGCCTTCAGGAGGTCACGATGGGCCGTTTCCTGCTGTCGGCGATGCCGTTCACCGGGCATGTCACACCGATCTGCGCCGTCGCCGCTGCGCTGATCGAACGCGGACACCACGTTCGGGTCTACACGGGCGCCGCGTTCCGTGACCGCATCGAGTCGGTCGGGGCGCGACTCGTGCCGTGGCGGAACGCACCGGACTTCGATGAGAACGACCTGGCCGCCACTTTTCCGAGACTCGTCGGCAGGAAGGGTCTCGGTCAGGTGCTGATCAACGTGCAGGACGTGTTCATCGACACGGTCCCCGCGCAGATCTCCGACCTCGACGACGAGCGCGACCGAGAGCCCTGGGATGTGGTCGCCGGCGACGACCTCTCGGTCGGCGCGGCTCTCCACGCCGAACTGCGCACCACCCCGTGGGCCACGATCTGCGTGCTGCCGCTCAACCTGCAGGGACGCCAGGGTCCGCCGAGCGGGCTCGGACTGGCGCCGGGCACGAATCCCCTCACCCGACTGCGGGATGCTGCACTGCGCGCCGCCGTGCCTCTCCTGGCGCGTCCGTTGCGCGCACCGCTCGCGCGAGCCCGCGCGGCCGTCGGCCTGCCGCCCTCGGACCTCGCGTTCGACCGCGTGGTGTTCTCGTCGCGCTCGACCGTGGCCAGCGGCGTGCCCGCCCTGGATTACGGTCGCACCGACCGCCCGCCGACCCTCCGCTTCGTCGGCCGGCTCGCGCTGCCCGCCCAGGCGGAACGCGTCCCCGACTGGTGGCCCGATCTCGACGGACGCCCTGTCGTGCACGTCACCCAGGGCACCCAGAACACCGAGCCCTCCGACCTGATCCGGCCGGCGCTCGACGCCCTGGCGGACCACGACGTGCTCGTGGTGGTCGCGACGGGCACCCCGGGCCGGGACACCCTGCCCTTCGCGACCCCCGCGAACGCACGGGTGGCGGGATTCCTGCCGTACAGCGAGCTCCTGCCGCGAACCGACATCGTCATCACGAACGGGGGGTGGGGTGGAACCCTCGCGGCCCTCGCCCACGGCATCCCGTTGGTGATCGCCGGCGGAGATCTCGACAAACCGGAGGTCGCCGCCCGGGTGGCCTGGTGCGGAGCGGGCGTGAATCTCAAGACCGGCACGCCGACCGCGGCACAGATCTCGCGCGGCTTCGACCGGGTGATGAACGACCCGTCCTACCGGCGTGCCGCGGCCGGCGTCGCTGCGCAGCTCGAGGCGTCGGGCGGCGCGCCGCGCGCGGCAGAACTGCTCGAGAACCTGCTCTGATCGCGCGGCGGCCCCGCGGCGGGAGGAGATCCGAGGGCGGGAGGACGAATTCGCGGGATCCGTCCTCCCGTCGCGGGATCTCCTCCCGCCGACGCACCGCCTACGAGGTGAGCTCGGCGGCGGTCGGCGTGCGGCCGGAGATCTCGTCGATCGTGTCGTCACCCGGGCGCACGGTCTCGAACGGCGCGTCGATCTCGGCGTTCGCGAGCAGCTCGTTCATCCGGCGCTGCCGCTGACGAGTGATGAGGGTGACGACCCGCCCCTGCCGGCCCGCGCGGCCGGTACGGCCGGATCGGTGCAGGTACGTCTTGTACTCGTCGGGCGCGTCGGCCTGGATCACCAGGTCGATGTCGTCGACGTGGATGCCGCGCGCGGCGACATCGGTTGCGACGAGCACGCTCACGCGGCCCGAGGTGAGGCGCTCCAGGTTGCGGGTGCGGCGTGCCTGGTTCAGGTCTCCGTGCAGCGACACGGCGGGGATGCCGGCATCGTCGAACTGCTCGGCGAGCATCTCGGCGTAGGCACGCGTCCGGGCGAAGACGAGGGTCTTGCCGTCGCGGTCGACGAGCTGATCGAGGATCTGCGCCTTGTCGCGGTGCTCGATCACGAGCACGCGGTGCTCGATCGTGCTGGAGGCCTGGTCCTCTCCCGCCACTTCGTGGACCGCCGGTTCGACGAGGAACTCGTCGACCAGCGACGAGACCTCGCGGTCGAGGGTCGCGGAGAAAAGGAGCTTCTGCGAGCCGTCGGCCGTCTCGCGGAGGATGCGCTGCACGGGCTCGAGGAACCCGAGTTCGCACATGTGGTCGGCCTCGTCGATCACCGCGACACTCACGTCGCTCAGGTCGAGCTTGCCCTGCGTGATGAGGTCCTCGATGCGGCCCGGCGTGCCGATGACGATGTCCACGCCCTTCTTGAGCGCGCCAACCTGACGTCCCTGCGGGACGCCGCCGTAGATCTGCGTCGTGAACAGGCCCACGCTGCGGGCGATCGGCTGGATGGTGCGGTCGATCTGGAGGGCGAGCTCGCGGGTGGGCGCGAGGATGAGCGCCTTCGGGTTGCGGCCGAACTCGCGCCGCTTGCCCGCCTGCCCGCGCAGCACGTTCTCCACGAGCGGAGCGCCGAACGCGATCGTCTTTCCCGAGCCGGTGCGTCCGCGCGCCAGCACGTCGCGGCCGTCGATGATCGCCGGGATCGTCGCGGCCTGGATCGCGAAGGGCTCGGTCGCGCCCAGGTCGGACAGGGTGCGCACGATGTTGTCGCCGAGCCCGAGAGAGCCGAAGCTCACGCCCTCGACATCCGTCGCCTGGATCGCCTGGGCCTGCAGCCGCTCGTGGACGATGTCGACGTGCTCTTCGCGCGCGGGCGTCCGAAGGGGCGCCGCCGACCGGGGCGCCTCGAAGCGACCGTCGTCGCGCCGGGGGCGGTCGGGGTCGAAGCCGCGCCGCGCGGGGCGCTCGTCATACCCGCGGGCCGGACGATCGTCGCGTCGCGCCCGATCGCCGGAGCGTGCCGGACGGTCGTCGTACTTCCGCGCCGGGCGGTCACCCGAGCGCGCCGGGCGGTCGTCGGACGTTCGCGCCGGACGGTCACCGGAGCGTGCCGGACGATCGTCGTACTTCCGCGCCGGACGGTCGTCATACGACCGCGCCGGACGATCGTCATACTTCCGTGCCGGGCGGTCGTCGTACTTCCGCGCCGGACGGTCGTCGTACTTCCGCGCGGGGCGCTCGTCATACGACCGCGCGGGCCGGTCGCCCGCGGCGTGAGAGCGGATGCCGCGCGCTTCGTCCCGACCGGCGCGCTGCGTCGAGGTCCAACGGGTCTTCTCGGGGCGGGCCTGCGCGTCTTCGGCGGGGCGGTACCCGCGGTGGTTCGGGCTCTTGCTGCCGGGCTTGCGCGCGGCGCGGCCGCGATCGTCGGCCTTCTGATCGCCCTGCACCCGGGGTGCGTGGCCGCGGCCCTCGTGGAACCGGGACTTCTTCTCGCCGTAGCGCGGCTCGAAGTTCTTGGCCGCACGTCCACCGGCGGGCTTCTTGTTCTTGGGCATGGAGTGTCCTTCTGGGTCGTCTCGTGTGAGAACAGCACTCCGTGGCGCGCGCGGCACATCCGGCGCAGCTGTCGTGCGCCGGGATGACCGCGGCGCGCGCGGTTCGGAGTCGCCCGGACTGACGTCGGCCGGGGGGCCATTCACTGTGATGGTCGCCGGAGCGGATTCGCTCCCACCATCGGCCCCTGAGACTCACAAACCTTTTCCCGCGATCGCGCGGTGTCCAGAGCCGACGCTCCACCCTAGCCGACGCTCGGAACGACAGTCTGGGAGGATGCCGGTCGGCTCGGCATCCCGGCTCTACACTGGCGCCATGAGCACGAGAGCCCTCGCCAGGCACCCCGAAGGGAGCGCGCCTGCACCGACGCTGCGGGCCGAATCCGAAGCCGTCTACGCCGCGGGTGCCGCGGGGGTGGTCGGAGCGATCTACGGGCTCATCGTCGCCGTGGCGGCACCCGACCTGCCGCTGGCGAATTCGACCGGAGCGTTCGGGCTGTTCGCGGCGATCGGCTCGGCCGTCATCGCGGCGGCCGCGGCCACGGCGGGATACTGGCGCTCTCGCAGCCTCCCCGGTCAGGAGTGGCGCCGCACGCTGCCGTCGTGGAAGTTCACCGTCAACACGATCTCGGTCGTGATCGTCCATACGGCGCTGGCCTTCCTCGCCACCTACGCAGGCTTCCGACTCCTCGGACTCGGCTTCATCGGTCTGCCGGTCATCACGTTCTGGGCGATCGTGCTGATGACGGTCACCCTCGGCCTGAGCGCGTACATCGTGTACCTGTCCGTCTCGCGCATGACGACGCAGCGGATGTCGTCGCTGCTGATGACCTTCATCGTGATCGGCACGCTCACGGCGATGCTGACCACGCCCGACCCCGAATGGTGGAAGGTGCACTTCAGCCACCTGGGCACGTTCGACGACCTCTCGAGCTTCGTCTTCAACGGCACGCTGATCGCCGGCGGCCTGCTCGTGACCACGTTCGCGGTGTACATCGCCAATGACCTGCAGACCCTGGTCGACGCGGGGGTCGTGACCAACGCGAAGTCCCCGCGCACGGTCTCGACGCTGTTCGTGGTGATGGGCATCATGCTCGCGTTCGTCGGCATCGTCCCGGTCGACGTGAACCTCCTGATCCACAACCTGTCGGCCACCGGCATGGCCGTGATGTTCCTCGTTCTGCTGATCGGCGGCCCGAGACTGCTGCGCGGGATGCCGCGCACCTACTTCGTCTCGGCGTGGGCGTTCCTGGCCGCCACGGTCGCCTCGGTGATCCTGTTCGCGGTGATGTATTTCACGCTGACGGCGTTCGAGATCATCGTCTTCGCGCTCATCTTCGGGTGGATCGCGGTGTTCATCCGGTTCCTCGGGGTCGCCGGCCAGCACGAATGACGGCGCCGCGCGTCGAAGGAATTCGCGGTATAGCGCAGGAAGCGGATACTCTCAAATCAGTAAGCGGCTGCTGCGAGGGGTGCGTCATCGTCCGACCAGGGCTGAAGATCCGGGGGTAAGGCGGCTTCGCGGCCTGGGGTACCTGCAGGGCGGGAGCGTGCCGGACCCCGCCTCACCGAAAGGCCCCCTGCGCCGTGGCTCTGCTCGTCGACGCTTCCGTCATCCCCCTCGGAAGCCTCCCCCGCACCGTTCCGCTGTCGCGTGTCACCGCACTCCTGCGCGCGATCCTCCGTGAGGTCACGTCGGTCCGGCTGGGCATCGCGACCGCCGCGATCCTCGTCGGCGGCACCCTCCTGTCGATCCTGACCACCCCCGACCCGCTGTGGTGGCACCTGCATTTCAGCCGCCTGGGCACGTTCTCGGTGTTCTCGGGACACGTGTTCAACGGCACGCTCATGGCGACCGGAGCGGGTGTGGTGCTGTTCGGGCTGCGGCTGCGCCGCGAGATGACCGTGCACGCCGGGACGGCCGTGCTCTCCAGCAGGCGGTCGGCGACCGTCGTTCCCGTCCTGATCGTGCTGGTCGGCATCCATCTGTCCTTCGTCGGGGTCATCCCGCAGAACACGAACGAGTTCCTGCACGACCGCGCGTCGACCGGCGCCGTGCTGTGCTTCTTCGTGATCCTCGCGAGCAGCCGGTGGATGCTGCGCGGGATGCACCGCTGCATGCGTCGCGCGACCTGGCAGGTCGGAACGGCCTGGGCGGTCTCGATCTCGCTGTTCGTGCCGGGCATCATCAACATGGCACTGTTCGAGCTGGTCGGATTCGCGCTGATCTTCGGGTGGCTGCTCTTCTTCGCGCGCAACCTGGGTCGAGTCGACGCTCCCGAGCCCGCGCGCGAGGCCCCGGCGCTGCCCGCACGACTGCTGCCGTCGGCGCCGCTGCACCGGGTGCCGGCCACCTCGCCGGCCGCTATCGCACACCACCCGATCGCGCGCCGTGGCCGGTCGGCGAGCCGCCCGTGGTCGGTGCGTCAGGCCCGCCGTCTCCCTGTCCGTCGGCCGGTTGCGCGCCAGGCGGACTCCGAGCATGCCCGCGCCGATCGGACCCGCGCGATCCGGGTCTGAATCGAGGCGAACGGGCCGATTGAGCGGACGGACGCGGCGACCGGCGTCATCTCAGACGCGGACCGGCCCCCCGCCTTCGCCGGGAAGCCGCTCGGCCGGTGCCCGGCCTCCGGCCGGCGTGCCCGTTGCCGTTGCCGTTGCCTTTGTCGTTGCCCTTGTCATCCTTGCCTTCGTCGTCGCCCTCGTCGGTGTCGTCGTCCGTGACACCAGGATCGACCGTCGGCTCGACGCTCGGCGCGGGCACGGGCGCGGGCTCGAGATCGGCGCGGACGGTGTCGATCGCCGACTGGATCGCCGCGGCGCGATCGGCGCTCACCTCGTCGGCCGCCAGCGCCGCGTCCAGTCTCATCTGCAGCTCGTCGAGGCGGATGACTGCGGTCGTCGCGTCCCCGGCGGCTGCCGACTCCGCGATGGCCACGACAGCCGCCTGCATGTCGGACGAGGCCCCCGGCGACAACGTCGCGGGTGAGGGGGAGCAGCCGGCCGCCGCGGCGCCGGCGAGCGCGAACACGGCGAGGGCCGAGGCGACACGGTACCTCATCGGCTCACCTCATCCATGAGCTCCTGGAGGTGCGTCCCGAGCGGATCGTCGACCTCCGGCAGGGCGGGTGGTGTCGGCGTCGAGCGGCCCGCACCACCCCACACCACAACGGCGACCACGATGACGGCCAACGCCACAGCGACCACCCCGGCGATCATGGCGAGCCTCCGGCGCCGGCCCGCGGCTGTCGCGGGAGCGTCTGCACCGCGGTGGGGGGCACCGCCGTACGCGGCGGGTTCGGGCGATGCGAGCACCATCGTCGCACCGGTCGACGACGGCGATGATGCCGGCATCGGAGGGATCGGTGGCATGACCTTCGTCGGCGCGACCGCGAGATCGCGTTGTGCGCGTACGGGCCGCGTGAGGTCGGCATCGACCTCCTTTCCGTCCAGCACACGCCCGCGCACCGAAACCTCGAGCGCCGTCGGGCGGTCGGCGGGGTCGATGGCGATCATGCCGGCCAGCAGGGATCGCCACCCGTCGCCCCACTCACCCGGGATCTCCGGCGACTCGCTCAGGCGCGCCGAGACCGCCTCGACCGGCGTCTGCTGGGGGAAAGCCCTCTCGCCCGAGAGCACCTCGAGCAGCACCAGACCGAGGCTGTAGACGTCTGATGCGGGAGTCGGGGGGTGACCGCGCACCTGCTCGGGGGAGATGTAGGCCGCAGTGCCGACCGCCGTCCCGGGCGCGGTCACGCGGGCCGCGTCAACGAGGTACGCGATGCCGAAGTCCGCCAGCACCGCCCGGAACGAGTGATCGGGTGTGAGCGGAGGCCGCACCAGGATGTTCGCCGGCTTGACATCCCGGTGGATGATCCCCGCGTGGTGCACGACGTGCAGGGCCTCACCCAGGTCCGCGGCGAGGGATGCCGCGTCTCGTGGATGGACCGGTCCGCGAGAGATCACCTCGGCGAGCGTGCCGCCGTCGATGAACTCCATCACCAGGTAGGAAGGAGCATCCGGTGACAGCTGCGCATCGAAGAGCGTCACGAGCGAAGGGTGGCTCAGGGATGCCAGGAGGCGCTTCTCCGACTCCCGCCGCGCCGCATCCGCATCCTGCGCCATGCCCGGCCGGAAGACCTTGATCGCGACGGTACGTCCGAGATCTTCGTCGTGCGCGCGCCACACCGACCCCATGCCGCCCGTGCCCACCAGCTCCTCGAGCCGGTAGCGACCGTCGAGCACATCGCCAGGCTCGGCCGGGTCGGAGGTCCGCACGTCTGCCATCGCTACCACCTTCTCATGCGGTCGTGCGCACGAACGGTCGTCAGCCGCGTTGTCCTCCGTCGATCTCTCGTCCGTCAGCCTCCGCCTCAGCGGCTGCTTCAGGCTGACTCTCCGCCGGCTCCTCCGCCTCGAACTCGGCAGGCGGCGTCCCGGCGGCGGCATCGCGCGCGCGCAGCTCCCGGCGCGTCAGCACCGGCCCGGCCGCGGCCCCCGCGGCGACGAGGGCGGGCTCGAGGGCTCCGGACGCGGCACCCGCACCGTCCCCCGCGCCGCGTCGCGCAGCGCGCCGCTCCTTGGCCCCCTCGACGAGGTTGTAGAGCGTGGGCAGCACGAGCAGCGTGAGCACCGTCGAGGAGACCAGCCCGCCGATCACGACGATCGCGAGGGGCTGGGAGATGAACCCGCCCTGTCCGGTGATCCCGAGCGCCATCGGCGTGAGCGCGAAGATCGTCGCGAGAGCGGTCATCAGGATCGGACGCAGACGACGCGACCCGCCGGCGATCGTCGCGTCGTGCGCCGACAGCCCCTTCGTGCGGTACTGGTTCACGAGGTCGACGAGCACGATCGCATTCGTCACGACGATGCCGATCAGCATCAGCACGCCGATCAGAGAGGCGACTCCCAGTGGCACACCCGTGATGATCTGCAGCAGGATCGCGCCGGTCGCGGCGAACGGCACCGAGACCAGCAGGAGCAGCGGCTGACGCAGCGACTTGAAGGTCGCGACCATGACGATGTAGACGATCAGGATCGCCGCGAGCAGGGCGAGGCCCAGCTGGGCGAACGCATCCTGTTGCTGGGACACCACGCCGCCGAGCGTCGCGTCGGCCGCGTCGGGCAGCGCGAGGTCGGCGAGGGCCGCATTCACCGACGCGGATGCCGCCGTGAGGTCATCCGTCGACGGGGTGACCGTCACGGTCGCGGTCCGCTGGCCGCCGACCGTGGTGATCGAGGTCGGACCCTCGCTCTCCTCGACCGTCGCGACGTCGGTGAGCGGGATGGGTCCGGCGGCGCTGGGCACGGTGAGAGCGCGCAGCTCGTCGATCGTGGCCGGCTTGTCGGAGGCGGCCAGGTAGACCGTCAGCGACGTCCCGTCGATCTCGACCGCGCCGATGCTCTGCGGCTGCATCGTGTTCGACACGATCGCGCCGACGGCGACCTCGGAGAGTCCGAGGGATGCCGCCTTCTCGGTGTCGACGGTGACCGCGATGAACGGGAGCGAGGCCGACAGGTTGCTGGAGACCTGACCGATGCCCTCGGCGCCGGTGACGGCATCCACGACCTCGTCCGTGGCGTCCTGCAGTGTCGCGGCATCGGGCGCGGTGACATCGATCTCGATATCGCTCGAGCCGAAGCCACCGCCGCCGCTGGCGACCGTGATCGTGCCGGCGTCATCGAGCTCGGCCACCGCGGCCTGCACCTCTTCGCGCAGGGCCACCTGGTCGACGCCGGGATCGGTCGTGATCGAGTACGTGATGCCGCTGCCGCCGCCGGTGAAGGCGTCGCGCAGCGCCGAGCCGCTGGATCCGATCGAGACCTGCACGGTCTGGATGCCGTCGATCTCCAGCAGCAGCGCCTCGACCTCTTCCGACGCGGCGTCTTCGGCCTCGAGGCTCGGCGCAGGACCGATGTCCTGGGTCATCGTGAACGTATTCTGGCCCGAGTCGCCCAGGAAGTTGGTCTTCATCAGCGGCGCCACCGCGACCGTGCCGGCCAGCACGAGCACCGCGAGCAGCACCGTGATCCACGAGTGCTTCAGGGTCCAGCGCAGGATCGGCAGGTAGCTCTTCTGCAGGCGGCTCGGCGGCGCATCGGGCGACTCGGGGTCGACCGGCCGACCGGCCGTGTCGAGGAGCGGCTTGCCGGAGCGCAGGAACCAGTACGCGAGCACCGGCACGATCGTCAGCGCCACGAACAGCGACGCGGTCATCGCGATCGTCACGGTGAGCGCGAACGGCCGGAACAGCTCGCCGGTGACGTCGCCGACGAACGCGATGGGCAGGAACACCGCGACGGTCGTGATGGTCGAGGCGGTGATCGCGGCCGCGACCTCCCGCACGGCGCGCAGGATCGACGGGAGCTTCTCGGCGTCGCCGACGTAGTGCCGCTTGATGTTCTCGATCACGACGATCGAGTCGTCGACGACACGACCGATCGCGATCGTGAGCGCGCCCAGCGTGAGGATGTTCAGCGAGTAGCCGAAGGCCTGGATGCCGATGAAGGTGATCAGGACGCTCGTCGGGATCGAGATCGCCGTCACGAGGGTCGCGCGCACCGACATCAGGAAGATCAGGATCACGAGGACCGCGAACAGGAGGCCGAGCAGGCCCTCCTTCGCCAGCGTGTCGATCGACTCCTGAATGTACGGAGCCTGGTCGAAGACCACGGTGAACGTGGCCCCGCCCAGACTGTCCTCGAGGTCCGGCAGCACCTCGAGCACCCCGCGCGAGACGTCGACGGTATTGGCCGCCGGAAGCTTCGTCACCGCGATCGTGAGCGCGGGTTCTCCGTCCACGCGCGAGATCGTCGTGACCGGATCCTGGTTCTGCTCGACGGTCGCCACGTCGGCGATCGTGACCGTGCCGGCCTGGAACTGCTCGGGCGTCGACGGCACGAGCGGCAGAGCGGCGACCTCGTCGACCGACGTGATCTTCGTGCCGGTCTGCACCGTGAGAGTCTGGTCGTCCTCGGTGATCTCGCCGCCGGGGAACAGGACGCCGTTCTGGTCGAGGGCGTCGCGGATCGCCTGCTGCGAATACCCGGCCTCGGCGAGGACCGCCTGATCGGGGGTGATCGTGACCCGCTGGCCGACGCCGCCGACGATCTGCGCGGCGTTGACCCCGGCGACGTCTTCGAGCTCGGGGATCACGGTCGATTCGAGCCGCGCCTGGATCGTCTCGGCGTCGTCGTAGCCCGTCACGGCGAGCTGGATCACCGGGAAGTCGTCGATGCTCGCCGAGATCACGTTCGGATCGATGCCCTCGGGGAGCTGGCTCTTGATGCGGTTGATCGCCTGCGTGATCTTCTGCTCGGCGGTCGCGAGATTCGTGCCGTACGTGAAGGACGCCTGGATGATCGACGCATTGGTCGTGCTGGTGGCGGCGGTCGACTCGAGTCCGGGCACGCCCTGGATCGCGGCTTCGATCGGCACCGACACGTCGTTGCTCACCACCTCGGGCGAAGCGCCGGGGTAGCTGGAGACCACGACGAGCTGCGGGAACTCGATCGAGGGAATGAGCTCCTGCTTGAGACTCGTCAGGGCCAGCGTCCCGAAGACCGCCGCGACGATCGTGATGAGAGCGATGAGCGCACGGTTCTTCAGGCTCAGAACGGCGAGGTTCGACACGGGGCCCTTTGCTGTGGTGCGGTTCGTGGTGCCCGGAATCCCTCGGGCGCGGATGCCGCGGGAAGCCTCCCCGCAACGGATACGCGGATGTATCGAAGTTCAGTATCCCATGCGGTGCCGGGCGGACCGGCCGCTCACGCCAGCAGTCGACCGAGCGCGACGCCGGCGGTCGCCGCGCCGACGCACAGCACGAGCGTGCCCGCGAGATTCAGCCATCCGCGTCGCGTCTCACCATCGGCGATGAGCAGGGAGGACTCGAGCGCGACGGTGCTGAAGGTCGTGTAGCCCCCGAGCAGCCCCACACCCAGCACCCAGGCGACGTCGCTGCCGGTGACCGCCACGCCGACGCCGGTGAGCACGCCGAGCGCGAGCGAGCCCGTGACGTTCACGACCAGGATGCCGAGCGTGATCCGGCCCGCCCGGCTTCCGGTGACGAGCACGTCGACGACGTACCGCAGCCCGGCGCCCACCCCGCCCGCGAGAGCGGCGCCGAGGAACACCCAGACGCTCATGCGCCCGACCCTCGGAAGGAGCCGCCGCCCGTACCGGCGATCCGCCGCGCGAGCACGACACCCAGAGCCGCGGCGGCGAGCCCCAGGAGCACCGAGCCGACACCGAGCCCTATGGCAGCGAGCGGCAGGCTCGCCAGCAGCGTCGCGGTCTGCACGGCGAACGCGCTGTAGGTGGTGAATCCGCCGAGCACGCCCGTGCCGAGGAAGCCGCGCGCGAGCGGATGACGGTCGGCGAGAAGGCCGACCACGACCCCGAGCGCGAACGAGCCGACGATGTTCACGGCGGCGGTCGCCGCCGGCAGGACGAGCGAACCTGCACCATCGGCATCCGCGGGGAAGGGCAGTAACAGCAGTTCGCGCAGCGCGACCCCGATCACTCCGCCGGCGACCACCACCGCCAGCATCCGCGCACGGATCCGCGGTCGCTGAGGCACGCCCCCAGACTAGGCCGGGCGCTCCGAGGTCGAGCGCCGGTCAGCCGATCAGGAGGCGTTGGATCGCGGACTCGGGGGACACATCGAGGGCGAGCAGGCGTCCCCGGTCGTAGGCGGTGAAGACCGCCGGATCGATGTAGCTGCTGCGGGCGACGGCCGGAGTGTTGCCGAGCGCCTCCGCGGTCGCCCGCGCCGCGAGCGCTTCCGCCCGCTTGCGGTCCTTCGCGGTGTCGACCGTGCCGATCCGCGCGAGCGACTCGGCCGCCATGATCGTGCCGCGCAGCGTGCGGAAGTCCTTCGCCGTGAACGCGCCTCCGGTGAGCGAGCGCACGTGCGAGTTCACGTCGGCCGGCGTGAGGGGGATGCGCCGGCTGCCTCGACGGTACGACAGCAGGGATGCGCGGGGCCGGCCCGTCTGGAGTTCGGCCATCACCGCCGCGAGATCCTCGTCGTCGATCTCGATCAGCGCGCGCTTGCCGCTCTTGCCGGGGAAGGAGAGAGTGATCACGTCCCCGTCGATCGTGGCATCGCGTCGCTGCAGCGTGGTGAGCCCGCGGCTGCCGTGCTGGGCGAGGTAGCGCGCCGACCCGATCCGGGGCGCGGCCTCATCGAGGAGGCGGAAGGATGCCGCCAGCACGCGCTCCCGGTCGAGGCCATCCCGTCGCAGCGCGCTCGTCACCTGCCCGCGGGCGCGCGGCAGAGCGGCGGCGAGCTCGAGCGCACGCGAGAACTTGCGACGGTCGCGCCGCTCCCGCCAGCGCGGGTGGTAGAGGTACTGGCGTCGCCCGGCGTCGTCCACGCCGACCGCCTGGATGTGGGCGTTCGGGTCCACCGCGATCCACACGTCGTCCCACGCGGGTGGGATCACGAGCGCGGAGATGCGCTTGCGATCCTGCGGCCCGGCGGGCTGGGAATCCCCATCGACGTAGCGGAACCCGTTGCCGGAGCGCAGTCGTCGGTATCCCGGATCTTCTCCCGGGCGCACCCGGACCAGTCGTGCCACGCTCCTCCTCGTCCCGGTGCGTCGGGTGGTTCGAAATCGGCCGGTCAGTGGTTGCGCAGCATCCGGATGAGCTCGGCCTTGCGCTTTCCCGAATACCCCGTCACGCCGATCTGCTTCGCGCGTGCGCGAAGATGCGGGACCGTCCAGTCCTCGTAGTCGCCGGCCTTGCCGCCGCGTCGCCCGACGGCCTTCGCGCCGTCGCGCTCGATGGCGTTGGAGATCCGCGCCGCCTTCTCCTTCGATGCGCCCTCATTGCGCAGCTCTTCGTAGAGCTCGCGATTCTTCAGGCTCCCCGTTGCGCGTGCCTTCGGCATGGTGTCCTCCTCAGTCCTGTCCGACCTTGGCCTTCCAGCACGCTACGGCCGCCCGCGCCCCCGCTCGTAGGGCTTGACACCGTGGGCGACCGCACCTATTCGTCGCTCGGCTCCGGGGCGTATCACCGAGAATCGCAACTCGTCAAGCCCCTCCCAGGTACATGCCAGCCAGTGTCATTCTCGTTTCGTGCCCCCCGAGGCATCCGGGTCAGCGCGAACCTCGCAACCCCGGCGACAGAAGGAGAACGCTCCATGAACCTCGCCCTCATCATCATCATCGTCATCGCGGTCATCCTCGCGATCTTCGGTGGACTCAACTCGGCGCTGAGCTGGCTCCTCTGGGTGGCCATCATCGTCGGTGTGATCGCACTGATCGTGTTCTTGTTCCGCGTCATCAGCGGCAATCGCCGCGCGTAGATAAACGTGTCAGCCGTCTTGGCTGACCCGCTCCCCCCGGAGCACGGAGGCCCCGCCCCCGACGATTCGTCGGGACGGGGCCTCCGTTCATTCACTCCCGCTGATGCCGGCCGTTCGGCATCAGCGTGAGAAGATCCACACCGTCGATTCGCCCGGCACGACTCCCGTCGGCGCCTCGGCGCTGGCGAGGACCACACCGCCGCAATCGAGCGCGTAGGGCTCCGAACCGAAGTTCGTGACCACGGCCCACCCGTTCGGCCGCTCGAACCACAGCACGTCCGCGCGCCCCGTCTCGATCCACTCGAGTTCCTCGGCGGTCTGCAGCTCGTGACGCAGGGCGAGGGCCCGGCGAT
>JAESFR010000268.1_pt1 | contig 16995 bp, 17 predicted proteins | sample 9266191 | NCBI WGS metagenome assembly JAESFR01 (sample SAMN14503063, study PRJNA617104) | algae metagenome | isolation source: Pleurocapsa minor HA4230-MV1 and co-occurring heterotrophs from cement on... | place: USA: Nuuanu Pali Lookout, Hawaii | collected 2009-07-20
GATCTTGTAAGACTCGCCACAAATACAGCTGGGAAGTGCTTCGGGTCGTCCCCGAGCGGCTGGGGCCCAGTAGAGCGTCCCTGGTCGGCGGCTGGATTTTCTGCGAGCTCGGCCCGGTGGAGCTGGGTCCGGACAGGATCGAGCCAAGATGCCTCCGACAAACCGGCTTACCAAGGCCCGTGACGGCGCCTGTGCACGAGCCGGAAGTCCTCCTCGTGAATCGTCCACCCCGGTGCGCGGAGAGCGGGAGTCAACGGCCGAGGCTCTCCGTCCGCGACGGCGTGGCGGGCTGCGACCGTGAGCGGCGCGGGGGCCGGTCGATGACGAGCGCAAACAGCAGCAGCGCTGCGTGGAAGACTTGCACGGCGTAGGGAGTCACGTTGGTCAGCGAGAGGCCGTTGTCGATGGTGGAGATGGTGAACAGGGCCAGGAGAGTTCCGCCAACCGAACCTCGACCACCGGCCAGGCGACCGCCACCGAGCAGGACGGCCGTGACCACTGTGAGTTCGATGCCGATGGCCGCGGTGGGCAGGCCGGTGCCGAGTTGTGAGGTCCTGATGAGTCCGACAAGCGTTGCGGCCAGAGCGGAAGCCATGAACAGGGTGATCACCCAGCCTCGCTCCCGACCGCCGTCCAGGCGGCCGGCCGCAGGAAGCAGGCCGATCTCGCGACTCCGGCGTCCCACAGGGGAGCGGGACAGCACGGCGGCGATCAGCACGGCGCCGCCGAAGATGAGCGTCGGAAGCGCGATTCCCAGAACCGGTCGGGTGTTTCCGAGCGAGCGGAATCCGGCCACGGTGATGGCCAGTCCACTGGGGACCAGGTAGGCGAGCCCGCGCAGCAGGGCCATCGAGGCGAATGTCGCCGCGACGCTGGCAACGCCGCCGACCGTCACCAACAGACCGTTGACCAGACCGATGAGCAGACCCGAGCCCACCGCGATCAGCACGGCGGGAGCCAGGCCGGATCCCGGTGCTGTCGCTGCCAGCACGATCCCGACGAACGCAGCTGTCGCCCCGACGGACAGGTCGACCTGACCGCTCATGATCAGGAACGTCGCGGGCATGGCCACGATGCCGGCCAGGGCCACCTCGTTCAGCAAGTTGATCAGGTTGTCGACGGACAGAAAGTAGGGGACCGAGAAGGAGAACGTCACCAGGGCCACGGCGCTGATCGCTGCCAGCACCAGCCACGTCACTGTCGTACGCCGATCAGCCTTGAGGGATGTGATCACTGGTCGGGACAATCGCTGAGGTCGTACAGCCGGCCCAGAGAGTCCGAGGTGACGAACGCCGTCTCGACAAACATTTTCGGTGGAATCCCGCGACCCTGAAGTGCGTCGAGCAGCGCGGGAACCGCTACGTCGCCGTAGCGGCCGGGCAACAGGGCCGCATCACCGATCCACTGTGGATTGGCGACGATCTCGCAGCGTGCGCGCTGGTCGGCTCCGATTGCGGCGATCGTGGTCCGAGGGGCTCGGGTCTCCGGTATCGCGGCGACGGCACTGAGTGCGACGCCGTCGTCGACCGCGGCCAGCAGGATGTCCGTGTCGTCGGGTAGGGCGTTGAGGGTGGTCGCTAACTCCTCGTGGGCACGGTCCGCTGGTCCGAGGTTCAGCGCGAGTTCAGTCGGAAGCAGTCCCGGGCACTCGCTCTCGATGCCGGAGCGGATACCGTCCGCCCGTTCCTCGCTGGCGGTGGGGGTCGCGCTGTTCGTCACGATGACGAGGGAGTCCTTCCTGCAGCCCGGCCGGAGCGAAGCGGTCCGACCAAGTTCGGACCCGACGAGAAACCCCGCCCGCCGGTTGTCCGCGCCCACCTCCGCTGACTGACAACTCATCGGGGCGGCAATGGCGATCAGTGGCACGTCCACCGGGCCGGCATCGCACAGCGCGTCGCCGAGATCTCCCGGTTGAACGACGATCCAGCCGTCGACCTGCTGAGTGGCGAGCCGGCGGGCACAGTCGAGCATGAGGGTGGTGTCGGCACCGGGGTCGCACGTGATCAACTCCGCTCCCGCGGTCTGCAACTGCGCCGCCACCGATTCGGTGACGGCCATGCTGAACGGGTCGGAACCGGTCGACGCGACCAACCCGATGCGGGTTCCGACGGCGCTACCCGGGGGTGCCGTGCGGAATGGGACGACGACGCCGGTCGGTGCTGCCGAGCCGGTGTCGGTACCCACGGCGGGGGACCGGGACGCCTCGGTGACAGAGGGTGGCACCGAAACAGATGAGGTCGCGATGGCGGTCGAGCTTGTCGTCTCGGGCGCCGGGACACCGGGATCCTCCGCCTCGTTCGACGAGCAGCCGGCGACCATCAGGCCGACCACCGCGACGGCAAGCCAGCAGGCCGGCCGGGTGTGCGGTCCCGCTGTACGCCTCCCGTTGAACCGTCCGGTCCGCGACTGAATGGGTAAATACACTGACGACACTGACAACCGTCCCTGTGTGTGTGCGGTTCTCGGGGTGTCGTCCACTCAACCAGAAGCGGGGTCCGGCATGGGCGCAGGTCGACGTTCGCGCCTGATCGCCCTGGTGGTTGCAGTTGCGACGACGGTCGGCTGTGGTGCGCAGGTCCCCTCCGGCCAACCTGCGGTCGATGCCCTGGTCAGGTTCTATGACCAGCGCAGCGGCGTCTGGCCGACAACCGGCTGGTGGAACAGTGCGAACGCCCTCAATGCCCTGACCAATTACATGATCGTGTCAGGGGACCATCGATACCTCTGGGTGGCGGAGAACACCTTCACCAAGAAGCGCAACGCCGCGCGTGGCAATTTCATCAACGACTTCACCGACGACACCGCCTGGTGGGCGCTCGCCTGGATCAGTGCGTACGACCTCACCGGGGACGCCAGGTACCTGCAGACCGCCCGGCGCGGCGTCGATTTCATGTGGAGCACCCACGATGACGTCTGTGGTGGAGGTATCTGGTGGACGGTTCGTCGTGGCTACAAGAACGCCATCTCCAACGAGTTGTTCGTGCAGGCCGCCGCGGAACTGGCCGTGCGACTGGGCGACGGGGGCTCCGAATACCTGCAACGAGCGGTCACCGTCTGGAACTGGTTCGAAGCGTCCGGGATGATCAACGAGGACCTCCTGGTCAACGATGGGCTCTACAGCGCCACCTGCCGCAACAACGGGGACACCACCTGGACCTACAACCAAGGCGTTTTGCTCGGCGGCCTCGTCGCGCTCTTCCGGGCGACCGGTGACGAAAGATATCTGGCCCGAGCCAGACAATTGGCCGATGCGTCCACGACCGCAGAGAGCCTGCACGTCGACGGCGTGCTCACCGAACCGTGCGAGCCGACCGGGTGCGACGTGAACGGGCCGAGCTTCAAGGGCATCTACGTCCGCAATCTCGGTGAGCTCAATCGCGTGCTGGAAGACCATCCCTACAGCGACTACCTCGCCGAGCAGGCGTCATCGGCATACGACCACAATCGCACCGCAGACAACGAGTACGGGCTGCACTGGGCAGGACCGATCAAGGATGTCAGCGGCGCCACCCAGCAGAGCGCCGTGGACCTGCTGGTCGCCGCGCAACCGGCCGACGAACAGGCCGAGACCTCCCCCAGCCCATCGGGTTGAGGTCCGTCCGAGTCCCTCGGGGTGGGGACAGCGTCGATTGTCAGGTCTTCGTCAGGTCGAAGTGTCCGGTTCGCCTGCACCATTGGTGTGTAGCAGTCTGAGCGGAGGTCAAGGCGTTGAGTGTCGTTGTCTGCCGGAAGGAAGTCGTCGACCGCGAGGTGTGGACCCTGATCGCTGATCTCGCCGGCTCGGTGCCGGCCGAGGTGGTCAGGGACGTGGTGTCGGCGGCGAGGGAGGACCTCGACGGCCAGGTCCCGCTGGGCGCGTTCCCGGAGTTCTTGCATCGATCCGCGGTCGAGCGGCTGAACGCCTACCGCGGCAGCAATTAGTGGCGGAGCCGCCGCTGCGCAGGCCGCGAAGTCGCTTCGTCTGCTCGGATCCGGGCAATGGTGAGTAATGGCAGTCATCGGTTCCACAAGTGGAGATTCGCGCCGGCTCGCTCCGCCCACGACCCGCTTGTTGCTGGTCGAGGACGACGAGCGCATCCGGTTGGCCCTCGGGCTCGCCCTGGAGGACATGGGGTTCGAAATCGTCGACGCAGCTTCAGGTGAAGCGGCGCTCGACCGGCTCGAAACGGGAACCGTCGACGTCGTTCTGCTGGACTTGATGTTGCCCGGTGTCGACGGACTGACGGTCTGCCGCGTCCTACGGTCGCGAGGCGACCTGCCGATCATCATCATCACGGCTCGCTCCGACACCGCCGACGTCATCGAGGGGTTGGAGGCGGGCGCGGACGATTACATGACCAAACCACTGGTCGCCAGCGAACTCGCTGCCCGGATCAGGGCGCTCCTGCGTCGCCGTCGCCCGGTCGGCGACATCGCCGTCGGGTCCCGGGTCCACATGGGCGATCTGGAAGTCTGGATGACGGACGGTCTGGTCCGCCGCGGCAACGTTGATGTTCACCTGACTCGAACCGAATTCCGGCTGCTCGCAGAACTGGTATCGGCCGGCGGACGGGTGGTGACCCGTGAAGAACTGCTGCAGCGGGTGTGGGGCTACGACTACTTCGGGGACACCCGTCTGCTGGACGTCCATGTGCGCCGGCTCCGCCGCAAAATCGAAGCAAATCCCGATTCCCCTTCCGTCTTGACCACTGTCCGAGGGGTGGGTTATCGGTGTGCGGTTCCGCCCCGATGAGCGAGGTCGAAGTCGTCGGGAGATCACACGGCGCTATCCGGTTGTCGTTGCGATGGCGAGTCGCAATCGCCTTCGGCCTCGCGTCGATCGCGGTCGCTGGCCTGATCGGGGTTGCGACGTGGAAGCTCGCGACCACATACATGCTCGAGCAGCGCCGACAGAGCACAACCCTGCAGGCGAGCGTCAATGCACGGTTGGTCGACGCATCGTTGCGATCGCGGTCCGACAGCCTCGAGGAGCTGCTGAGCGGCCTCGTCGTCGATCCCGGCTCCTCGGTGCTGGTGGCTCGGCCGAACAGTCTGCTCACCAGCGGCCGAGCGGTCAACACCGCCGACCTCCCACCGGCACTCCTGTCACCCGGGCCCGGCGAGCCCGTCTGGCTCGCGACCGACATCGACGGCATACCGGTGCTGGCGATCTCGCTCCACGGTGGATCCGCCGATACGGTGTTCATTCAGATGTTCCCGTTGGTGGAGCTGCAGAGGACCCAGCGCTTTCTGCTCGTGGTGCTGGCGGCCGGGGTGGCAGCCAGCGGCCTGCTCGGGGTGGGCCTCGGCTTCTGGACGAGCAAACGGGCCTTGAGACCGCTCACCGAGTTGACGGCCTCCGCGGCCCGATTTGCAGCTGGGGACCTGCAGGTGCGGCTCCCCGACCAGGGCGATCCGGATCTCGGTCCGTTGGCGTCGACGTTCAACGCGACGGTCGAAGCGCTCGAACGCCGGGTCCGGCTCGATGCCCGTTTCGCCGGAGACGTGAGTCACGAGCTCCGGTCGCCGTTGACCACCATGGTCAATGCGATAGAGATCCTTCGTCGCCGGCAGACTGCGCTGCCGACGCCGGCGAGGCAAGCAGTGGACCTGCTCGGCGGTGAGGTCGAGCGGTTCCACAAGATGTTGCTCGACCTATTGGAGATCTCTCGCGCCGACCAGGATGTCGACGACAGGGCGATGGAATCCGTTGACTTGGCGGTGTTGGTGGCCAAGGTCGGCGAGACGACCGGTGGCGCCCGTCCGGTCGTGGAGAGACAGCCGCCTCTTGTCTGCGCAGATCGTCGGCGCCTGGTGCGCGTGGTGGCGAACCTTCTGGACAACGCGGCACGGCACGGCGGCGGAGTGGTCAAGGTGACGGTCACCCAACGAAACGGCAAGGCGCGCTTGGAAGTCGACGACAAAGGCCCCGGTGTCCCCGTCGAGCTGCGGACGCAGATTTTCGAGCGATTCGCACGGGGGCGGCATGCCGGCGAACGGGGCGACGAGAGCGGGAGTGGACTTGGCCTGGCCTTGGTGGATCGACATGTCCGGCTGCACTCGGGTTCAGTGTGGGTGGAAGACCGGCCGGGGGGTGGGTCCCGTTTCGTGGTCGAGTTGCCTGCGGCTGTGGCACTCTCGGATCGGACCGCCTCGAAAAGGGTCGGACACCCAGCGCCACTTGCCGTCCCCGGACCGGCGTCGTCCTGACCGCTGTGCCGGAATCAGCCGTCGGCCAGTTCTGCGGTGCAGGGCAGCGGGTCGGGCACCGCGGTCGGCAGTACCGCGTGGGCCGGATAACTAAAGGTCTCGCCGGTTTGGTCGATCAGGATGATTTGGTCGGCCCGCCGCCGGATCCCGGTCACCGTGCGTGGACGGTTCCACTGCTCGGGACGCCATAAATCGCCCGGGCCAATATGCCCCGCGCAGTGGCTCGTGCGGGTGAAGCCCCCGTTGGCGGTGTTCGCAACGCAGTGATCCAGGACCTCGGCCGCATTGTCGAGAGTGAGGCTCACGTCATTCCTCCAGTGCAGATTCACTGTTCATCGGGCCAGACCATCATGGCATTTCCAGGAATGAACAATTTAATGGCGGAGTCCAGCAACGAAACGGAATATCAGCCATCTCGTCCGTTGAGTCCGTATTGATGCGGATCCTCTGCGGTCGCGGGCATATAGATATCGATCAAAATGCGACTGGTGTCCGACTCGTCGCCACGCCGGTTGCCGACCGGACACAGGAAGGCAGTGGAGTCCACAACGGGATTGTCAGCTGTTCGCAAGGTCGCCGCTTGCAGTAGTCACCGTAGCGCTGGTACCCGAATATGCCGCGAACGGAATGTCACCATTGACACTGTCGAGCAATAGAGTGCGGCGGGAACGTCAGGAAACCGTCAGGTGACGCTGGCGCCGACGCTGTGACAATCGGTGAGCCCCGTGATGACTGGAGGCCACTTGCAAGATATTGATGACCGGTGCACGCAAATGGGGGGTTCTCGTCCGTGCGCCCGTAACTGCCTGGGTGACGGTGAACCGTGATCCACGATGTCGCATCGACGTGCGGAGAAGTCAGATCTGACGGGCGAACCGGCTGGGCACGTGCGGCAGCGGCTTTCTCGAGGGGTGAGGGTCGATGCCGGAGCTGACCTGTGTGCCGCGCTCAACTGTGCGGTGGAGCGACGGGGGGCTGCCGGGGACGGACCGATACCTCCGTTGGCCGCCGGGTCGGAGGCCGAGGCAACAGGATGGACGCTCGAGGTGACGCCACGCCGCGACGACGGCACATTTTGTGACTCGAGGTGGCCAGACCGTTGTCTCCACCACCCTGTAGCTCACCATCGCCGGTCCTCACCGCGCGGTTGTCCCGGGTCGTCTCCTTGCCCGGAGGGCCGCAGCACCCAGTGGATCGGCTGGTCGGGCTCGGACTCATAGCGGCATTCGACGCCGGTACGAATGTGATTGCGCAGGTGCCGGCCGAGCCAGGGGTCAGCTTCGGCGATCCGGGCGAGCGCCGCGATGATCGCCTTGCGAACGGCGACGCGAGCTCGTTCGCTGTGCGAACCTGTGGTGCGGTCGCGTCCGGCGAGGCCGGTGGCGCCGCCGAGGTACCGGGTGATCGCGTCCCGTTCCCTCCGCAGGTCGGGCCTGTCACCGGACTGGGCGTCGATCTCGGCGAGGCGGGCGTGCAGCATGCGTCGTCCCTGGTGATCGATCACCTCCATTCCGTCCTGGACGACGACCTCTCCACCGATCAGCACGGATGCCGGGATGGCGGTGTCCGGCCGGAGCAGAAGGGCGTGGACGTGCTCCAGGCCGCGCATCCGGGGCAGCATGAAGGTCGCGCTCTCCCGGCCGACCAGCCACAGACCCCCCGGCTGTCGGTGCAGGTGGACGACGACGGTGTCGGACGGGTGCGTGGGTCCGGGCGGCAGTTGCGAGCGGAGCCGGTCGCGCCACCAGGTCGCGCCGATCCGCTCGTAGGTTGCCAGGGCGGCCGCACGGTGCCGGGCGGCGGCCGCAGCGTCGCCGAGCATCCCGAACCCGCGGGCGAGGGTGTCGTCGGTGACGCCGTGCCACATCACCGCGCCTGCGTTGACCACCGAACGGCCCTCGTACGGTGCCAAGAGCGCGACCGCCGCGGTGGCCACCTCCCGGTCCTGCACCGCCACCGCACCTTCCAATACACACTGCAGGGTGAGCAGCCAATCGCTGTCGCGGGGTAGCGCGTCCAGGACGTCAGGGGTGAACACGCCGATCATCTCCGCGACCTTGTCCGGTCGGCCGGCGCCCAACCAGATGACGGCCGCCTCGGCACGAACCGTCGGCACACCGTTCTCGACCGCGTATTCCTCATATGCACGTGCGGCCGCGGCGCAGCCGGCGACATCACCGGAAACCAGTGCTGTGTAGCCCCGCATGCCGTGCAGTACCCCTTCGCCATCCGGGATGACTGCGGCAGCCGCGGCCGCTTCGGCCGCGGAGATCAGCATCGGAGCCACCGCCGTGTGCTTGCGCAGCAACTCCAACGCCAGCCGCCTGCTGGCGGCGAAGAACCTTGCCCGCGCGGACTCCTCGGCAACCTGCTCGATCTCCCGCATGCACCGGTGCATCCGCGGAAGGTCGAGCACCTCCCACGCGACAGTCAGCCCCCAGATGTGCGCCTGGAGGCGGGCATCGGCATCCGGGAGGTATGCGCAGACGTCGTCGAGCCGCACCGCCCATTTGCACCGTCGGACCAGGTCATCCGGTCCCCAGTGCGCCGTCAGCGCGGAGTCCAGAGCGTCGGCGATCAGCACCGGGTCGTCGAGCTGGTCGGCCAGCTCCAATGCCTCGACCGCGAATGGCTTCGCCCGCTGCGGCTTGTTCGCGTAAGCCCAACACCGTGACAACGCAGCCGCGAGGCGGGCCCGTTCACGCGGCATCCCGGTGTCGTCGTACACAGCGTGCAGCCGGACCGGAAGCAGGCCCGGGGTCACGTTGTACCGCTGACCGCGGGCCAGCCCGAGCACGGCGGCGACCCGAGCCTCGAGGTCACCGGCGGCCTCCGCCGCGTCGACCGCCCGGCCGAACAGCGCCATCGCGGTCTCGCCGTCGCCGCCGGCCCAGGCTGCCTCCGCTTGCGCCACCAACGCCGAAGCCGCGTCCGTCACCACGGAGAAAAGCGTAGGACCGGGGGCAACGGACGGTTGCTGCTCAGCGGCGGACGAGGCGCACCGCCGCGCTGTGTTCACGCTGACGCGCCTCGTCCCAATCTCCGGTGCAGTAGACGAACAACTCGCTCACCCGGCCCCCCGTCACGACGCAATGGACCAGTTCACGGCAATACCACTGCTGACCCTCGGCCCGCCACCGTTCCTCGAATCGCATCAAGAAACCACGAGAGGTGCGGTCCACACTCTCGACACGAACCGCCCCCGAGAACGGGTGGCTGTCCTCGCGGAGCCGGAAAGCGGCGTCCGCACCCTCGGCCTGCACCCGCCAGTGCGGCAACGTCAGATCGGCGAACACGTCATCGGCGAGGAGCCCATCACGACGCACACCCGTCTCGAGCCATGCGACGAACCGTTCTGCGAGTTCGGCCGGCTCGCCGTCGATGGCCGTCACCACGGCCGTGGGCACGACACCGCTGGCGCTCATGCCTCGGCCCCTGCCAGCGCCTCGATGTTGCGCCCGATCGCGGCCATCACCGGCATGAGCTCCTCGGACCTGCTGAACTCCACGACCGCCGTCCCGGCGGTGATCAGCGGTCGGTGCCCGGGCGGCGCAACATACGCGTCGCCCTCCACGAAGGTCTCCTCGTGATCGGGCCAGCGGAACGTGATCTGACCGGCCGTCACATAACCCACGTGATGACAAGTGCAGGCATCACCTGGCAGCCCGCGGAAGTACGGGGCGACGTCGAGATCCTGCTTGAACGTCTCGAACGAGACCGTGTAGTCGTCCAGTTCCGCGTAGCGGCCCTCGACGATCGGCAAGTCGATGCCGACGGGGGTTGTCGACCGTGATGCGCTGGGCATGGGGACCTCCTGATGGGAGCAGTAGTGCTGTCACCCTTCAGGCGTGAGTTCTGCCCTCACGCCGTGCCACAACAGGTTCCCAGGGCTCGGGAAAGTGGTGACCCGAGCGATGTACTCGGCGTCGGGCCTGTGGTCAACGCAATCGGTCACGGTTCAGCACCGGCCGGGTGGCGTTCGTCGGTGAGCTCATGACACCGACCGCGGGTGCGATACTCGCGCGATGGCGAAGGACGGGCGCCCGTTCATGCCCGCACATCCAGCACCGGCCCTGGATGACCCGGCCTGGTTCAGCGGGGTGATGGGCAGTGCGGCGACCGCCATCGTGGCGTCACTGCATCCCGGGCAGATCGGGGTGCTGACCGGGTTCGCCAACGCCACCTCGACGATCCTGCTGATCGGCAGCGTCATAGCCTTCGTCTTCCTGGTCGTTCGCGACTTCCTGATCCGCGGCCTGGGTCGCAACCTCGCGGGCAAACTGCGCTCTCCCAGCACCGGTCCGGCCTACGCGACCATCCCTGGTGCGATCAACGTCCTCGCCGTGGCTGTAATTCGGGTTTGGCCGGCCACCCTGAGCAGCTCCGCCGGCTGGTGGCTGGTGGTGACCATGGCCGGTGTCGGCACCGTGCTGGGGGTCTGCCTGACGGTGGTGTTCTTCGTCGCCGCGTTCGAACACGAGCAGTTCCAGGCCGAGGACATTTCTGGGATCTGGTTCATCCCGGAAACGGTGGTGCTGCTGGGATCGTTTCTGTTCGCCGAACTCGCGCCGACCGGCCCGGCGGTGGCCGAGCGGGGGCTGGCTGTTCTCGCGGTTGCACTGCTCGGCGCCGGCGCCCTGCTCTTCGGCGTCACCGCGGTGATCTTCGTCAACCGCCTGGTGCTACACGCAGGAGTGCACCGCACCGGCGCGCCAGCCATGTGGATCATGATCAGTCCCCTCGCGGTCACCTCCGTTGCGTTGCAGTCTGTCGCCGGTGGGGACCCGATGCTCGGTGGGTCCTGGACCCCCGCTGTCGCCGAGGTCGCGACGTTCGGCGCCGGAGCTCTGTGGGGTTTCGCGCTGTGGTGGATCGCGGCCGCGACGGTCGTCACCCGGCACGCCGGGCGCGCAGCCTTGACCCGGACCGCCGCGGATTGGGGCTTCGTGTTTCCCTCGGCCGCGATGGTCATCGCGACCCTCGCCCTCGGCCGGCGCTGGCAGTCGGGACTCGTCGAAACCATCGGCCTCGCCCTCGGCGTGCTTCTCGCGCTGGTCTGGGTTGCTGTGCTGACCGGCACCGTCCTCGGCCTCCGCCGCGCACCGGGCACCAAAGCACCTGGTGGATGAGCAGGTCCACCTGCTCATCCACCAGCACGAACGCTCTGAGGGAATGCGAGCGGGGCTCCGAGGCCCATGTGCCGCGGTGGATAACGGTGCCGCTCTCGGGTCGTCGTTGATCAGCGCACCCTCGGCCGAGAGCCCCCGGGTGTCCGGTGAGAGCTGCGCACCCGGAGCGGGCGCAGATCGATCGCAGTGGACCACTGGGCGGACGAACTGCACACTCACTTCAATGGACTGCACAACTGTGCTATCTTCTGTACGTGCGTGCAGTCACCGACCTGACGGGCCAAGCAGCGATCCGCGAGAGCGCGATGCGTTTGGCCGCCGAGCGGGGTTGGGCTGCGGTGTCGATCCGGGACATCGCCGCGGCCGCGGGAGTGTCCGCATCGTTGGTCGTCCACCACTTCGGCACAAAGGCGCGGTTACGAGAGGCCGTCGACACCCGGGTGACCGAGGTCCTCGCCCAGCTGCTCCAGCAATTAGGCGACATCGATGCGCAGGGCAGTGAGTTCATGTCGATCGCCGCCGCGTTCCACAACCAGGTCGGCGACGACGGCGTGGTCCTGAGCTACCTGCGCAGACTGCTGATCGACGGTGGCCCCACGGCGACCGCGTTGTTCGGGTCGCTGTACACCGCCACCGTGACCATGCTGGCGGAACTAGATGCGGCCGGGGCGATGCGTCCGACCGCCGACGCGCCGGCGCGGGCCGCGTTCCTGCTGATCAACGACCTGGCGGTCGTCCTATTGCGGGAGCAGGTGACTCAGGTACTCGGAATCGACCCACTGGGCCGCCCTGGCCTGCGGCGCTGGGGGCACGCCGTGATGGAGATCTACCGCGACGGAGCCTTCGCCGATACCGACGAGACCACGGGGAGAAAGGAATGAGCGCACCGATCGAGGTCTCGAAGTTGACCAAGTCGTTCGGTCGGCACCGCGGCATCGAGGATGTCAGCTTCGCCGTACAGCGCGGCGAGGTGTTCGGTTTCCTCGGGCCCAACGGTGCCGGCAAGTCCACCACGATTCGGTTGATCCTCGGGCTCAACCGCCCGACCAGGGGGCGGGTACGGGTCTTGGGCCACGATCCGGGCGCTGATCCGGTCGCCGTGCATCGGTCTGTCGGGTACCTGCCCGGCGAGCTGGCCCTGTTCTCGCGGATGACCGGTCGCCAGCACATCGATTGGCTGGCCCGCGGACGGGGCATCACCGACCTGGCCCTGCGCGATGAATTGGCGGACCGGTTCAGCGCCGAACTCGACCGGCCGGTCCACACCCTGTCGAAAGGGAACCGGCAGAAGATCGGCCTGATCCTGGCCTTCTTCCACCACCCGGACCTGCTGGTGTTGGACGAGCCCACGTCCGGTCTGGACCCGTTGCTGCAGGACGAGTTCGATCATCTGCTGCGGGAGACCGTCGCCGAGGGGCGGACTGTGTTCCTGTCCTCGCACGAACTGGACGAAGTGCAGCGGGCAGCCGACCGGGTGGCGATCGTCAAGGACGGCCGCCTCGTGTTGGTCGACACCGTGGCGGGGTTGCACAGCGGCGCCCCGCGGACGGTGGAATTCCAGTTCAACCGGGCCGTGGATTCCGGTGTCTTCGCCGGCCTGAGCGGGGTGCAGGTGATTTCCAACCGGGACCGGCGGACGCGGCTGACCCTCACCGGGCCCGTCGGGCCGTTACTCCGTGCGGCGGCCGACCTAGACCCCGTCGACATGACCGCCCGCCCGGCGGACCTCGACGAGCTGTTCCTGAGGTATTACCGGCAAGCCGCCGCCGGCACGGGCGAGGGGGATGCCCGATGAACCACACAATTGCGCTGATCGACTTGCGCGTCCGCCGACGGCCCGTCATCGGCTATGCCCTGGGGCTCGGGGTGTATGCGTTCGCGATCGTGGCCCTGTACCCGTCGTTCAAGAACGACACGGGCCTGGACCAGCTCGCCCAGTCCAGTTCCACTCTGGTGGCCGCCTTCGGCGTTAACGGATCGCTGACCTCACCGGCAGGGTGGCTCAACGCGAACCTGTTCAACAATTTCGTGCCACTCATCCTGATCGTGCTCACCGTCGGGTACGGATCCTGGTGCGTGGCCGGCCAGGACGAGAACGGCACCCTCTCGCTCACCGCCACACTGCCGACCACCCGCAGCAGACTCGTCCTGGACAAGTCGTTGGCACTGGCGGCCCAAGCCGTCCCCGCGGTGCTGGTGACCTACCTTTGCGTCCTGCTCGGTCCCGGGTTCGACCTGCACGTCGGCGGCTGGCCCCTTTTCGGCACCTCTGTGGCACTGCTCCTTCTGGCCATCGACTTCGGGGCACTTGCGCTGCTGGTCGGCGCACTGACCGGCAGTCGCGGGGTCGCCCTGAGCGTGTCCTCCATCGCGGCGGCCGCCGCGTACTTGATCAGCTCCCTGGCACCCGCCATCAACTGGTTGCACCCCCTCCGATACGCATCACCCTTCTACTGGGCGCTCGGCAACGACCCCCTCCAGGACGGCCTGCCTCTCGGCTCAGCCCTCGCCCTGGGCGCCGCCGCGGTGGCACTACTGGTGGCAGCAGGTGTTGCCCTACGCCGGCTTGATCTGCACTGACGAACAATCACGCGCACGTGACCAGGTCTTCACCAGCCGACGAGTCGCCGATGAATGCCCGGAACATGATCCGCCTGAATGACGGGTTGATCATCAAGTAACGGGTACAACCCGTGCGATGGTCTTCGGCAACCGGTTCAACGACGGTTCGAAGTTTGTGATCCTGGACAGACCTCACCGATGGCGGAGAACGGACACGCAGATGCGATCAGGTGGGCGCGCCGGCAGGAGCGTGCTCCGCGATGCCGTCCGCACCCAACTATGGCCCATCCCCGCCATCTGCATCGTGCTGGCCGTGCTGGCGGGGGTCCTGATTCCGCAACTGGACGCCCGGATCGATGACCACCTGCCGCCAACGGTCACCAACTACTTGTTCGGCGGTGGCGCCGACGCTGCCCGGGCGGTGTTGGAAGCCGTCGCAGGCTCCCTGATCACCGTCACCTCGTTGACCTTCTCCCTGACCGTGGTGACTCTGCAACTGGCCAGCAGCCAATTCTCCCCGCGCCTGTTGCGTACATTCAGCAGCGACCGGTTCGTTCAGGGCACCCTCGGGTTGTTCCTGGGCACGTTCACCTTCGCGCTCACCGTGCTCCGAACGGTCCGCACCCCCGCAGACGACCAGGCGCTGGTCGTACCGCAGATCGCCGTTACCACGGCGTACATCCTCGCGGTGGCAAGCGTTCTCGGACTGGTGCTCTTCCTCGCCCATCTGGCCAGGGAGATCCGCGTCGAAACGATGCTCTCCTCGGTACACCGGGACGCCACCGCCACCTGGCAGCGGGTTCTTGCCGAAAGCGACCCCGACCGACAGCCCGAACCGGTCTTAGAGGTTCCATCGCATCATGATCTGCTCTTCGCGCCGGCGTCCGGCTTCCTTGTGTGGATCGACGAGACAGCGCTGTTCGCGGCCGCGGTGAAGGCCAACGCGGTCCTTGTCATCAACCGGCAACCGGGCAGCTCTCTCGTCGCGGACGTACCCGTCGGGGCGTGCTGGCCGCTCGACGGCAACCTGTTCACGACCGACACCCTGAACCAGCTCCGGGACGAGGCGGCAGCAGCCATTCACATCGGGCCGGAAAGAACCGCCGCCAACGATGTCGCCTTCGGCCTTCAACAGCTCACCGACGTCACCACCAAAGCCCTGTCCCCCGGCATCAACGACCCCACCACCGCGATCCACGCCCTCGGACACGCCTCCGCCCTACTTGTCGAAATGGCGGGGAGAGACCTGGGTCCGCGATTCATCCGGGACGAGGACCACACGCTCAGGGTGATCCTGCACCGGTCCGGCTTCGCTGACCTGGTGGAGCTCGTCCTGGGCCAACCCCGCCGCTACGGTGCCGCGGACCCCGTCGTCCTGGCGCGCCTGTATCAGTTGCTCCGTGAAGTCGGCTGGGCGGGCCGGCTTCCCGAGCAGCGATCCGTCATCGCCGCTCAACTCAGCAGGCTCGAAACCACCGCCGACAGCCAGAGTTTCGACTCGGCCGAACGAGCCGAACTCTCCCAGCTCGCCGACGAGGTCCGCCAAGCACTCGACAGCCACTGGGCGTGACCTCGGGAGCTCCGGTTAGGGAACCGGCAGCAGGTGACGAATCGACGGGAAACCGCCGGCGCTGCTTCTGGCGGGTCAGATCGATTCCCCCGCGGCGAGGAGCTGTGCTCGCGCTCGGCGAAGCTCGGCCTCCGCTCCGCGCTGTTGGTGCCCTGCGCTTTGGTGACGTCGAATTCGTTCCGCAGCTCGGCGCTTTCGGCCAGGATCGTCACGCCGGCCTTGGTCACCGACAGAAAGCCCGACTTGTATGAGGTTCAGCGGTATCGCGGTCACGGGTTGATCGCCCCGTAGCGTTGCCGTAGGACACCGGTCGGGCTGACTCGAGAAAGTCCTGCCACCCGTGAGGGTTGGCTCCAGTGGGGTGTGTCGAACCCGCCCGGTGTCCGTTCGCGGTCTGACTCAACAGAGGCGTGACCACGAAGGCACCGGCAAGTGCTCTCGAAGTCGGAGTGTCGACCGCGGATCCCCCCCATCCGGTCCACGGGAAGTGAAGGGACCCAATGACGATGATGCTGATCGGCGTTGATCCGCACAAGTCCACGTCCACAGCCGCGGCGGTGGAACCCGATTCGAATCGTGAGGTGGCTTCGATCCGCATTGACGCCACGCTCCGGGAGTACCGCCGTTTGCTGACCTGGGCCGGTCGGTGGCCGGAGCTTCGCTGGGCGATCGAGAACGCAGAGGGCCTGGGTCGGCACCTGGCCTCGTGGTTGCTGGCCCGCGGGGAACGGGTCGTCGATGTGCCCACCACCGCGGCCACACGGGTCCGGCAGCTCTCCCGCGGCGTTGGTCGGAAGAACGATCGGATCGATGCCGCCGCGGCTGCGTGCGTGGCGGCATTGCAGGGCGATGCCCGCCCGTTGGAGGCCGAAGGAACGACGGATGCGCTCGCGTTGCTCGATGAGCGGCGGGCGAACCTGTCGCAGGCTCGGGTGCGGGTGGTGAATCAGCTGCATGCGCTGTTCCGGGCGTTGCTGGCCGGCGGCGCACCCACCGGGCTGTCAGCCGCGGATGCCGGCGCGTTATTGCGGGCGGTGCGGCCGGTGGGTGCGGTCGAGCGGGTCCGCAAACAGCTCGCCGGTGATCTGGTGGCCGAGATCCGTTCGCTGGACGCCCGGTTGAGGAGCAATGCGGAGGCGATGGCCGAGCTCGTCAAGGCCTCGGGCAGCAGCCTCACCCAGACGGTGGGGCATCGGACGCCGGGGGGCCACATCAAGCCGGGCGAGTTCGAGTGAACGTTGCAACGCAACGTGCCTGAGAGTCTAGTTCCGTCCAGCCAGAGTTGTCGCGATCAAGTCGGTGGGACAGGCCCAGCCGAGGGTCTTACGTGGACGCGCGTTCAGTTCTGCAGCGACCTCGAAAAGGCGCTGGGGCGTGTGCGGGTTCAGGTCCGTTCCCTTCGGGAAATACTGGCGGAGCAGTGGAGTGGTCCCCAGAAGTTGGACACCGCAAGTAGGCGTCCATCTTCAGAAGGGCAAACCGATGTACTCACGGAGCACGTTGAGTCACTCCGACGCGGTGTCGGCAGTCGAACTGTTCGAGGAG
>JAESFR010000269.1_pt1 | contig 16867 bp, 17 predicted proteins | sample 9266191 | NCBI WGS metagenome assembly JAESFR01 (sample SAMN14503063, study PRJNA617104) | algae metagenome | isolation source: Pleurocapsa minor HA4230-MV1 and co-occurring heterotrophs from cement on... | place: USA: Nuuanu Pali Lookout, Hawaii | collected 2009-07-20
TCACCCGTTCGCCACTGATCCAGAGAGCAAGCTCTCTTTCACCGTTCGACTTGCATGTGTTAAGCACGCCGCCAGCGTTCATCCTGAGCCAGGATCAAACTCTCCGTAAAAGAATTTTGCTGCGATCGAACCGGAATGGGTTCGGCCGAGCGAGTTTGATCTGACGATCGGATGTCATTGCTGACATCTCGTTTAATCTCAAAAGAATCTCATCGATCAGACAAGCTGACCGCGAGGTTTTTTGGCATTTGACAAGTGCACGCTGTTGAGTTCTCAAGGATCGGATGCTCCTGCTTCCGACCTCTCGGTCGGCCCGGCAGGGCAACTTCTCTATCTTACCCGCTCCGTCGGTGCGCAGTCAAATCGACCGGCCCGGATCTTCGCGACCCAGGCGACAGCCTGACCGCTCCAATGGAGTGGGACCCTCATCGTAGACCCGAGGGTCTGCAGTGTTCAAGACACTGACTGAGATGGGGGGTGGTTCTCCGCTTGAGGGGGGTGAGGCTCTGGGCCTTTCCGCTTCCCTGTGGGGCGAACAAGTAATAAGTTACGTGCGATCCGGGGGTTCGGCAAATCGAGCCCGCATCCCGGGCGTGTCGCGCCAGGATTCCGCGGAATCCGGCCAGATCTGTCGCCTCGTCTCCGACGCACTGGCCGACCGTCGGGCGGTCGGCGTAGCCTCCGTGCATGCCCGCCGCCCCGCATCCGCTGACCCCCGGAGCCCTCCCCCGTGATCTCGTCGCCGGCGCTGTCGATCTGTTCGGGCGCGACCGGGTCATCGCGTGGTGCGAGGAGCTGCTCGTCGGACGCGCGGCCGACGACGACCCGGCCTGGCCCGACATCGCCTGGCTCGGCGGCACGATCGGGTGGAAGCCGTACTGGGCGCGCACGTGGGGCGCCCGCGGACTCCTGCATGCCGGACCGCCCGCACGTGCGGACCTGGTGATGTCCGCCCTCGACGACGAGGCCTGGCGAGTCCGCGAGATGGCCCTCAAGGTGATCCGCCGGTACGAGATCGATGACCCGGCGGGGGCCGTGGATGCGCTCACCGACGATCCGGTCGAGCGCGTGCGAGTCCAGGCGTGGAAGACGCTGGGCCTGTCGCCGGAGGGTGCGCCGTGACGCAGGCGCCCGCGCGCGATCTGCTGCAGAGGGTCTGGGAGGCACTGGGCGGCGATGCCTCGGCGCTCGCGTTCGTGCGCGAGCCGTCCGTCGACGTGCCGCTTCCCGCCCGGACCGACGTGGCGGCGCTCGCCTGGGCGAGCGTTGCCGCGGCATCCCTCGCCGCCGCGGAACTCACCGGCCGGCGCCCGGTGTCGCCGGATCCCGCGGGCATCGCCGTGGCATACGCCACCGAGCGGTACCTGCGCATCGATGATCGGCCACCCGATGTCTGGGCACCGCTGTCGGGGTTCTTCCGCACCTCGGACGGGTGGGTGCGCACCCACGGGAACTATCCGCATCACGCCGCCGCCCTGCGGAGAGCCCTCGGGCTCGCGCCGGATGCCGGAGCAGACGTCGTCGCGGCGGCGCTGCGCGGCATGCCGGCGGGCGTCGCGACCCAGGTGATCACGGCACGCGGCGGGCTGTGCGTCGGTGTGTCCCACGAGAACACGGTGGTCGACGCAGAGCTGCGCGATTCGCCGATCGTCCGGATGCGGACGATCGGCCCAGCGGCACCGCGAGCGGCCGGTGGGGGTGCGCCGGATGCGCCGCTGCGCGGCATCCGGGTGCTCGATCTCACGCGGGTGATCGCGGGTCCCGTGGCGACGCGCACCCTCGCGCTGCTCGGCGCGGACGTGCTGCGGCTCGACCCCCCGCAGCTGCCCGAGCCCGAATGGCAGCACCTCGACAGCGGTCACGGCAAGCGCAGCGCGCTGCTCGATCTGTCCGCGCCTGACGATCGCGCCACCTTCGAACGACTGCTCAGCGACGCGGACGTCGTCGTCACGGGCTACCGCGCCCGAGCGCTCGAACGGCTCGGGCTCGGCCCCGCCGACCTGGCGGCACGGCATCCGGGCATCGTCGTGGGCCGGCTGACCGCGTGGGGCGCCGAGGGAGCCGCAGCCGACCGCCGCGGATTCGACAGTCTGGTGCAGGCCGCGAGCGGGATCTCGTGGATCGAGGCCCGCGCGGACGACGACGGCGAGCGACCGGGCGCGCTCCCTGCCCAGGCGCTCGATCACAGCGCCGGCTATCTGCTCGCGGCCGGCGTGATCAGCGCGCTGCGGTCCCAGCGCGACACGGGCCGATCGAGGCTGGTCGACGTCTCGCTCCGACGGATCGCCGCGGAGCTGGTCGGCCTCGCCCGCACTCCTGAACCCGAACCCGCGGCTGCGCCGTTCGACCCCGCGCCCCATCTGCACACGTTCGAGATCGACGGCCTCCGCGTCACGACGACGGCGCCCGCGATCGCGTACGACGGCGGGCCCGTCGAGTTCCGGCCGCCCCGCCGCTGGGGGCGCGATGCGCCCGCCTGGAGCGCAGAGGATGCGCCGGGCGAGCGCTGAGACTCACCCGTTCGCCGAACGGGATGCGGCCGCCTCCGTGCGCGCGCGCAGGATCTGGACCGCGACCGCGAGCACGACGGTGAGAAGCCCCCACAGCGCGCATGCGGGAGGAAGGACCCGGTACGCGAGGTGGGCCGGAGTCCACGCCGCCGTCATCGGGCCGAAGACGGCCAGGCCGATCGCCCACGATGCGGCCAGGAGCACGGGAAGCGAGATCCACCACGCCACGCGCCAGCCCCGCGGCAGCACGCGCGGCGGCGACGCGTCGGGCCTCCGCCGAGCGAGCCAGAGCACCGCCCAACCGGCGAGGATCGCGAGTCCGAGCACCGAGGAGCCGTGCTGAAGCCACTTGTACCCGGCGAGCGGCCCCCAGGGATCCTCGAGCGCAGGCACCAGCTGCACCCCCCATCGCCCCTCGTGGGTGAACAGGTCCCAGACGATGTGGCTTGCGACGCCCAGCGCGAGCGAGACCAGAAGCAGCAGGATGCCGCCCCACGACGCGCGCGCTGGCGCGCCGCCGATCGCGAAGGTCTCCCGCAGCGCGGCGGGGGCGCCGGCATCCCACTCGGAAGGCAGGCGACCGGCGAGCGTCGTCGGCGCGAGCTCGCGGACGGCCGGCCGCAGCACGGCCCGCCAGAGGACGAGCAGCGCGAGCGCGACCAGGACCGTGACCGGCATCCACCCGATGCTGTGGGTCAGTCCGTAGTGCAGGGGCAGCCCGCGGACGAACAGCGGCAGATCGGGGCTCATCGCCCCGATCGCGATCGCCGCCGGGACGAGGGGTGTGCGCACGAAAGGCAGCGCGACGACCGCGTGACTCGGCGTGAAGGGCATGGGCGATCGATCGGCGCGCGCGCTCAGCCGACGAAGACGCCGGCGAGCGTCTTCTTGCCGCGCCGCAGCACCGAGACACCGCCCGGGAGCGCGCCCGAGACGACCGCTGCCTCGTCCTGGACCTTCGCGCCGTCGAGTGAGACCCCGCCTTGCGCGATCGCGCGGCGTGCCTCCCCGAGGCTCGAGACGAGTCCCGTCTCCACGAGTGCGGCCACGACCGGAGTGCCGGCGGGCAGCTGGGCGTGCGGCAGTTCGCGCAGCGCGCTGGCCAGCGTCGCGGCATCCAGCGCGGCGAGGTCGCCCTGCCCGAACAGCGCGTCGGAGGCGGCGATGGCCGCGGCGGCGGCATCCTCTCCGTGCACGAGACTCGTCACCTCGAGCGCGACCCGCTTCTGGCCGATGCGGCGGAAGGGCTCCGCGTCGTGCGCGGCGACGACCTGCTCGATCTCGGCGCGCGGAAGGAACGTGAAGACCTTCAGGCGGTCGGCGACATCGGCGTCGTCCGTGTTGAGCCAGAACTGGTACATCGCGTACGGACTCGTCAGCGCCGCATCGAGCCAGATCGCGTTGCCTTCGCTCTTGCCGAACTTGCGGCCGTCGCTGTTGGTGATCAGCGGAGTGCCGATCGCGTGGACGCTGCGCCCCTCCGCGCGGTGGATCAGGTCCACTCCGCTGGTGAGGTTGCCCCACTGATCGCTGCCGCCGGTCTGCAGGACGCATCCGTACTGGAGGAACAGCTCGCGGTAGTCCAGCCCCTGCAGGATCTGGTAGCTGAACTCGGTGTAGCTGATGCCTTCGTCGGAGTTCAGCCGGGCGCTGACGGCGTCCTTCTTGAGCATCGTCCCGACGCGGTAGTGCTTGCCGATGTCGCGCAGGAAGTCGATCGCGCTCAGCGGCGCGGTCCAGTCCAGGTTGTTCACCATCCGCGCGGCGTTGTCGCCCTCGAAGCTCAGGAACCGCTCGATCTGAGAGCGCAGGTAGCCCACCCACTCGGCGACGGTCTCCTTGGTGTTCAACGTGCGCTCGGCCGACGGACGGGGGTCGCCGACCAGACCGGTCGAGCCTCCGACGAGTCCGAGCGGCCGATGACCCGCGAGCTGGATGCGACGCATCGTGAGCAGCTGGACCAGGTTGCCCAGGTGCAGACTCGGCGCCGTCGGGTCGAATCCGCAGTAGTACACGATCGGTTCACCGGCGAGGAGTTCTCGCAGCGCGGCCTGGTCGGTCGAGACGTGCACGAGACCGCGCCAGACCAGCTCGTCCCAGACGTTCTCGAACGACGGATCGATGGCGGGCGCGCTCGAGTTCAGAGCGGAAGACACGCGTTCGAGGGTATCAGCGGCCCTCGCGGGGCCCCGACCTCACGCCGCGGAGATCTCGTCGTACAGGCCGATGAGGTTGCCCTCGGAGTCGCGGATGTAGACCCACCGCGCGTTCTCGCCCATCGGCTGGATCTCGCCGAGCTGTTCGCCGCCGCGCGACACGGCGAGTGCGACGGTGTCCTCGATGCGGTCGACGGTGAAGACGACCGTCGGATGCGGAGTCGCTCCGCGCAGGTGCAGGTCGCCGTTCACGCCCTCGGAGTCGGGCTGGCGCAGCATCCCCATCTCGTCGCCCCACGGCTCGTAGTCGTATCCGAGGACCTCCGCGTAGAACGCCTGCGCGCGGGCGATGTCGTCGACCGGGATCTCGAAGTGCTCCATTTTGGCCATGGACTCGACGCTCGCACACGAACGCCGGGTCGTCCAGCACCGCCGAGGATGCCGAGACTTAAGAGCCGGATGATTGAGCCTTGCGACTTAACCGCGGGACTATCTGCTACCGTGAAGTTCCAAGACTTAATTATAGCATCCTTATGCTTCTCGGCTTATCGGAGGCCAGATGCTCGTCCTCACCGCAGACCAGCGCGGCAGCCGCCTCAGCGACGACCTCGTCCCCGCCGCGCTCGAGGCCATCGCGGCTCGCGCGGCCGGACGACTCGCCCTTCCCGCGGATCGCAACGCCGGAGATGAGATCCAGGCAGCGACCGAAGACGGGGATCTCGCCCTCGAGATCGCCCTCGACCTCGTGCGCTCGGGTGACTGGGCGGTCGGCATCGGAGCCGGTTCCGTGGAACGACCCCTCGCCGATCAGATCCGCGCGGCGCGAGGCTCGGCGTTCATCCACGCACGCGCGGCGGTCGAGCGCGCCAAGGCGACGACGTGGCACCTCGCCGTCGAGGGCGATGACCCCGTCGGCGCGGAGGATGCGGAAGCCCTCATCCGGCTGGTGCTGGAAGTGCGCATGCGACGCACGGATGCGGGGTGGGAGGTCTTCGACCGGCTCACCGCCGGCCGCACCCAGAAGGAGATCGCACTCGAGCTCGGGATCACCGAGACCGCGGTGAGCCTGCGCGCCAAGGCCGCGGGCCTGCGGGCGGAGGAGGCCGCCCTGCCGGCGCTCGGTCGGGTGCTCGACCGCCTGGGCCGGAGCACCGTCGGAGCGGCGTGAAAGACTGACGGCATGCCCGTGATCCTTCCGGACGCCGTCGCCGCCGCAGTGCTGTCGATCTTCCTGTTCATCGCGATGTGCGGGGCGCTCGTGCTCATCATCGTCAGTCTGCGTCGCCCCACGACGATCCCCCTCGTGGTGGCCGCAGGACTCGTGGTGCTCTCGCTGATCGTGGTGGTCGTCTCGCCGCTGAACGTGCCGCTGCTGATGGGCCTCATGGTGGCGCTTCTCGGTACGGCGGTGGCCGTGCTCGGCGGCAACCCGGTGACGCGCCGCGTCCTGGAGATCGCCACGCACGGACGCGTGCGGGACGGCGAGAACGGCGGCATCATCCTGGATGCCGAGGCGGCGGGCGTCGGGGACGCCCCGGCCTCCGAGCCGGGTGCCGAAGTCCTGCGCGGGGGGACCACGATCGGGTACCTGGAGCGGCTGTCGGTCGTCATCGCGCTGATCGCCGGATATCCCGAGGCGATCGCGATCGTCGTGGCCGTCAAGGGCGTCGGCCGGTTCTCGGAACTCGCCGCGGCGGAAGCGCGGGAGCGGTTCATCATCGGCACCCTGTCGAGCCTGCTGTGGGCGTGCGTCGTCGGCGCACTCGTGCGCCTCGCGATCTGGTGAGGTCGGCGCTCCGGTGAGGCTCGGGACACTCGTCCAGGACTACGTCGGGACCCAGTGCGGAATCCTCCTGGGCGCCCGACGTGCGATCGCCCACCGAGACGAGACGATCGTGCACCCCGCGCGCGTCGCGATTCGACGCCTGCGGGCGACGCTGCGCACGTTCGGGGCCGTGTACTCCGCCGATGAGCGCGAACGCCTGCGCGTCGAGCTGCGCTGGGCAGGCGGCCTGCTCGGCGAGGTGCGCGACCTGCAGGTCCTCGAAGAGCGCTTCGCCCCCGCCGCCGACACCGCCGTCGTCGCCGGCGCGCACAAGGTCATCCAGTCCCAGATCGAGCACGACCGCACGCGAGCCTGGGATGCCGCCATCGCCGCGCTCGACGGCGAGCGCGGTTCCGCCCTCTTCGCCGCCGTGCAGCGGTGGCGCGATGATCCCCCGTTCGCCGAGGCCGCCACGCGGAAGGCGTCCCGCGCGAAGAAGCCGCTGCGGAAGGCCGACGAGCGCCTGCAGGTGCGACTGGACCGCGCCAGAGCGGCGGCGGGCGCGGGCGACCCCGAAGCCGGCGAGCTGCTGCACGACGCGCGCAAGGCCGGCAAGAGGCATCGATATGCCGTGGAGCTCGCCGCTCCCGTGCTCGGTGAGGGGGCGGACGCCCGGATCGAGCGAAGCCAGGAGCTGCAGGACGTGCTGGGCGCCCACCAGGATTCCGTCGTCGCGCTCGCCTATCTGCGACGGATCGACGTGGCCGCCGAGCCCGACGCGGTCGCGGGCGATCTCGCGGCGCTGATCGCGCAGACGCGGGAACGCGCCGACGATGTCGGCGGCGCGCTGTCGGAAATCGACCGTCTGCGCGAGTGAGCGGGCCGGCGCTCGAGGACGCTACAGCCCGAGCGCGTGGGCCGCGGCCTGCACGCGCGCCACGAGCTCGGTGCGCTGCTCGGCGACACGCACGGGGGCGGTGCCTCCTGCCCCGTCGCGGCTGCCCACAGACCCTTCGATCGTGAGCACGTCGCGCACCGCCGGCGACAGGCGCGGCGAGACCGCGGACAGCATGTCGTCGGTGACCTCGGAAAGCTCGATCCCTCGCTCCTCGCACAGCTTCACGAGGGCCCCGGAGATCTCGTGCGCATCGCGGAAGGGCACGCCCTGCTTCACCAGCCACTCCGCGACGTCGGTCGCGAGCGAGAAACCGGCCGGCGCGAGCTCTGCCATCCGGTCGGTGTGGAAGCGCAGGGTGGCCAGCATGCCCGCGAACGCCGGCAGGACCAGTTCGAGCGTGCGGACCGAGTCGAAGACGGGCTCCTTGTCCTCCTGGAGATCGCGGTTGTACGCGAGCGGGAGGCCCTTGAGCGTGGCCAGCAGCCCCGTCAGGTTGCCGATCAGCCGCCCGGCCTTGCCGCGCGCGAGCTCGGCGATGTCGGGGTTCTTCTTCTGCGGCATGATGCTCGATCCGGTCGAGTAGCCGTCATCCAGGCTCACGAAGCCGAACTCGCGTGTGTTCCAGAGGATGATCTCCTCCGCGAGCCGCGACAGGTCGACGGCGATCATCGCCGCGATGAACGCGAACTCGGCGACGACGTCGCGCGCGGACGTGCCGTCGAGCGAGTTCTCCGCCGGCCTCGCCAGGCCCAGCTCGGTCGCGACGAGCTGCGGATCGAGTCCGAGCGTCGATCCGGCGAGCGCTCCCCCGCCGTACGGCGAGACCGATGCCCGCACCGACCAGTCCCGGAATCGCTCGAGGTCGCGCACGAGCGGCCAGGCGTGAGCCTGCAGGTGGTGCGCGAGAAGCACGGGCTGCGCGTGCTGCAGGTGCGTTCGCCCGGGCATGATCGCGTCGGGGTGCGCCTCGGCCTGCGCGACGAGCGCGTCGACGACGCGGAGGACGTCGCGCGCGATCGTGCGGGAGTGATCCAGCAGGTACATGCGCACGAGCGTCGCGATCTGATCGTTGCGGCTGCGCCCGGCCCGCAGCTTGCCGCCGAGCTCGGGACCGACCTGCGCGATCAGCGCCTGCTCGAGCGCGCCGTGCACGTCCTCGTCGGACGGACGAGCACGCAGCGTGCCGTCGGTGATCGCGCGGGCGAGCGCGTCCAGCCCCTCGTGCATCGCGCGCTCGTCATCGGCCGTCAGGTAGCCGGCCGCCGCGAGCGCTTTGGCGTGCGCGTGCGAGCCGGCGATGTCGTACAGCGCGAGGTCCCAGTCGAAGTGGGTCGAACGGCTCAGGGCGGCCAGTTCCGGCGACGGGCCCGTCGCGAATCGAGCGCCCCAGAGCGCCCCCTCGTTCGTGCCTTCGCCCTTGCTGTCGCTCATCCGTTCAGCCTATCGACGCCGCACGAGCAGCCGTGCGACACGGTCCACCAGCTCCTCGAGCGGACCCCGGCCGACCAGAAGGGCCCACGCGGTGCATCCGACGACGAGCGACACGGTCATCGGCCAGAACGGCTCCAGGTCGCGGAAGCCGCGCAGGTCGTTCGTCGCACCGAGGACGACCCCGGCGATCGCGGCCCAGACGAGAAGCTGGGCGGTGTAGGCGGTCAACGGCATCGCGCCGACGGCCCGCACGGGCAGCACGATCCACGTGACGAACGTGCGGCACAGCAGCAGGCACGCCCCGATCACCGCGAGCGCGAAGCCTCCTGAGCCGAGGACCTCGAGCAGGCCGGTCGAATGCGGCTCGGCCGTCCAGACCGGGTCGACCGACGGCGCCGCGGCATCCAGTCCGTAGCCGAGCACCGCCAGAGCGGTGCCGGCGCCGAGCAGCCACAGCTGCACGCGCGTGCGCTGGATGCCGGAACGGGCGGCTCCGAGACCCGCGACCACGAACGCGATCCACACCGGGAAGGGATAGTGCCCGCCCACGGCGATGGAGATCAGGTCGCCGACCGGGGTGCTCCAGAACGGCAGCGCATCGATCGCGGCCTGGACGAACGGCATCACCAGGGCGACGGCCCCCGCGATCACGAAGAGCGTGCGCGCACGCAGCGTGAGCAGAGGCAGGGCCAGAAGGAACAGGATCGCGTACGCCGGGAGGATCACGTAGACCGGCACCCCGGTCGCGATCAGCCACATGCCCAGGAGCCACAGCAGGGCCGCGCGCACCGCGAGCCGCCCGCGCGCGACGCGCAGGTCGGCGGCCGGAAGGGGACGGCGTCCACCGGTCACCAGCCCGATCGACACGCCGGCGAGCGTGGCGAACAGGATCGACGAGCGCCCTTCGGCGACCGAGACCCACGTCACGGCATCCGCGAAGTCGAAGTCCTCGAGCCAGAGGACGTGCGCCGCGATCATGCCGATCACCGCGAGCCCCCGCGCGAGGTCGATTCCCGCGATGCGCTGCGGTCCGTTCAGGCGGTCCCACCGTCCGGCCAGCCATCCGGCCGGCGGTGCCGGTGCGGCGACCGGGCCGTCTACTCCTGTCGGAGCAGCCACACCAGCAAGGCCTTCTGCGCGTGCAGCCGGTTCTCCGCCTCGTCCCACACCACGCTCTGGGGTCCGTCGATGACCTCCGCGTCGACCTCGTACCCGCGGTCCGCCGGGAGGCAGTGGATGAAGATCGCCTCGGGATCCGCGAGCGTCATGAGCTCGGTGGTCACTTTGTACTGCGTGAGATCGCGCAGTCGGGCGAGCTTCTCCTCCTCCTTGCCCATCGAGACCCACGTGTCGGTCACGATGACATCCGCACCGGCCGCCGCTTCGTTCGGATCGGTGTAGAGGGTGAGGGAGCCGCCCGTCTCCGCCGCGCGACGATCGGCATCCGCCACGACGTCCTCACGGGGCGCGTACGACTCCGGCGAGGCCACCCGCACATGCATGCCCGCCGTGACGCCCGCCAGCATGTACGAGTGCGCCATGTTCGAGCGCCCGTCGCCGAAGAAAGAGAGCGTGAGCCCGCGCAGCTCGCCCTTGTGCTCCTGGATCGTCAGCAGGTCGGCCAGCAGCTGGCACGGGTGGAAGTCGTCGCTCAGGGCGTTGACGACCGGGACCGTCGTGCCCGCGGCCATCTCCTCGAGTCCCGCCTGGGCATACGTGCGCCACACGATCGCCGCGACCTGCCGCTCGAGCACGCGGGCGGTGTCGGACGGCGTCTCCTTGCCGCCGAGCTGGCTGTTCGCGGTCGAGATGATCAGCGGCGATCCGCCGAGGTCGGCGATCCCGACCGCGAACGAGACGCGGGTGCGGGTGGAGGACTTGTCGAAGATCACCGCGACCGTCTGGGGACCGGCCAGGGGCGTGAGCTTCCAGCGGTCCTTCTTCAACGCCACCGCGAGGTCGAGGATCTCGGCCTGCTCGGCCGGGGTGAGGTCGTCGTCGCGCAGCAGGTGTCGGGTCATGCCGTCACCTCTTCCGCCGCGGCGAGCACGAGCGCGTCCTCGACGGTGCGCAGGGCGGCCGTGAACAGCTCGAGGAACTCGTCGACCTCCACGTCGCCGATGTTCAGCGCCGGCACCAGCCGGATCGTCTCGTCGTTGGGGGCGTTGATGATGAGCCCGTGCTCCTGTGCCGCCGCGACGACCGCCTTGGCCACCGGATGCCGCAGCGCGACGCCCACGAGAAGGCCCTGGCCGCGGCATCCCGCGATCAGGTCGGAGTCGATCTGCAGGATCGCCTCGCGCAGCTGACGGCCGCGCTCGGCCGCGTTGGCGACGAGATCCTGGTCTTCGATCTCGGTCAGCACCGCCGAGGAGACCGCGGTGCCCAGAGCGTTGCCGCCGAAGGTCGATCCGTGCGTTCCCGGATAGAAGAGCTCGCTCGCGGCGCCGAACGTGATCAGCGCGCCGATCGGGAAGCCGCCGCCGATGCCCTTCGCGACCGTGATCGCGTCGGGGGTGATCCCCGCGTGCTGGAAGGCGAACCACTCCCCCGTGCGGCCGGCGCCGGTCTGGATCTCGTCGACGATCAGCAGAGCCCCGTGCGCGCTGGTCAGCTCGCGGGCCCGCTGCAGGTAGCCCTCGGGAAGGTCGATCACGCCCGCCTCGCCCTTGATCGGCTCGACGAACAGCGCGGCGACGCGGTCGTCGATCGCGGCCTCGAGCGCCTCGCTGGTCGAGTCGATGAATTCGACGCCGGGAACCATCGGCAGGAACGGCTCCTGCATGTACGGCTTGCCCGTGAGCGCCAGGGTGCCCATCGTGCGCCCGTGGAACGCGTCGGTCAGCGCGAGGATGCGCGGGCGCGCCGCACGGCCTTCGGCGGCGGCGCCGTGCAGCCGCGCGAGCTTGAAGGCCGCTTCGTTCGCCTCGGCGCCGGAGTTCCCGAAGTAGACGCGCCCGGACTCGCCCGTGCCCGCGAGCCGCTTCAGGCGTGCGGCGAGCTCGAGCTGCGGCGGGGTGGCGAAGTAGTTCGAGACGTGTGCGAGGGTGGCCGCCTGCGCCGCGATCGCGCCGACGAACACCGGGTGGGCGTGACCGAGCGAGTTGACCGCGATGCCCGCCAGGAAATCGAGGTACCGGCGGTCGTCGGCATCCCACAGGTAGGCCCCCTCACCGCGGACGAACATCGCCATCCGCGGTCCGAAGCTGCGCACCAGATCGCGCCCTGCGTCATCCTGCCAACTCATCCGAGCACCACTTCCGTTCCGATTCCCTTACTGGTGAAGATCTCCGCGAGCACCGAGTGCGGCACCCTCCCGTCGATGATCGCCGCGGTCGGGACGCCGCCTTCGACCGCGTCGAGGCATGCCTGCATCTTGGGGATCATCCCCGACTCCAGGCGCGGGAGCATCGCCCGCAGCTCCCCGGCCGTCAGGTGCGACACGAGCGAGTCGCGGTTCGGCCAGTCGGCGTACAGCCCGGGCACGTCGGTGAGCACGACGAGCTTGGCGGCGCCGAGCGCGACCGCCAGCGCCGCGGCCGCGGCATCCGCGTTCACATTCAGCGAGTGGCCGGGATGATCGAGGTCGGGCGCGATGCTCGAGACGACCGGGATGCGGCCCGCGGCGAGCTGATCGTGCACCGGGCGGGGGTCCACCTGCACGACGTCGCCGACCCGTCCGAGGTCGTGCTCGATCCCGTCGACGACGACGCCGCGACGACGACCGCCGAACAGGCCGGCATCCTCGCCCGACAGGCCGGTGGCGTGCGGGCCGTGCGCGTTGATCTTCGCGACGAGCTGCGGGTTGATCTGCCCGGTCAGCACCATGCGCACGACGCTGATCGCCTCGGTGCTCGTGACCCGATAGCCGCCTTTGAACTCGCTCGGGATCGCCAGCCGGTCGAGCATCGACGAGATCTGCGGACCGCCGCCGTGCACGACGACGGGCTTGACCCCGACGTAGCGGAGGTAGGCGATGTCGGCGGCGAACGCATCCTGCAGCTCTTCGCTGATCATCGCGTTGCCGCCGTACTTGATGACGACGACCTGGTCGCTGAAGCGCCGCAGCCAGGGCAGGGACTCGATGAGCGTCCGCGCTTTCGCGCTGGCTTCCGCGGGGTCGGTCTGCTGCAGATCGATGTCGGTCATGTCGCGTAGGCGCTGTTCTCGTGGACGTAGTCGTGGGTGAGGTCGTTCGTGAGGATCGTGGCGGTCGCCGCGCCGACCCGCAGGTCGATCAGCAGGTGGGTCGCGCGCGGCGTCAGGTCGACCTCGTCGCGCGCGGCATCAGGACCGCCCGCACTGCAGACGCGCACGCCGTTCATCCACACATCCACGTCGTAGGGATCGAACTCGGCATCGGTCGTGCCGATCGCCGCGAGCACGCGACCCCAGTTCGGGTCGTTGCCGAAGATCGCCGCTTTGAACAGGTTGTTGCGGGCGACCGAGCGCCCGACCTCGACCGCGTCGGACTCGGATGCCGCGTGCACGACCTCGATCGTGATGTCGTGGCTCGCGCCTTCGGCATCCGCCTGGAGCTGACGGGCGAGGTCGAAGCAGACCTCCCGCAGCGCGTCGGCGAAGTCGTCCGCGTCGGGGCGGATTCCGCTCGCGCCGCTCACCATCAGAGTCACCTGGTCGTTCGTCGACATGCAGCCGTCGGAGTCGAGCCGGTCGAACGTCGTTCCGGTCGCGCTGCGCAGCGCGGCGTCGGCGTCGGTCGCGTCGAGCACGGCATCCGTCGTCACGACCACGAGCATGGTCGCAAGGCCCGGTGCCAGCATCCCCGCTCCCTTCGCCATGCCGCCGATCGTCCAGCCGCCGCGGGAGAGGACGGACCGCTTGGGGCGGGAGTCGGTGGTCATGATCGCGAGGGATGCCGCCTCCCCGCCGTCGGCGCTCAGCCGGGCGATGCCCTGCGCGGTGCCCTCGAGCACCTTGGCGCGGAATGCCTCGTCACCGGTGCCGATGAGTCCGGTCGAGCAGATGAGCACGTCACCCGCGCTCACACCGAGGAGCTCAGCGGCCTTCTCGGCGGTCTGGTGCGTCGTCTGGAAGCCGAACGACCCGGTGAAGCAGTTCGCGCCGCCGGAATTGAGCACGATCGCCTCGACGGTGCCGTCCTGGATCACCTGCTGCGACCACAGGATCGGGTTTGCCTTCGCACGGTTTGAGGTGAAGACGGCGGCCCCCACCTTGAGCGGGCCGCGGTTGACCACGACCGCGACGTCGGGGTTGCCGCTGGATTTGAGCCCGACCGCGACTCCGGCGGCTTCGAAGCCCTGCGCTGCGGTGACACTCACGGGGCGACTCCGTTCACGGTGAGCGCAGTGGCCTCGGGCAGGCCGAGCGCGATGTTCAGTGACTGGATCGCCGCCCCGGCCGTGCCCTTGACGAGGTTGTCGACGGCGGCCACGACCACGACCCGGTTCGCGGCCCGATCGATCGCGAGTCCGAGCAGCGCGGTGTTCGCGCCGATCACATCCGCCGTGCGCGGGAACTCGCCCGCCGGGAGCAGCTGCACGAAGGTCTCGTCGCCGTACGTCGACTCCCAGGCATCGCGGATGTCGGCATCCGAGACCCCGGGCGCGATCGGCGCGGTGCTGGTGGCGAGGATGCCGCGGGCCATCGGAACGAGCACGGGGGTGAACGAGATCCGGATGCCTTCGGACGCGCCGGACTCGGGCCCCGGTACCGGATTCGGATGTGAGCCGCCGTGCGCGCCGCATCCGCCACCCGCGTCCGAATTGCGCGCCGCGACGAGCGCCTGGCGGATCTCGGGGATGTGCCTATGACTGCCTCCGACGGCGTACGGGTTCGCCGTACCGAGGATCTCGCTCGCGAGGAGGTTGGTCTTGAGGCTCTTGCCGGCCCCGCTCGGGCCGACCGCGAGCACCGTCACGATGTCCGACGGGTCGATCACACCGGCCGCCACCCCGGGTGCGAGGCTCAGGCTCACCGTGCTCGCGTTGCATCCCGGGGCAGCGATCCGCGTCGCGCCGACCAGGTTGTCACGCTGCTTTCCTCCCGGCACCGGGAGTTCGGGCACGCCGTAGGTCCACGGATCGTGGAAGTCGCCGCCGTAGAAGCGGTCCCAGTCGGCGCTGGACTCGAGCCGGTGGTCGGCACCCGCGTCGATCACGAGGGGGGTGTCGGCGAGCGCTTCGGTGTACTGACCGGACTGCCCGTGCGGGAGGGCGAGGAACACGATGTCGTGACCCGCGAGGATCTCCGGGGTCGAGGGCTCGAGGGTCAGGTGCGCCAGCGAGCGCAGGTGCGGCTGGTGCTGGATGAGCGGCTGACCGGCGTTCGAGTGAGCGGTCACGGTGCGGATCTCGACGTCGGGATGAGCCGCGAGGAGGCGCAGGATCTCGCCGCCCGCGTAGCCGGATGCGCCGGAGACGGCGACCGAATAGGTCATGGGTTCCACCTTATTTGTCCAGGGTCTGCGTGGCCGGATCGGCGACACCACTCAGACGCCTGGAAGGGCGGAGCGGGTCGCCTAGAGTCGGCGCTGGCCCAGACGTCGGCGGGCGCAGAACACCGTCGAAACGAGGGGGTGCGCGGCCGAAGGCATGCGGCGACGATAGCGGGCGCGCTCTGCGAGTCGCAAATCGAGCGTTGACGCAAAGCACTTTGTAATGCAAACTAATCTGCATGACCAACGAAAACGTCGCATCGTCGGATGCCGCGAGCGAGGCCGCCGGCATGCTCGGAGTGATCGACGCCCAGCGCCGATCGACCCAGAGCCGACTCGTGCGGGGCTACACGTGGCTGCTGATCGTGTGGGCGGCGGCCTGGGCGATCGGATTCGGTGCACTGTGGTTCGCGCAGGACATCGGCGGGGTGCCCGTCCTTCCACCCGTCGCCGCGTGGATCATCTTCGGCGCGAGCCTGGCGACGGCGATCGCCTGGTCGATCACCGCGGGGGTCCGCAGCGCCGGGTCGGGGATCCGTGGTGGCTCGCAGCTCCAGGGCGCGATGTACGGGTGGTCCTGGACCATCTCCATGGTCGCGGCGTGGCTGTTGATCGTCGGACTCCAGCGGGCGGGTCTCTCGCAGGATCTCGCCTCGCTGCTGTACCCCGGCCTGTTCGTGATGCTCGTGGGCGTGCTCTATCTCGCCGGCGGGGCCCTTTGGCGCTCCCCCGTGCAGTACGTCCTGGGGGTCGCCCTGATCGTCATCGCGACCGCCGCGACGTTCGTGGGCGCTCCCTTCCACTACCTCGTGTACGCCGTCGCCGCGCCGCTCGCCATGCTCGTCGTCGCGGTCCTCATGTTCCGAGGGGTCCTCGCGCACGAGCCGCGCCCGCGCACCGCCGCGGCAGAAGGCTGACGTCGTGGACGAGTTCGATCCGGTCATCCACGCGCCGGCGCGACTGCGCATCATGACGACCCTGACCGAGGCCCTCGCCGACGGCGATGAGATCACGTTCCCGGCGCTGCAGAAGCTCCTGGACATGACGGCAGGCAATCTGACGACCCACCTGACCAAGCTCGCGGATGCCGGCTACGTCGCGCTCACGAAGACGTTCGCCGGACGCAAGCCCGTCACGTACGTCGCACTCACAATCACGGGGCGCGCCGCATTCCAGGCGTATCGCGCCCAGCTGATCGCGCTGCTCGGAGGCACCTCGTGATCGACCCCGCGTTCGCCCGCGACCTCTTGTTCACCGCCGCGCTCTTCGGGGTCGTGACATTCGTCTGGACCGGCTGGGCGCAGGAGCGACCGCCGTCGACGGGGTGGCGGATCGTGCTCGCGCTGCTGGGCATCGCGGGCGCCGCGCTGGCCGGACTCACCATCCCCCGCCTGATCCGCTCGTGGGGTGAACCGACCGCGATGTCTCCCGGCACGCCCGCCTGGATCGTGTACATCGTCGTGTTCTGGCTCGAGGTGGTCGCGTTGATCGTCGGTGCGATCGTGCTGACGCGCACCGGCAGGAGGGAGCTGATCGCTCCGTTCGCGCTCCTCGTGGTGGGACTGCACTTCTTCCCGCTCGCGTGGGTGTTCGGACAGCTCATCCTCGTGATCGTCGCCGTGCTCATCACCGGGTCGGCGATCGCGGCGGCGCTGCTGCCGCGAAAGGCCTGCGCGCCCAGCTTCTGGT
>JAESFR010000270.1_pt1 | contig 16777 bp, 16 predicted proteins | sample 9266191 | NCBI WGS metagenome assembly JAESFR01 (sample SAMN14503063, study PRJNA617104) | algae metagenome | isolation source: Pleurocapsa minor HA4230-MV1 and co-occurring heterotrophs from cement on... | place: USA: Nuuanu Pali Lookout, Hawaii | collected 2009-07-20
TCACGGCCGGCGAATCGCACGGCCCCGAACTCGTCGCCATCATGGAGGGCCTGCCCGCCGGCGTGCCCGTCTCGCGCGCCGCGATCCAGGCTGATCTCGCCCGTCGCAAGCTCGGCTACGGCCGCGGCTCGCGCATGAAGTTCGAAGAGGACGAACTGACGATCTCGTCCGGCGTGGTGCACGGGCTCAGCCTCGGCAGCCCGATCGCGCTGCGCATCGGCAACACGGAATGGCCCAAGTGGGTCGAGGTGATGAGCGCAGAACCCGTCGAGCTCACCGACAAGTCCCGCGGGCGCGCCGCCGCCCTGACGCGCCCCCGGCCGGGTCATGCCGACCTGGTGGGCATGCAGAAGTACGGATTCGACGAGGCGCGCCCGATCCTCGAGCGCGCGAGCGCCCGGGAGACCGCCGCGCGCGTCGCGCTCGGGGCGCTTGCGCGCGGCTTCCTCTCCGAGCTCGGCATCCGGCTGGTCAGTCACACGCTCTCGATCGGCCCGGTGCGCGTCCCCGACGACGCCGCCCTCCCGTCACCCGATGACGTCGAGACCCTGGATGCCGACCCGCTGCGGTGCTTCGACCCGGCCACCTCCGCACGGATGGTCGCCGAGGTCGACGACGCGCGGAAGGACGGCGACACGCTCGGCGGTGTGGTGGAAGTCCTCGCCTACGGACTGCCTCCGGGGCTCGGCTCGCACGTGCACTGGGATCGGCGCCTGGATGCGAAGCTCGCGCAGGCGATCATGAGCATCCAGGCGATCAAGGGCGTCGAGGTGGGTGACGGGTTCGAGACCACGCGCCGGCGCGGCTCCGCGGCGCACGACGAGCTGTTCGTGACCGACGACGGGATCACCCGGTCGAGCGACCGCGCGGGAGGCACGGAGGGCGGCATGTCCACCGGCACCGTGCTGCGCGTGCGCGCCGGGATGAAGCCGATCGCGACGATCCCGCACGCGCTGCGCACGATCGACGTCGCCACCGGCGAGACGGCGTCCGCGCATCACCAGCGCTCCGACGTGTGCGCGGTGCCGGCCGCCGGCGTCGTCGCGGAGGCGATGGTCGCCGTCGTGCTCGCGGAGGTCGTCCTGGAGAAGTTCGGCGGCGACAGCGTCGCCGAGACGCGCCGCAATCTCGATGCCTACCTCGCGGCGATCCCCGAGACGCTCCGGACGAATCGCGCGAGCGACCCCGCTCTGCTCGAGCATGACCTCGCCCTCTGACGGGTCGCCCGGCAGCGCCCTCGTCCTGATCGGCCCGATGGGCGCGGGCAAGACGAGCATCGGCCGCCGGGTCGCACGCACGCTCGAGACGACGTTCACCGACACCGACAAGATCGTCGTCCGCGACCACGGGCCGATCCCGGAGCTGTTCGTGCGCCACGGCGAGGAGCACTTCCGCGCGCTGGAGCGTACGGCGGTGGCGGAGGCCCTCGCGAGAGGCGGAGTGATCGCGCTCGGCGGCGGCGCGATCCTCGACGCGCGGACCCGAGACGATCTCGCGACGCAGCGCGTGGTGTTCCTGACGGTGTCGCCCCGCATCGTCGCGTCCCGCATCCACGGCAGCGACCGCCCGCTGCTGGCCGACGCCGATCCCGTCGCGCGCTGGCAGCGCATCTTCGACGAGCGGCGGCCGCTGTACGAGTCCGTCGCCGACCTCACCCTCGATACGTCCTCCGGCCCGCTCGCCGCCGTCGTCGCGACGATCGTGGCATGGGCAGGAGAGACCCGGAACGCACAGGAGCACGCATGACCGAGGCCACCACGATCCCGGTGCCCGGCGACGGAGGCTATGCCATCACCGTCGGCCGCGGCATCCTCGACCGGGTCGGCGACGCGCTGGATCCCGCGGTGCGCAAAGTGCTCGTGGTCCACCCGCCGACTCTCGCCGCCGCGGCCGCGAGCCTGCGCGAGCGACTGCTGGAGGGCGCCGCACGCGAGGTGCTGCTGGCCGAGATCCCCGACGCCGAGGCCGGCAAGCGGGTCGAGGTCGCCGCCTTCTGCTGGCAGGTGATGGGTCAGGCGGACTTCACGCGGACCGACGCCGTGATCGGCTTCGGCGGGGGAGCGGTGACCGACCTCGCCGGGTTCGTCGCGGCGACCTGGCTGCGCGGTGTGCAGCTCGTCCAGGTGCCCACGACGGTGCTCGGGATGGTCGACGCCGCGGTCGGCGGCAAGACCGGGATCAACACCGCCGAGGGCAAGAACCTCGTCGGTGCCTTCTGGGCACCGCGGGCCGTCGTGTGCGACCTCGACCTGCTCGCCTCGCTGTCATCCAACGAGGCGGTGGCGGGGTTCGCGGAGGTCGTCAAGGCCGGGTTCATCTGGTATCCCGAGATCCTCGATCTGGTCGAGGCCGACCCGGCCGCCGCGGTCGATCCGACCAGCGCGGCGTTCCGGCGGTGCATCGAACTCGCCATCTCGATGAAGGCGCATGTCGTGGGCGAGGACTTCCGCGAGGGGGGCCTTCGGGAAGTGCTCAACTACGGGCACACGCTCGGGCACGCGATCGAGCACGCCGAGCGCTACCGCTGGCGTCACGGCGCCGCGATCTCGGTCGGCATGATGTACGCCGCCGAGCTGTCCCGGCTCGCCGGCCGGCTTCCGGATGCCGTCGCGCAGCGCCACCGCGACGTCCTCGAGCTGCTGGGGCTTCCCACGTCCTATCGCGCCGGGGCGTGGCCTCAGCTGCTCGCGACGATGCAGCGCGACAAGAAGAGCAGGGGCGGGATGCTGCGGTTCGTCGTGCTCGATGACATCGCCCGACCCACCATCCTCCAGGCGCCCGACGAATCGCTGCTGTTCGCCGCCTACCAGGAGGTCACCGGCTGAGCGCGTGATCTGTGCGCGCACACGAACGGATGCCGCCCCCCAGCGGGGAGCGGCATCCGTTCGTTCTGAGGGACGTCAGACCGCGACGGCGACCCGGTCGTGCCGCTCGGAGCGCTCACCGAGGTCGTGGGTGGGCACCGTGCGGGTCTCGCGGGCGGTGAGGGCGCTCACCGACGCGATGATCGCGATGACCGCCGTGAAGACGCTGATCACGACCCAGCCGCCGTCCTGCACCCCGCCCAGCGCCGTGACGATGGTGGGGGCGAATCCGGCCATGAGGAAGCCCAGCTGCGTGCCGATCGCCATTCCGGAGAATCGCACGCGGGTCGAGAACATCTCGCCGTAGAACGAGGGCCACACCGCATTCGCGGCGGCGTACCCGAACGAGAAGGTCGCGATGGCCAGCGCGAAGGTGAGCACCGCGTTGCCGCCGCTCATCGAGAGCATGTAGAAGGGCATCAGCGCGGCGGAGGACAGCGCCCCGTAGATGAAGACCGGCTTGCGGCCGATGCGGTCGGCGAGCATGCCGAACAGCGGCTGCGTGCCCAGGGCGAAGAAGTTCGCGACCACCACGAGCCACAGCGTCAGCGCGGCATCCAGTCCCACCTCTTTGCCGTACGCGAGCGCGAGATTGCCGAAGACCGTCGAGACGGCGGCGATGAACGCGCAGAAGATCACGCGGAGGACGTCGCGCCAGTGGTCGCGCAGCAGGGGGATGAGCGGCATCCGTGCAATGCGGCCCTCGGCCTTGGCGTCTTCGAACTCGAGGGTCTCGTGCAGCGAGCGGCGGATGAAGTACGCCACGAGCACCACGATCGCGCTCAGCCAGAACGGCACGCGCCATCCCCACGTGTACTTGATCTCGTCGGGCATCGCGACGACCGGGATGAAGATCAGCGCCGCGAGGATCTGGCCGCCCTGAGTTCCGGTGAGGGTCCAGGACGTGAAGAACGAGCGGCGGTCATCGGGTGCGTGCTCGAGCGTCAGGGAGGAAGCGCCGGCCTGCTCGCCCGCGGCCGACAGACCCTGCAGGAGTCGGCAGAGGACCAGCAGCGCAGGCGCCCACCAGCCGATCTGCTCGTATCCGGGCAGGCATCCGATGACGAATGTCGACACGCCCATCAGGATCAGGGTGAACATCAGCACCTTCTGACGCCCGATCCGGTCGCCGAAGTGGCCGAGGATCACGGCGCCCACGGGCCGCGCGATGTAGGCGAAGCCGAAGGTGGCGAAGGACATCACGAGCGCCGCCTGGTCGCCCGAGGGGAAGAAGACGGTGGGGAAGATCAGCGCGGCGGCCGATCCGAAGAGGAAGAAGTCGTAGTACTCGACGGCGCTGCCCATGAAGCTGGCGATCGCCGCCCTCACGGGGGTCTTCCGCGTCGTTGCGGTTGCGGACATCGGGGTTCTCCTAACGGGATAGGACGTCGTGCGACGTCACGAGGTGGTGGAAGTTCGCGGTCATGCGCTCGGCATCGGGCCGCACACCGGTGATGAGCTCGAAAGCGTCGACGGCCTGGAAGACGGCCATCCGGCCGCCGTCGAGGGTGCGGCATCCCGCCTCGCGCGCGGCTTCGAGCAACGCGGTGCGATAAGGCCGGTAGACGATGTCCGCGACCCACAGCTGCGGACGCAGCAGATCGGGCGCGAAGGGGATGCCGGGGTGCTCGAGCATCCCGGTGGGGGTGCAGTGGACCACGCCGTCCGCCCGAGCGAGCGCGGCTTCGAGCTCATCCGGGCCTACGACGTCGACCCGGTCGCCGCCGTGTCGGCTGCGCAGCTCGGTGGCGAGCTCCGCCGCTCGAGCGGGGTCCAGATCGATCAGGGTGAGGTGCCGCGCACCCAGCCGCAGCAGTGCGTCCGCCACGGCCGACCCTGCGCCGCCCGCCCCGAGTTGGACGAGCTCGTCGGTCGCCGCCCCCGGGAGACCGGTCGTGAACGCGGCGGCGAACCCGGTGGTGTCGGTGTTGTACCCGATGCGTCCCCGATCGGTGAAGACCACCGTGTTGCATGCGCCCAGCGCCGCAGCGACGGGGTCGACCTCATCGAGGTGCTCGAGCACGAGCCGCTTGCAGGGGTGCGTGATGTTCAGCGCGTCGAAGCCCAGACGCTCGGCCCAGTCCAGGACGTCTCCGATGTCGGTGGGGGACAGGCCGAGCACGGTGAGGTCGATCGGCCGGTAGACGTACGGGATTCCCAGTGCCGCGGCTTCGGCCATATGCATCGGCGGGGTCAGCGACGGGGTCACGCCGGTACCCACGAGGCCCACGAGATAGGGACGGTCTTGCGACACTCGGTACTCCTTCGTCCGATCCGGCTAATGTACTAACCGGTACGTTCAGAGTGAACCATCGTCAGGCGACCCTGTCAAGAGGGGGTGCCGAGGCCGGGCGTCCGGTCAGCGCGCGGTGAGCCAGCCCACGATGACATCGCCGATCATCGCGCGCAGGTGCGCGCGCCGCGACGGCTGGGTGAAGTCGACGTCGAAGAGGTAGCCGAACGTGTACTGGTTGGCCACCTGGAAGACGCAGTACGAGCTGATGACGAGGTGCACGTCGACCGCGTCGACGTCGGCGCGGAACACACCTGCGGCGCGCCCGCGCTCGAGGATCTCGTCGAGGAGGGTCTTCGCCGACTGCGAGAGGGTGCGCAGGGAATCGATGCGTCGGATGAACTCTCCGCGGTGGATGTTCTCGATCGCCACGAGGCGGATGAACGCGTCGTGGCTCACGTGGTGATCGAACGTGAGCTCGGCAAGTTCGCGCACCGCGGCGACCGGATCCGTGTGGCGGACGTCGATCGCTCGTTCGGCCTCGCGGATGCCGCGATACGCGTTCTCGAGCACGGCGAGGTACAGACCCTCCTTCGAGCCGAAGTAGTAGTAGATCATGCGCTTCGTGGTGCGCGTGCGCTCGGCGATCACGTCGACCCTCGCGCCGGAGTAGCCGTCTTCGGCGAAGACCTCGGTCGCGACGGCGAGGAGTTCGGAGCGGGTGCGCTCGGCGTCGCGCTGCTGGGTGGTCACGCGGCAAGGATATCGACGGCAGGGGAGAAGCCCGCTCCGCCCGCCCTTCCGCGAGTAATGTACTAGCTGGTACATTCGGTGCGATGAAGACGTCGATCGCCACCGTGTGCATCAGTGGAACCCTGGTGGAGAAGCTGCATGCGTGCGCGGCAGCCGGCTTCGACGGAGTCGAGATCTTCGAGCCCGACCTGATCGCCGCGCCGGAGAGCCCCGAGGAGATCCGGGCGGTCGCATCGCGGCTCGGCCTCTCGCTCGACCTGTACCAGCCCCTTCGCGATGTCGAGGGGGTCGACGAGGTGACCTTCCGCGATGTCCTCCGACGAGCAGAAGCGAAATTCGCCCTCATGCGTCGGCTCGGCATGAGCATGGTGCTGTGCTGCAGCAATGTCGCGACGGCCACCGTCGACGACGACGAGGTCAGTGCCGACCAGCTTCGCCGGCTCGGAGACCTCGCGCAGTCGTACGGTGTCCGGATCGCGTTCGAGGCGCTGGCCTGGGGGAGGTACATCGACGACTACCGTCGGGCCTGGCGGGTGGTGCAGCTCGCCGACCATCCCGCGGTGGGGGTGTGCCTCGACTCCTTCCACATCCTCTCCCGCGGGCATGACCCCGCGGCGATCGCGACGATCCCCGCCGACAGGATCTTCTTCCTGCAGCTGGCCGACGCGCCGTCGCTCGAGCTGGACGTGCTCTCGTGGAGTCGCCACCACCGGCTCTTCCCGGGAGAGGGGGCCTTCGATCTGACGGGGTTCGTCGGAGCGGTGCTGGATGCCGGATACGCCGGGCCGCTGTCGCTCGAAGTGTTCAACGACACGTTCCGCCAGACCGAGCCCCACCGCACGGCGGTGCACGCACGACGATCGCTGCGCTGGCTCGAGGACGCCGTCGCCCGGAGCGGTCGCGGAAGCAGCGCCGAGCTCGCCCTGCTGCCCGAGGTCACCGCGCCGGAGGGCTTCGACTTCGTCGAGGTGAAGTCCGAGGACACGTCCGGCGTCGAGTCGCTCCTCGAACTCGCGGGTTTCACCTCGCGCGGACGGCATCGCACCAAGCCGGTCTCGCTCTGGAGCGCGGGTGCGGCGCGGGTGGTGCTGAACGAGCAGCATGCCCGCGACCTGAGCCCGCATCTCGCCGCGATCGGCTTCTGCGTCACGGATCCGGATGCGGTGCGCACCCGCGCCCGCGAACTCGGCACCCCCTTGGCCTACCGGCGCACCTATGCGAGCGAACAGGCGCTGGATGCCGCGATCGCGCCCGACGGCACCGAGATCTACTGGACGACGACGCCGGCGGACGCGGACGAGCCCGAGTGGGTCGCCGAGTTCGAGCACGGCGAGCCGGTCGGACGCTCCCGAGTGGTGGGCATCGACCATGTGAGCGTCACCCTGCCCTGGCAGGTGCACGACGAGTCGGCGCTCTTCTACACGTCGGTGTTCGCACTCGAATCCCCGCACGCCACCGAGGTCGCCGGGCCGCAGGGCCTCGTGCAGAGCCGTGTGATCCGCTCGCGCGACGGACGGGTGCGCATCCCGTTGAACGTCGCGCCGCCGATCGTCGCCGAGCAGGGGCATCCGAGCGGGCTGCCGCGGCACGTGGCCTTCTCGTGCACGGGCATCATCGAGCTCGCGCGCGAGGTGCGTGCACGCGGCCTGGACATCCTGCCCATCCCGGCCAACTACTACGACGATCTGGGTGCCCGCCTCGATCTGCCGACCGACCGCGTCGATGAACTCCGCGCACTCGATCTGGTCTACGACCGCGACGGGGAATCGGAGTATCTGCAGTTCTACACGCGCACGCAGGGGCAGATCTTCTTCGAGTTCGTCGAGCGCCGGGGCCGCTACGACGGCTTCGGTGCGGGCAACGCACCGGTGCGCCTGAGCGCCCAGGGCCGCGCCTCGGCGCGCTGGTAGGGTGCGAGCGTGACGACCCCCCGACGCCTGCTGCTGGTCAACGGCCCGAACCTCAATCTGCTCGGAACCCGGGAGCCCGCCGTCTACGGGACCTCGACGCTCGCCGATGTCGAGCGCATCGCCACGGAGGCCGCCGCCGCGCGCGGATTCGAGATCCACGCGATCCAGAGCAACCATGAGGGCGTCCTGATCGACGCGATCCACGGCGCGCGAGAGTCGTGCGCGGGCATCGTGATCAACCCGGGGGGCCTCACCCACACGTCGGTCGTGCTGCGTGACGCGCTGTCGGGCGTGGGGCTGCCGGTCGCCGAGGTGCACATCAGCAACGTCCTCGAGCGGGAGGAGTTCCGACACCACTCGTACGTGGCGGATGTCGCGGTCGTGCACGTCGTCGGCGAGGGGGTGGGCGGATATGCGACCGCGATCGCGCGTCTCATCTCGGTGATCGCAGGCCAGGCCGAAGGCTGAGATCGGGGTCATCCCGTAGAATCGAACGTCGGGCCGTGAATCGCCCGCAGTCTTCCCACACGAAACGGAACTTCCCAGCCATGGCATCCACCGCAGACATCCGCAACGGCGTCGTCCTCAGCATCGACGGACAGCTGTGGAACGTCATCGAGTTCCAGCACGTCAAGCCCGGCAAGGGCGGGGCCTTCGTGCGCACGAAGCTCAAGAACGTCGTCTCGGGCAAGACCGTCGACCGCACCTACAACGCCGGCGCGAAGATCGAGATCGAGAACGTCGATCGCCGTGACTTCACGTACCTGTACAACGACGGCGAGGGCTTCGTCTTCATGGACGTCGCGGACTACGACCAGATCACCGTGCCCGCCACGATCGTCGGCGACGCGGCGAACTTCCTCCTCGAGAACCAGCAGGTGCAGATCGCCCTCAACAACGGCAACCCGCTGTACGTCGAGCTCCCGGCATCCGTGGTCCTGGAGATCACCTACACCGAGCCCGGACTGCAGGGCGACCGCTCGTCGGCCGGCACCAAGCCCGCCACTGTCGAGACGGGCTACGAGATCCAGGTTCCGCTGTTCCTCGAGACCGGCACGAAGGTCAAGGTCGACACCCGCACGGGCGACTACCTCGGCCGCGTCAACTGACCTCGTCCCGCTGATCGGATGAGTGCTCGGACGAAAGCGCGCAAACGCGCCCTCGACATCCTGTTCCAGTCGGACGTCCGCGGTGACGACCTCGCGACGACCCTCGCGGTCGAAGCGCGGCGGGCTGCGAACGAACCGTCGCGCGAGTCGTCGTGGCTGTACGCCCGCGAGATCGTCGACGGTGTGATCGACAACGCCGACGAGATCGACGAGCAGATCACCACGTTCGCGAAGGACTGGTCACTCGCGCGGATGCCCGCCGTCGACCGTGCGATCCTGCGCATCGCGGTCTGGGAGGTCCTGTACAACCCCGACGTGCCGACCGCCGTCGCGATCGACGAGGCGGTCGAACTCGCGAAGGAGTTCTCCACCGACGACTCCGGCGCGTTCGTCCACGGCGTCCTGGCGCGGATCGCCCGCTCCTCCTGAACCACCGGCTCGTTATCCCCGGCCCGTCCGCCAGGTCGCTCGAGCGACCGCGCCGTAGACTCGTCGGGTCGCAAAATGACGGAATCCAAGGAGTTGAGCGAGCCCCATGAGGATCACCGGCCTCGGCCACGCAGGCATGTTCATCGAGACCCTGGGCGGCAGCATCCTGTGCGACCCGTGGGTCAAGCCCGCCTTCTTCGGTTCGTGGTTCCCGTTTCCGGATAACCGCGCACTCGACTGGGAGCGCTACGGCAAGGCCGACTTCCTCTACGTGAGCCACCGTCATCGCGATCACTTCGACCCCTGGCTGCTCGAGCGCTACGTGCCGAAGGACATCGAGGTCCTCCTGCCGGACTACCCGACCGACGAGCTCGAGCAGGATCTGCGCGCGCTGGGCTACGAGAACATCATCTACACGCATGCCGGGGAGGTCATCGAGCGCGGACCGCTCAAGATGATGGTCAACCCGCTCCGCGCCCCGAGCGACGGTCCGATCGGCGATTCGAGCCTGTCCGTCGACGACGGCACCGCGTCGATCCTCAACCAGAACGACTCGCACCCCCTCGACCTCGATCGCCTGTTCGACTTCTCGCGTCCCGAGGCGTACTTCACGCAGGTGTCGGGCGCGATCTGGTGGCCGATGGTCTACGACCTGCCGCAGGACGCGAAGCGCAACTTCGCGCACCTCAAGCGCGAAGCCCAGCACAAGCGCGCGATGCACTACGTCGACCGTGTGGACGCCCCGCACGTGTTCCCGATGGCCGGGCCGCCCATGTTCCTGCGCGACGAGCTGTTCCGCTACAACTGGGAGGGCCGCGACGGCGATGCGATCTTCACGAGCCAGACGCAGTTCCTCGAGCGCATGGCCGAGGAGTCGCCGTCGCACACCGGTCACCTGTTCGTGACGGGCACGGTCGTCGATCTGGATCACGGCGACCTCTCGGTCACGCAGACGCTGTACTCGGATGCCGAACTCGAGCGCATGTTCGGACCCGAGCGGTGGGACTACTTCGCCGAGCAGCAGGCAGCGCGGCAGGCGGAGCTCCGCGACGAGGAGGCCTCCCGGGCGGAGGTGCTGCCCCCGGCGGAGATGCTCGCCGCGATCAAGGAGTGGTGGGAGCCGCTGCTGCGGCGCGGGCGGATCTTCCGCGAGGGGGTCGGCGGGCCGGTCCGCTACACGATCGGCGATCTGGACATGGTCGTGGACTTCCCGAAGGCCAAGGTGCGCGAGTACGCGGGGGAGGAGACGGGGTACTGGTTCACCATCCCGGCCGACCTCGTCTCGACGAACATCCGCGACCACGAGATCGACTGGTCCAACTCGATCTTCCTGTCGATGCAGTTCCAGGCGGGGCGCGTCGGCAAGTTCAACGAGTTCATCTACACCTTCATGAAGTGCCTATCGCGCGACCGCATCGAGTACGTCGAGAACTGGTACGCCGAGCAGTCCGACGTGTCGGAAGACGTGCAGTTGGGCGACTGGGTCCTGCAGCGCCGGTGCCCGCACCTGCGTGCCGACCTGTCCAAGACCGGCAAGATCGAGGACGGCGTGCTCACGTGCAGCCTGCATGACTGGAAGTGGGACCTCAGCAGCGGCAAGTGCCTCACGACGCACGGCCATCCGATCCGGGCGCACGCCGCCGAGGACGCGCTGACCCGGGCGGCCAACGCGCCCGCGGTCGCCTAGGGGGTCTTTCTCCGGGAGGAGATCCCCCATCGGGAGGACCGTTCGCCGGAATCCCACCTCCCGATCGTGAATCTCCTCTGATTCACGGCTCGCGGCGCCTAAGGGGCCCTGCGCGCGCTGCGCGCGGCGAGGACGCCCGCGACGGGTCCGAGCACGAACAGACTCGCCCAGAGGAGCTTGGCGGGAGTCGCGCCCACGAGGATCGCGACCGGGATCGACGCCAGGAACACGATCGGCGTGACGAGCGAGTTCACCAGGTACCAGGCATTCTCACGCCGCGTCAGCGGGTGGCGCTCGAGCCCTCGCGCGCGGGCGACCTCGAACATGAGCAGCAGCGTGAGCGCGACCAGGGCGATGTTCGCGGCGTACATCGCCGTCGGCAGGGCGAGATCGGCCGAATCCGGGTCGCTGATTCCCTGCGTCGTGAAGGCGAGCAGGATCACCAGAGCAGCACCCAGCAGATTCAGGAACATCGTCGGACCGTCGAGGCCGCGCAGCTGGCGCATCGCGCGGGTGTTGGCGCGCCAGAACACGGCGATGACCGCGAAGCTCAGTCCGAAGCCGAAGACCTGCACCGGAAGGCCCGACTGCGCGAGCGAGGAGAGATCCGTCCAGGCATCGGCCGACGGCGCATCGACATTCGCGATCAGCAAGGTCGCGGCGAAGCCGTAGATCGCATCGAGGAAGGAGACACCCCGGCCGAACTCGAACGACTTCCGCGACGCGTACGAGTCCGTGTCGGCCGTGTGGGAGCCCTCGGGGAGCGCCGGCCGCGGCGTGGCCTCCGTCATGACCCCAGAGTGGCATCGCTCATCGGGGGCACGCCGCAGGCGCACCGTCCGGTTCCGGTAGGATCGAGGCGAGCAACCTTTAACCCCGTCCCGTGAGGCGGAGAAGGGAGCGGCGGATGAGCACGCGGACCGTGCTGCATGAGGCCGACATCGCCCGAGCGCTGACTCGGATCTCCCACGAGATCCTCGAGTCCAATCGCGGGCCGGACTCTCTCGTCGTCCTCGGCATCCCGACACGCGGCGTCGCGCTCGCGCACCGCATCGCGAGTCTCCTCGAGGAGTTCAGCGGATCCTCCGTCCCGGTGGGGGCCCTGGACATCACGATGTACCGCGACGACCTGCACCGGCATCCCACGAGGTCGCCGCAGCCGACCTCGATCCCGGCCGGCGGGATCGACGGCAGGGTGGTCGTCCTCGTCGACGACGTGCTGTTCTCCGGCCGCAGCATCCGCTCGGCGCTGGACGCCCTGCAGGACATCGGGCGCCCCGCCGCCGTGCGCCTGGCCACCCTCGTGGACCGCGGTCATCGCGAGCTGCCGATCCGCCCCGACTTCGTGGGCAAGAATCTGCCCAGCGCCTCCGACGAGCGCGTGAACGTGCGACTTGCCGAGGTCGACGGCGAGGAGTTCGTCTCGATCGAGGGGGCCGGCGCGTGAGGCACCTGCTGGACACGAAGACGCTCGGGCGAACCGCCGCCCTGGAGATCCTCGACGTCGCGGAGGACATGTCCGCGACGCAGCAGCGCGAGATCAAGAAGCTTCCGACCCTGCGCGGCAAGACGGTCGTCAACCTGTTCTTCGAAGACTCCACGCGCACGCGCATCTCGTTCGAGGCCGCGGCGAAGCGCTTGAGCGCCGACGTCATCAACTTCTCGGCGAAGGGCTCGAGCGTCTCGAAGGGGGAGTCGCTGCAGGACACCGCGCAGACGCTGCAGGCGATGGGGGCGGATGCCGTCGTCATCCGTCACGGCGCCTCCGGCGCTCCGCGCACCCTCGCTACGAGCGGCTGGATCACCGCGGGCGTCGTGAACGCCGGCGACGGCACGCACGAGCACCCCACGCAGGCGCTCCTGGACGCGTACACGATCCGCAAGCGGCGGTTCGGCGACGACAGCCGCGGGCGCGACCTGTCCGGCGTGCAGGTGACGATCGTGGGCGACATCCTGCACTCCCGGGTGGCGCGATCGAACATGTGGCTGCTGAACACGCTCGGCGCCGAGGTGACCCTCGTCGCGCCGCCGACTCTCATCCCGCAGGACGTGTCGGGGTGGCCGGTGCGCGTCGAGTACGACCTCGACGAGGCCCTCGCCGCCGAACCAGACGCGCTTATGATGCTGCGCATCCAGCTCGAGCGCATGAATGCGGCGTATTTCCCCACTGAACGGGAGTATTCCCGTCGCTGGGGTCTGGACGCGCGCAGGCTGGAGGCTCTGCGGGGCGATAGCATTGTCATGCATCCGGGCCCGATGAACCGCGGCCTCGAGATCTCCGCCGAAGCCGCCGATTCTGCTCGATCGACCGTGCTCGATCAGGTGACGAACGGCGTCTCGGTGCGGATGGCGGTGCTCTACCTGCTGCTGGCCGGCGAACGCGACGGCTCGCGGGCCCACGACGAGAACGAGGAGGCGAGATGACCGCCCTTCGACACGCCGCCACCGGCGGCGACTCAGGGACCGAGACGCTGCTGATCAAGGGTGCACGACTCGAAGGCGGCGGCGCCGCCGATCTGATCGTCGAGGGCGGCGTGATCGCCGAGACCGGCACCGCGCTCTCGCGTGCCGGCGCGACCGTGATCGATGCCGACGGCCTGGTCGCGCTTCCCGGACTGGTCGACCTGCACACCCATCTGCGCGAGCCCGGATACGAGGCGTCCGAGACGGTGCTGACCGGCTCGCGTGCGGCGGCAGCGGGCGGGTATACGACGGTGTTCGCGATGCCGAACACCTCGCCGGTCGCGGACACGGCCGGAGTGGTCGAGCAGGAGCTCGCCCTCGGCGAGGCCGCCGGGTTCGTCACGGTCCAGCCGATCGGCGCGGTGACGGTCGGCCAGAAGGGCGAGCGTCTCGCCGAGCTCGGTGCGATGGCCGACTCGCGCGCCCGCGTGCGGGTCTTCAGCGACGACGGCTTCTGCGTGTGGGACCCGCTGATCATGCGCCGCGCGCTCGAGTACGTGAAGTCCTTCGACGGCGTGATCGCCCAGCACGCGCAGGACCCCCGCCTGACCGAGGGGGCCCAGATGAACGAGGGCGCCGTGTCGGCCGAGCTCGGACTCGCGGGATGGCCCGCGGTCGCCGAGGAGTCGATCATCGCGCGCGACGTGCTGCTGGCCGAGCACGTCGGCTCGCGCCTGCACGTGTGCCACCTCTCCACCGCCGGGTCGGTCGAGATCATCCGCTGGGCCAAGCGTCGCGGAGTGGACGTCACGGCCGAGGTCACGCCGCACCACCTGCTGCTGACCGACGAACTGGCGCGCGGCTACGACGCCCACTTCAAGGTCAACCCCCCGCTCCGCCGCGAGGAGGACGTCCGCGCCGTGCGCGAAGGCCTGGCCGACGGCACGATCGACATCGTCGCGACCGACCACGCGCCACATCCGGCCGAGGCGAAGGCGTGCGAGTGGCCCGCCGCGGCGAACGGCATGGTGGGCCTGGAGAGCGCACTGCGCGTCGTTCAGCTCGCGATGGTCGACACCGGTCTGCTGACCTGGCCCGACATCGCCCGCGTCATGTCGCGCACCCCCGCGCGCATCGGCCGGCTCGCGGGTCACGGCACTCCGCTGTCGGCCGGTGAAGCGGCATCCCTGACGCTGTACGACCCCGCGCCGAACCGTCCGTTCACGAAGGCCGACCTCCACGGCCGCAGCGTGAACTCGCCCTACCTCGGCCGTGAGCTGCCCGGCGAAGTGCGCTGGACCCTGCACGCCGGGCTCGCGACCGTGGTCGACGGGACGCTCCTGGACGCCCCCGGGGCGCGCTCGTGACCCGCGAAGGGGCCTTGCTGATCACGATCGCAGCGGTGATCGTGCTCTTCGGCGTGCTGGCGTGGGCCTGGTGGCGACGCACGCGCCGCGACTCCGGGCTGCACGCGCCGGTGGGCGAAGTCCCGGTCGGCGCGGCCACGCTCGCCGCCCACGAGGTGCTCTACGTCGCCACGACGCGTCACGACGAGCCGCTGGAGCGGCTCGCGATCCGCGGACTCGCGTTCCGCTCGCGCGCCGACATCACCGTCACCGACGCCGGGCTCGCCTTCGACCTCACCGGCCAGCCCCGCCTGTTCCTGCCCGCCGACCGGATCGTCGACGTCGACCAGGCGACGGTGGCGATCGACCGCGTCGTGGAGCGCGACGGTCTCGTCCGCATCGCCTGGCGTGCGGATGCCGCGACCGTCGTGGACTCCTACCTCCGCCCCCAGAACGCTTCCGCGCGCGCCGTCTCCGACGAGATCGCCGCGATCCTCGAATCGAAAGGAACGGACGCATGACGCTCCTTCCCCCCGGCGCGGCCCGCGCCGCCGACCCCGCCGTGCTCGTCCTCGAGGACGGCACGCGCCACGCGGGCCGCGCGTACGGCGCCCGCGGCACGACCCTCGGCGAAGTCGTCTTCGCGACCGGCATGACCGGATACCAGGAGACCCTGACCGACCCGTCCTACGCCGGCCAGATCGTGCTGCAGACCGCCCCGCACATCGGAAACACCGGCATGAACGCGGAAGACCCCGAGTCGCGCCGCATCTGGGTGGCCGGCTACATCGTGCGCGACCCGTCGCGCGTCGTGTCGAACTGGCGCGCCGAGGAGTCTCTCGATGACGCCCTCGTGAATGACGGCATCATCGGGATCAGCGGCATCGACACCCGCGCGGTCACGCGCCACATCCGCTCGGCGGGCAGCATGCGCGGCGGGATCTTCTCGGGCGACGCGGCGCGCCTCGACCCCGACGAGCAGCTGCGCCAGGTGCGCGAAGCGCCGCAGATGGCCGGGCAGAACCTGTCCGCCGACGTCTCGGTCTCCGCCGCCGAGGTGACTCCGGCGACGGGCGAGCGGATCGGCAACCTCGCGGTGCTCGACCTCGGGGTCAAGCAGGCGACGGTGAACAACCTCGCGGCGCGCGGCTTCGACGTGCACGTGCTGCCGCAGGACGTCACGATCGACGAGCTCCGCGCGATCGATCCGGTCGCGGTCTTCTACTCGAACGGCCCCGGCGACCCCGCCGCATCCGGCGATCACGTCGAACTGCTGCGCGGCGTGCTCGATGACGGCCTGCCGTTCTTCGGGATCTGCTTCGGAAACCAGCTCCTGGGCCGCGCGCTCGGCCTCGGCACGTACAAGCTCCCCTTCGGACACCGCGGGATCAACCAGCCCGTGCTGGACAAGAGCACCGGTCGTGTGGAGATCACCTCGCACAACCACGGCTTCGCGGTGGACGCCCCGCTGGAGGGCTCATTCGACAGCCCGAACGGCTACGGCCGCATCGAGGTGAGCCACATCGGCCTGAACGACAACGTGGTGGAGGGCCTGCGCGCCCTCGACATCCCCGCCTTCTCGGTGCAGTACCACCCCGAGGCGGCGGCCGGTCCGCACGATGCCAACTACCTCTTCGACCGGTTCCGGGAACTGGTCGTGGCCACCCTCGCCGCAAAGGACTCGAAGTAATGCCCAAACGCGACGACATCAACAGCGTCCTGGTGATCGGCTCGGGTCCGATCGTGATCGGTCAGGCCTGCGAATTCGACTACTCCGGCACCCAGGCCTGCCGCGTGCTGCGCGAGGAGGGCGTGCGCGTCATCCTGGTGAACTCGAACCCGGCGACGATCATGACCGACCCGGACTTCGCCGACGCGACCTACATCGAGCCGATCACGTGGCAGGTGATCGAGACGATCATCGCGAAGGAGAAGCCCGACGCGATCCTGCCCACCCTCGGCGGCCAGACCGCGCTGAACGCCGCGATCGCGCTGCACAACCACGGCATCCTCGAGAAGTACGACGTCGAGCTCATCGGCGCG
>JAESFR010000271.1_pt1 | contig 16761 bp, 17 predicted proteins | sample 9266191 | NCBI WGS metagenome assembly JAESFR01 (sample SAMN14503063, study PRJNA617104) | algae metagenome | isolation source: Pleurocapsa minor HA4230-MV1 and co-occurring heterotrophs from cement on... | place: USA: Nuuanu Pali Lookout, Hawaii | collected 2009-07-20
TCGGTGTTCACGAACGTGCGGAAGTACCTGTTGCGCGCCCGGCGTGCGACGGCGTCGGCGGTCTCCTGGCTCACGGAGGAGATGACGGCGGCGGTCGGCTGCTCGCGGGCGATCTCCAGGGCGAGGTTCGGTCCCGACGCCACGGCGATGCGCGCCGGATCGCAGTGCAGCTCCTGTTCGATCACCTGGCTCATGCGCAGACCGCTGCGGCGCTCGACCCCCTTCATGAGGGAGACGATCGGAGCCTCCGTGCTGGTGACGAGCGGGCGGACGGCCTTCAGGTTCTCGCGCACCGCCTGGCTGGGGATCGAGAGATAGACCTGCTCGGCGCCGTCGAGCGCTTCGGACAGGTGATGCGTCGCGGTCATGCCGCGTGGGAGGTTGATCCCCGGCAGGTACTCGCTGTTGCGCTTGGCCTCGTTGATCTCGTGCGCGAGCTCGGGACGCCGCGCCCACATGGTCACGTGCGCGCCCCCGTCGGCGAGGATCTTGCCGAACGTGGTCCCCCAGCTCCCCGCGCCGACCACGGTGACCCGTGGCGCTGCGGCATCCGCTCTACGACTCAAGGCGACCCGTCTCTCTCTGCCCGTGATCGGCGGGGTTCCAGCGCTTCTCGGGAGCCGGCTCGCCGCGCAGCTGTGCCAGAAGCTGCGCGATCGCGTTCATCAGCCGGTCGGTGCCCGACACGAGTGCCGCCGGCGGTGCGCCCTTGCCGCCGAACTCGCTGAGATCCACGGGGTCGCCCACGATCACCTTCACGTGACGCCGCAGCGGCCACAGGCTCAGCTTCCCGTAGCGCGGGAGGATGTCCTGCGCTCCCCAATGGGCGAGCGGGATCAGCGGGATGCCGTCGGCGAGGGCGAGCCGCACCGCGCCGGTCTTGCCGCGCATCGGCCACAGATCCGGGTCGCGCGTGAGCGACCCTTCGGGGTAGACGATCACACCGCGGCCGTGCTCCACGAGCTGTTCGGATGCCGCGATCGTCTGGCGCGCCGCCGCGGCCGACGAGGAGCGCGCGACCGGCACCATGCCGGTGCGCCGCAGCACCCAGCCCAGCACGGGCACGCGGAAGAGGCTCTCCTTGGCCATGAAGCGCGGCGCGCGGCCCATGCGCCAGACCGCCACCGCGACGATCAGAGGGTCGAACTCGGTGGAGTGGCTGGGCGCGAGGACGTACGCGCCCTCGCGTGGGAGCTTGTGCCCGTCGATGATCTCGATCCGGGCGAAGACCCCCGTCAGCGGGACGACGATCCACGACAGCGGCCAGAAGATGCTGGGCTTGGTCTTCTCGGCGGAGTCGGGCAGCCGAGGCGAGGAGGGTGCCACGTGCGGGCTATCCGATGACGTCGAAGTCCGCGCCGAGCGCATCGAGCTTGGCGAACAGCTTCTCGTACCCGCGTCGGATGATGCCCACGTTGCGGACGACGGATTCGCCCTCGGCCGCGAGGGCGGCGATCAGGTAGCTGTAGCCGCCCCGGAGGTCGGGAACGACCACGTCGGCGCCGTGCAGCGGTGTCGGACCGTTGATGACCGCGGCCTGCTCGAGCGCACGACGCGGCACCCGGCGATCCGGACTGTCGATCCCCTGAGGGTGCACGACGATGTCGGCGCCCATCTGCACGAGCGCCTCGGTGAACCCCAGTCGGTTCTCGTACACGGTCTCGTGGACGATCGAGCGGCCCTCGGCCTGCGTGAGGGCGACGATGAGCGGCTGCTGCCAGTCGGTCATGAAGCCCGGGTGCACGTCGGTCTCGACGACGACGGGCTTGAGTGCGCCGCCGCGACGGAATCGGATGCCGTCCTCTCGGACGTCGAAATCGCCGCCCGCCTTGCGGTACACGTTCAGGAACGTCAGCATCTCCTGCTGCTTGGCGCCGCCGACGAAGATGTCGCCGTCGGTGGCGAGCGCCGCGCACGCCCAGGATGCCGCTTCGTTCCGGTCGAAGATGCAGCGGTGGTCGTAGCCGCGCAGCGTCTCGACGCCTTCGATCAGGATCACCCGGTTGGGCTCGTAGGAGATGATCGCGCCCATCTTCTGCAGGACCGCGATCAGATCCATGATCTCCGGCTCGATCGCCGCGCCGCGCAGCTCGGTGACGCCCTTCGCCTTCACTGCCGTCAGGAGCACCTGCTCCGTGGCGCCGACGCTCGGGTAGGGCAGCTCGATCTTCGCGCCGGTCAGACCGTCGGGCGCCGTGATGCGGATGCCCTCGTAGGACTTGTCGACGATCGCGCCGAAGGCGCGCAGCGCGTCCATGTGGAAGTTGATCGGGCGGTCGCCGATCCGGCATCCGCCGAGGTCGGGGATCAGCGCCTCACCGAGCAGGTGCAGCAGTGGCCCGCAGAAGAGGATCGGGATGCGGGATGCCCCGGCATGCGCATCGATCTCCTCGAAGTGCGCCGACACCGCTCCACTCGGATCGAAGACGAGCGAGCCGTCCTCGTCGCCCTCGGTGACGCGCACGCCGTGCACCTCCAGGAGCGAACGCACCACCTGCACGTCGCTGATGTCGGGCACGTCGCGCAGGACGCTGGTGGTCTCCCCCAGCAGTGCCGCGACCATCGCCTTGGTCGCGAGGTTCTTCGCGCCCTTCACCTCGACGCGTCCGGTGAGCGGTCGCCCGCCCCGGATCGCCAGCGTCTCTCCGGACAATCCCTGCTCTCCCGCTCTCGATCGTGCGTCGTCGCCTAGGAGCGTCTTCATCCGGTGGAACCTCACTTGTGTCATTCGAGAGCGGCTGGTCGGGAACTGATCGACGTCGGCGTGCGACGGCGCGGATGCCCGAGCCTACGGAACGGACTGCTCTGAAGGAACAGGCAGGGTCCGAGGGCGCCATGCCTCGCGGCGGGACTCGAACTGCGCGATCTTGTCTTCGTTGCGCAGAGTGAGCCCGATGTCATCGAGCCCCTCGAGAAGCCGCCATCTAGTGTAATCGTCGATCTCGAACGGCACCTGGAGGTCGCCGATCGAGGCGACCCGGCTCTCGAGGTCGACGGTCATGGTGATGCCCGGATCCGCGTCGATCGCGGACCAGATGCGCTCCAGATCGGACTCGCTGATCACTCCGGTGAGCAGCCCCTGCTTGCCGGAGTTGCCGCGGAAGATGTCGGCGAACTTCGGGCTGAGCACGACCGCGAATCCGAAGTCGCGCAGCGCCCAGACGGCGTGCTCGCGGCTCGAGCCGGTGCCGAAGTCGGGGCCGGCGACCAGGATGCTGGCGCCCTGGAACTCCGGCTGGTTGAGCACGAATTCGGGATCCTGACGCCATGCCGCGAACAGCGCGTCGTCGAAACCGGTCTTGGTGACGCGCTTGAGGTAGACCGCCGGGATGATCTGGTCGGTGTCGACGTTCGAGCGCTTGAGCGGCGCCGCGATGCCGGTGTGGGTGACGAACTTCTCCATGGCCTCAGACCTCCCCCGCGCTCACGCGGTCGAAGATCGGCGTGTCGCTGCCCACCACCGGCACCTCGTCGAGATCGCCCGGGCTGGACAGCGTGCCGCGCACCGCGGTCGCTGCCGCCACAAGCGGCGACACGAGATGCGTCCGGCCGCCCTTGCCCTGACGGCCCTCGAAGTTGCGATTGCTGGTCGACGCGCAGCGCTCCCCCGGCGCGAGCTGGTCGGGGTTCATGCCCAGGCACATCGAGCATCCCGCGAAGCGCCATTCGGCGCCGAAGTCGGTGAAGATCTTGTCCAGGCCCTCGGCCTCGGCCTCGAGCCGCACGCGCGCCGATCCCGGGACCACCATGACGCGCACGCCCTCCGCCTTCGTACGGCCCTTCACGATCGAGGCGAACGCGCGCAGGTCCTCGATGCGGCTGTTGGTGCACGAGCCCATGAACACGGCGTCGACGGCGACGTCCTTGAGCGGGGTGCCCGGCTGGAGGTCCATGTACTCCAGCGCGCGCTCCGCCGCGGCGCGGTCGTTCGGGTCGGCATAGTCCTCGGGCGACGGGACGACATCGCTCAGCGACACGCCCTGTCCCGGGTTCGTGCCCCATGTGACGAACGGCTCGAGCTCGTCGGCGTCGAGGTAGACCTCGGCGTCGTAGACCGCGCCCTCATCGGAGGGCAGCGTGCGCCAGTAGGCGACCGCATCCTCCCAGTCCGGTCCGCGGGGCGCGTGCGGCCGACCTTCGAGGTAGGCGAACGTCGTCTCGTCGGGAGCGACCATGCCGGCGCGGGCACCGGCCTCGATCGACATGTTGCAGATCGTCATGCGGCCCTCCATCGAGAGGGCGCGGATCGCGCTTCCGCGGTATTCCAGGACGTAGCCCTGGCCGCCGCCGGTGCCGATCTTCGCGATCACGGCCAGGATGATGTCCTTCGCCGTCACACCGGGGCGAAGGGTTCCCTCGACGGTGATCGCCATCGTCTTGAAGGGCGTGAGCGGCAGCGTCTGCGTGGCCATCACGTGCTCGACCTCGCTCGTGCCGATACCGAAGGCCATTGCGCCGAACGCTCCGTGCGTCGAGGTGTGCGAGTCACCGCACACGACGGTGATCCCGGGCATCGTGAGCCCGAGCTGCGGGCCCACGACGTGGACGATCCCCTGCTCTTCGTCGCCCAGCGAGTGCAGGCGCACGCCGAACTCCTCGGCGTTGCGGCGCAGAGTCTCGATCTGCGTGCGGCTGGTCAGGTCGGCGATCGGCTTGTCGATGTCGAGCGTCGGGGTGTTGTGGTCCTCGGTCGCGATCGTCAGGTCGAGCCGGCGCAGCGGCCGGCCCTCCGCCCGCAGTCCGTCGAACGCCTGCGGGCTGGTGACTTCATGCACGAGATGCAGGTCGATGTAGAGGAGATCGGGTTCGCCGTTCTCGCCCTTGACGACGAGGTGGTCGTCCCACACCTTCTCAGCGAGGGTGCGCGGGTGATCGGGGATTTCGGTGGTCATGTGTCTCGTTCTCCTGGGAAGGGGCTGTGCCCACAACGGATCGGGCCCGTGAACGAACTCCGCGACGAGGAAGGCCTGAGATTACGAGGACTCGCCGCGGCCGCTAAGGAGAAGGAGAGCGCTCCGCATCGGATCAGAATAGCACCGGGTCAGTGCGGGTCCGGCGGATCGACCACCGGCGGAGTGCCCTTCTCGTCGGCCACCCTTGACGCGGCCACCTCGCTCCGCGGCGACGGGCCGGTGCCGTCGTCGACGGATGCCGCGGCATCCGCCTTCGCCGTCTTCTTGTCGCGCGCCGACGCGATCAGGCTCGCGATCGTGGCCACCGCCATCGAGAGCACGATCACCGCGAGCGACATCCACGTCGAGATCTCCGGCGCCCACTCGATGTGCTCGCCGTTGTTGATGAACGGCAGCTCGTTGACGTGCATCGCGTGGAAGATGAGCTTCAAGCCGATGAAGGCGAGGATGAACGCGATCCCGTAGTGCAGGTAGCGCAGGCGGTCCAGCAGATCGCCGAGCAGGAAGTAGAGCTGCCGCAAGCCCATGAGCGCGAAGATGTTCGCCGTGAAGACGATGAACGGGCTCGTGGTGATCCCGAAGATCGCCGGGATCGAGTCGATCGCGAACAGCAGGTCGGTCACGCCGATCGCGGCGAACACGATGATCATCGGCGTGAAGATCTTCTTGCCGTTCACGACGGTGCGCAGCTTCGCGCCGTCATAGGAGTCGCTGATGTCGATCGTGCGGCGCAGGAGCCGGACGATGAAGTTCTCGCGCTTCACCTCGTCGTCGTGATCACCACCGGGGAACGCCTGGCGGTACGCGGTCCACACCAGGAACGCTCCGAACACGTAGAAGATCGGGCTGAAGTTCTCGATGACGGCGGCCCCGACCAGGATGAACGCGCCACGCAGCACCAGGGCGATGATGATGCCCACCATCAGCACTTCCTGCTGATAGCGACGCGGCACCGCGAACTGGCTCATGATCAGCACGAACACGAACAGGTTGTCGATCGACAGGCTGTACTCGGTCAGCCACCCGGCGACGAACTGTCCGGCGTACTCCGGTCCGGCGAAGATCCACATCAGGCCGGCGAAGATCAGCGCGAGGGTGACGTAGAAGATCACCCACAGGGTCGACTCCCGCGTCGAGGGGATGTGCGGGCGCTTCAGGATCAGCAGCAGATCGGCGGCGAGGATCAGCGTGAGCACGACGAGCGAGCCGATCTCGAACCAGAGCGGGAGTTGCAGGTCCACAGGCGGGCCTTTCGGGGGAAGCGGAGGGGTCGATGAAGTCCCGAAAGTCTCTCCCCCGTCGCGCCCGTCAGAGGGCCGCGGCGGTGCGTGCCCGGGGATGCGACGACGGCTCCCGTGATGACGGACACGCGATGATGGGATACTCCCTCTCGCGCCTCTCAGAATACAGGTGAGACGAACCCGTTCGGCTCGACACTTACCCGGTGAGAGACAATGAGTCGCCGCACCGACGGGTGCGGGAAGGGAACCGGGGATGCGCGAGCAGGTGGCGACGGATGACGCAACCCTCGTGGCGCAGGCTGCGAGCGGGAGCGAGCACGCGTTCCGCGCGCTCTACCGCGCGTACGTGCGCCCGGTCTACTGGCTCGCCCACCGGCTGGTGGGAAACGCCGCGGATGCGGAGGATGTGACCCAGGAGACGTTCCTGGTCGCCTGGCGCAAGCTTCCGGGACTGAAGCTCGCGGGGACCTCCCTGCTTCCGTGGCTGGTCACCGTGTGCCGGTTCCAGGCGGCCAATCGCATCCGCCTCCAGCGGCGCGACCGTGAGCACACCGCCGGAGCGGTCGACGAGAGCATCCCGTCGACCGTGGACGTCGAGGAGCAGGTGATCGCCGCCGACTTCGCCGACCGGATCCTCCGGGAGGTCGAGGGCCTCAGCGCGCTGGACCGCGACATCTTCCGGCTCTGCGCGACCGAGGGCTACGCGTACGCCGCCGCCGCCGAAGAGCTCGGTGTCGCGCATGGCGTGGTCCGCAACCGTCTCTCCCGTATCCGCACGCGCCTGCGGACTGCCGCCGAGGAGACGACATGAACGACCAGGAGCGCCCCGCCGAGGGGCCCGAGACCGAGCTGCCCGAGCTCCCCGAACTGAGCGACGAACGCATCGACGCGATCGAGGCGACGCTGTTCGAGCGGATCGGGCAGGACCGCACCCGGTCACGATCGAAGCGGACGACGCTGTGGGCCGCGGGAGGGGCCGCCGCCGCGGTCATCGTGGTCGCGGCGGTCATCGCTCCGAGCGTCGGCACACTGATCACCGGCGCGAGCACGAACGACGCCGCAGTCGCACCGGCCGACCCGCTCGTCGACTCCGCCGAGGTGCGCTCCGCCGACGGCGGTGCAGTGGACCCCGGTACGACCGAGGGCATGGCGCCGGCCGAGATCGCCGGCCAGTCCGGCGCCGGTGACGTCGTGACGGGCGACACGGCGCGCGACATCATCACGACCGCGTCGGCCACCGTCGTCGTCGAGGACATCACCGCCGCCGCGGAGATCGTGGCGGATGCGGCGCAATCGCGCGACGGCTACGTCGAGTCCATGAGCATCGGCACGTCCGGACAGGTGATGCCGGTCGATCCCATGACGGGGATGGTCTACGACACGACGATGCCCTACCCGGTCACGCCCGACGGCGCGTGGATCACCGTGCGGGTGCCCGCCGACGGTCTGCAGTCGCTGATCGATCAGCTCTCCGGGCTCGGCGAGGTGACCGCGTCTTCGATCAACCGCCAGGACGTCACCGCGGCGACCCTCGACCTGCAGGCGCGGGTGGATGCGGCCCAGGCCTCGGTCGACCGGCTCACCGAGCTCATGGCGCAAGCGGGCAGCCTGACCGATCTGATCGCCGCGGAAGCCGCGCTCGCGGAGCGTCAGGCCACGTTGGAGTCGTATCTGCAGCAGCTGAAGTACTACGACGACCAGGTGGCGATGTCGACCCTCACCGTGACGCTCACCGAACCAGTGGAGACGGTCACAGCCGATCCGGCCGGGTTCGGCGACGGTCTGGCGGCGGGATGGAACGGCGTGGTGGCGACCCTCAACGGCATCGTGATCGCGCTCGGCTTCCTGCTGCCGTGGATCCTCGTCGTTGGTGTGATCGGTCTGATCGCGTGGGGCGTCGTCGCCGTCGTCCGGCGCTCACGCCGCACCCGGCGCGCCGTCGACGCCGACACGGCGACGGATCCGCGCGGGTCCGACCCGACGAACTGACCGCGCATACCCTACGTATTTCTAACTACCAGTTTCTCTAGGGTCCGGGGCGCTATCCTCTACGCATGCACACCGAGCATGCGCAGGGCGCCCCGGAGCCCGCTGCCGCGCGCCAGCTCGACGTGCGCGAGGCGACCCGTCTTCTGCGCGACTTCCTGGATGTGAGCGAAGCCTTCGAGCGCGCTCTGGGCACCGAGCTCGAAGTGAACAAGACGGACCTCGAGGCGATGGAGCACCTGCTGATGAGCGGACCGCTCAGCCCGAGCGAGCTCGCCCGGCGCCTGGGCATCTCGACAGCGTCCACCACGACGGCGATCGACCGGCTCGTGGCACTGGATCACGTGACGCGCGAGCCGCATCCGTCCGATCGCCGCGGTGTGCTGGTCGTGCCGCGCGAGGCGTCCCGAGCGCGGGCGATGGCGCGCCTGCTCCCGATGATCTTCGGGGTGGATGCCGAGCTCGACCGCTTCAGCGCCGACGAGCAGGACGCCATCACCCGCTATCTCCGGGGGGTCGTCGCGCTGTATCGCCGTCACGCCGGCCTGGAGCCGGCTGAGGGCTAGCGGTCGATCCGCCAGAAGCGCCAGCGCGGTGCCCGTGATGCCGGCGCCTCGACCTGGGCGTCACGGCGGGCCGCGGCATCCCGGCGCTCTGACCAGGCCGTCGTCCACTCGTCGACGTCGACCGTCGGGGTGACCACGGGCGGACCTCCGAGCAGCTGCCGGCGCGCCTCGACGACCCGCCGATTGAACTCCTCGAGATGCTCGCGGACCTCTGCCTCCGTCCGCAGCGCGTCGAGCGTGGCGGCCAGGGCCGCGTACTCGGTTCGCAGGGTGAGAGCCGGCGGACCGAGACCGGTCAGTCGCTCCCGCTCGATCTTCCGCTTGATCCACCAGTCCGGATCGGTCGTGGTGCCCAGGCCCGGGATCGGCTTGCCCGCGCCCGGAAGGTCGTCGAACTCCCCGCGGCGGATCGCCTGCTGGATCGCGGCCTCGACGATCGCCGCGCGTTCGGCCCCGGTCGACGCTCGACCGGTGCCGAGGTCGTCGTCCGCGGGCGGTTCCTCCCCGCGGGCGAGGGCGTCACGACGCAGCCGATACCGCGCGGCGGCATCGCGGCTGTCCTGCATGCTCGTACCTCCGTCCGGGTCCGCATCCAGCGTAAGCACGCCGACCGGACACCGGACGCATCGGTGGCGTCACACCGTTGCGGGGGTCCACTCCGAGACGTCGTCGAGTTCGCGGACCTCGTCCGCGGTCAAGGCGACGCGGGCGCCGTCGAGAAGGTCGGCCACCTGCCCGACTCGCGAGGCGCTCGCGATGGGCGCCGCGACCGTGGGCCGGGCCCGCAGCCACCCCAGCGCCGTCGCGGCGATCGAGATGTCGTGCGCGCGCCCGATGCGCTCGAGGGTGTCGATGATGCGCAGGCCGTGGTCGGTGGCGTACACGGCCGCGCCCGCGGCGCGCGGAGTCGCGTGAGCCGCGGCATCCGTCGATCGGTACTTGCCGGTGAGGAATCCCTTCGCGAGCGCGAAGTAGGGAACCAGGCTGAGGTCGAACTCCTGCGCGAGCGGGACGAGATGCTCCTCGACGTCATTGCGGTGCACGAGGTTGTAGTGGGGCTGGATCGCGACCGGACGCGGTGCGCCGATCTCATCCGCGATGCGGATCCACTCGCGGATGCGGGCCGGCGTGTAGTTGGACACCGCCGTGTAGCGCACCAATCCGGACCGCACCAGCTCGCCGAACGCGCCGACGGTCTCCTCGAGCGGAACGGACTCGTCGTCGAAGTGGGCGTAGTACAGGTCGATCGCCTCGACACCCAGTCGCTGCGCCGACGCCTCCGCCGCGGCGCGGACGTTCGCCGCCGCCAGGCCGCGGAAGTCGGGGTGCTGACTGACCTTCGTCGCCACGACGACACCCTGGGGTCGGCGGGATGCGAGCCACTCCCCGATGATCCGCTCACTGTCTCCGCCGGTGTTCCCCGGAACCCACGCGCTGTAGCCGTCGGCCGTGTCGATGAAGTCGCCGCCACCGTCGGCGAAGGCATCGAGGATCGCGAACGATTCGTCGCGGTCGGCGGTCCAGCCGAAGACGTTGCCGCCGAGCGACAGGGGGAGGACATCGAGCGAGCTGTTTCCGATTGCGGTCATGGTGTTCGCCAACGACGGGGCCCGGATGATATTCCCGGGCTGTCGCCGGATGACGTCCCGGCGCACACGGAGTCCTCATCGTCAACCCGTATGCGCTCGGCTCCCCGTGCCGCGACGATGCGAGCAGCAGTTGCACAACGGAGAGGAGACGTCATGTCGGAAGAACTCGCCACCGGAGACCGGGTGAGCTGGAACACCTCGCAGGGGCGCACACGCGGGAGGATCGTCGAGCGGAAGACGCGGGACTTCGAGTTCGCCGGGCAGCACTTCACCGCCTCCGCCGATGAGCCCGCGTTCATCGTGGAGTCCGAGAAGAGCGGCGATCGGGCCGCCCACAAGCGCTCAGCGCTGCGCAAGCTCGCAAAGAAGGCCTGATTTCCATTCACTGGAATACGTGGCGCGGCGTATCGTTGCACCCGTCATGAAGCGCTTCGGAACCCTCTCGTTCGGACACTACGGCCCCCTCGGCGGGGGGCGCGTGCTCACGGCGGGCGACTCGATGAAGCAGGCGATCGATCTCGCACAGGGCATGGACGACCTAGGCGTGGACGGCGCGTACTTCCGGGTGCACCACTTCGCCCGCCAGCAGGCTTCCCCGATGCCGCTGCTCGCAGCGATCGCGGCGACGACGCGGCACATCGAGGTCGGCACCGGTGTGATCGACATGCGATACGAGAACCCGCTGTACCTCGCGGAGGAAGCCGCCGCGGTCGACTTGATCAGCGACGGGCGCCTGGCCCTCGGGGTGAGCCGCGGGTCACCCGAGTCGGTCGTGCGGGGCTACGAGGCGTTCGGGTACACCGGCTCGAGCGATCCGCGCGGAGCGGACATCGCGCGCGAGCACTTCTCGACGTTCCTTCGGGCGATCGAGGGGGAAGGGCTCGCCGAGCGCGACGCGACGAGCCCGTTCGGCGGGGGGCACGGCATGCAGGCGATCGAGCCGCACTCCCCCGGCCTGCGCTCGCGCATCTGGTGGGGTGCCGGCAACAGCGAATCCGCGGCGTGGGCGGGGACAATCGGTGTGAATCTCATGTCCTCGACGCTGCTCACCGAAGCCAGCGGTCAGCCCTTCGACGAGCTCCAGGCTCAGCAGATCGAGACCTTCCGCGCCGCGTGGCGTGCGGCGGGCCATGCGGGCGAGCCGCGCGTGTCGGTCAGCCGGTCGATCTTCCCCATCACGACAGCCGAGGAGGAGATGTACTTCGGCGGCCGTCAGGACGGCGATCAGATCGGCGTGATCGACGGCATGCGCTCGACGTTCGGCAAGACGTACGCGGCTGCTCCGGATGTGCTCGTCGAGCAGTTGAAGAAGGATGCCGCGATCGCCAGCGCGGACACGCTGATGCTCACGATCCCGAGTCAGCTCGGTGTCCAGTTCAACCTGCGCGTCGTGGAGTCCTTCGCCACGCTCGTCGCGCCGGAACTGGGGTGGGTCGGGACGCGCGTGCGCTCCTGAACCGGTCTCACCCGTCGCTCGGTCCGAGGGCTTCGGTGGTGCGCGAGGTCGGCGCCGGTTCCTTGAGCTCGATGAAGATCACGTGCGTGTCGCCGGTGCCGGTGTTCTCACCGCTGTGCGTCTGGGCATCGAGCCATCGTGCCGCGCCCGACGGCATCGACACGTCGACCGTGCGTTCATCGGCCGAGAGGCGCCGGTCGAACGCGCTGAGGGTCACCATGACGCTGTCCGGATGATGATGCGGCACCGTCTGCGCCCCCGGCGAGTCCCGGTACTCCAGCACCCTTACGCGCTCGTTCTCGAAGACGACCGCATACAGCCCGGGGTTCGTCTCGACCGGATCGGCATCCATGGGGGTGACGGTACGCCGCCCGATCCCGACCCGCCAGGCCCTCAGAACATCCACGACTCCAGGCCGGCGCCTCCACCGGAGGGCGGATCCTCGATCACGGGAGGCGGATGCTGACGCTTGCGGATCGGCCGGACGACGGCATCCTTCGTCCGGCCGGCCATGCCCGTCAGGCCCGCTCGCAGGTGCACGAGTTCGGAGGGCTTCGGACCGGTCGGCATCGCGCGGGGCAGCGCAGCCGATGCGACGATCCAGGCCGGAAGTCCGAGCAGGCGCAGGGTCCTGCCCGCGCGCTCGGACTCGTACACGCTGTCGGGGTCGATCTCCTCCTCGAGCAGCTCCGTCAGCTGTTCCACGGCATCCGGTCGGTCCCACAGGGTCGCCAGCACGATCGCGTCTTCCGCGCCGATCGGATCACTGAGGACGTCCTCGCCGGCGCCGTGCTCCCGCGAGGGATCGCTGCTGTAGCGCGCGACCTCCTGGCCGTCGCTCCATGCCACCAGTGCGAGCTGTCGGTCGCGCAGCACCCGCACGGCCAGGATCGGACCCGATGCGTGCCCGGCCAGCACCGCCCCCACCTCGATCACGCCTCGTCTCTCGTCGGCGACGACGCCGTCGCCGGGGTCGCCGAGAAGCACGCGCCACGCGCCCTCGGCGGGGGCGATCCATCCCGAGAAGCGGATGCCGGCCAGCACCTGCGACAGGGCGTCGGGTGCGAGGGCGTCGGCGGGCAGGATCACGGCGCCGTAGCTGTGTCCATCGGGGCCACCGACGTCGCTGCCGGAGTTGACTGCGGGATACACGCCTCGATCATCCTCCCGTTGTCGCGATCGCGGGGTCAGACCGTGCTCGCAAGGCGATCCAGATGCTCCCCGCTCAGCCGCTGCGTCGTCCATTCGCCCATGGGCTCGGCTCCCAGGGCGCCGTAGAAGTCCAGCGCGGGCGTGTTCCAGTCGAGCACGGTCCACTCGAGCCGGGTGTAGCCCCGCTCGACGCACACCTCGGCCAGCGAGGCGATGAGCCGCTTGCCGTAGCCGCGTGCGCGCGAGGACTCGGTCACGAAGAGGTCTTCGAGCCAGACTCCATGCCGACCGGTCCACGTGGAGTAGGTCAGGAACCAGACCGCGATCCCCTCGATTCCGCCGTCGCGCTCGATCACGTGGGCGAACACCTTCGGGTCGACGCCGAACAGGCTCTCGCGGAGCGCGTCGACCGTGTTGTGCACGGCATCGGGTTCGCGCTCGTAATCGGCGAGGCCCTGGATCGCACGCAGGATGCCGGGTTCGTCACCGGGACGTGCCGCGCGAAGGACCGCGCCGTCGTCGAGTTCTCGTGGTCGCATGCGTCGAGGATAACGATCCCGCTCAGCCGGGCAGGACGATCTCGACGGCCTCGCCGATCGCCACGTCGCGGGTGTCGCGCACGGTGCACCGCTGCCGGTAGAAGTCGAGCGTCGGGATGTCCGGCACCGAGGCGAAGCTGTCCAGCGCGGTCGAGACGAGGGCGAATCGCTCACGGCCATCCGGGGCGGCGGGCGGCAGGAGCGCGTCGAAGACGTCCTCGAGCGTGCCGTTGTGGCTCCCATGGTGCGAGATCTTCACCACGTGCGCCGGCTGGAGCAGGCCGAGCGCGTGCATCGTGCGCCAGGAGCGCAGTTCTGCGTCCCCCGGGAACAGCAGGCGCCAGCCGCGCCACTCGATCTGCACGACGACGCTCGTGTTGTTGTTCGCAGCGTCGATCTCGAGCAGGTTCGAGCGCAGGCCGCCGCGACGCGAGCGGACGAGATCGAAGTAGGCGCCCGGGTCCACGCCGGGCGGCGGATCGGGCAGCGCCGTCGAGGTGCGCCGCGCGGACGGCCTCTGCTCCACGGATCCGGGTGCCGCGGTCGTGAGGGTCCCGCCGACCGGAAGCCGGCCGTAGTAGGCGGTCGTGTCGGCCTCGGGAGCGAGGATCGTGAGCGTCGCCTCGCGGAACGGGTGGGTCCCGACCATCGCGCTGGTCCGGTCGACATAGTGCGTGTGCTCGGGCGGAGCGATCGTGCGCAGGTGGTCGATGTAGTCCGACGTGCTCAGCCCGAGCGCATCGGCGCCGAGTCGGCTCGAGTTGTTCCGCACGAGCGCGTCCAGCTCGGCGTCGGGTGCCGCCTGCAGGACGCGCGCGGCGTCACTGAGCACGGCATCCATCTCCAGTCGGCGTTTCCGAGCGCCCGGATTGTTCTCGTAGTAGTCCGGGTGCGCCGAGCCGGTGAGCCACGCGTGCTTCGCAGTGAGGGTCAGGCCCTTGCGTGCGGCGAACAGCAGGCCCTGCACGTGATCCAGGTGCTCGTGGGTCATCACGTACAGATCGACTTCGCCACCGGTGCGCCGGATGATGTCGGCGACGACGACCTCGAACACGTCGTCGGCGTTCTTGGCACCGACGAGGAGGTTGCCGACATCGAACAGCAGATGCCGCACGGTCTCGCGTCCGCGCGGACCGCGCTCGGGGATCGACACCAGCAGCGCGTCGCCGAACCCGACGTTGTACGCCCGTACGACGAGGTCGCTCACGAGCCCCACTCCTCGAGGTGCAGAAGCCGATGGGTGCGGGTGATCGTGACGTGGTCGTCCGTCGCGGCCACGGAGACGCGACCGCCGGATCGGGACTCCGCGTCATCCGCGAGTCCGTCGGCCATCAGCTGGGCGAGGAGGGCGTCGCGGTCCTTGCGATGGACCGGCCGCACCACGTCACTGCGCACCAGCGCCAGGCACTGTCCCGTCTCCCAGCGGAAGGCGAGGGTCGCTCCGGTGGGCACGAGCCTCTTCTTGCGCGCACCGCCGGGCATCTCGGCGTTCTCGAGGTGATTCCACCCGACCTTGAGGATCAGCTCGCGCTGGAGCGGATCGTCCTCGCCGCCGACCCGTTTGGTCGCGTCGACCCTGGGCAGAACCGTGAACGGGGCACCCGGCGGGATGCCGATCTCCTCGCGCGCGGCGCCCACGTACTCGTAGGCGGCGTAGTCGCTGTCGCGCAGTTCCGGGATGCGGCCCGGTTCGACGCTCAGCGCTGCCGGGGCGGGACTGTCCAGTTCCCCCGGCTTGCCGACCAGCTCGCGATCGACGAAGCGACGTGCGAACGCGGCCCGACGCCGGCGTCGCTCGTCGCCCGCGTCGTCGTCGGAGACGACCGCACGATCGGCGGCCAGCGCGGCGCGGCCGACGTCGGCGAAGGACAGCTCGCCGGGGGGCAGATAGTCGATTCCCCGCAGCAGCAGCCGCCGAAAGGCCATGTAGGCGGTTCCGAGCGCCTTGTTCGCCGCCTGATCGGCGCGGGGCGGCATGCCCGTCTCGGGCGACGGTGTGCTCATGAGCCGTGCGAAGCGCAGTTCGTACGTGTGCTTCAGGGTGTCGTAGAAGATCGCGGACAGTAGGGTGCTCAGCCGGTGCGGACGCTGACCCGCGAGCGTCGTGCGGGTGTCGGTGTTGGCGAGCTCGCGCAGCTCGGTGCGCTTCACGCCGCCGGGGCCGAGCTGCGACATCCCGAACTGCTCGGCGATCCGGCTGAAGGCGTTCGCCCCCTCGAGGGTGTTCTTCGAGCGCGCGAGCACGCTCTCGCGCAGCCGGCGGCTGTCCAGCGCGAGGAGCACCGCGACCACATCGGCGACCGCCTCGTGGATCGCGATCGACTCGGGGGTCGCGCTGTCGTACAGCGACGGGACGACTGCGTCGAGCAGGGCGTGCCCGCACTCGTGCGCCACGATGTCCCGGCTGAGCGCGGTGTACACGACCTGCCCCGAATCCGCGGTGAACCAGAAGAACTGCAGACTCCTGGTCTCACGGTCGTAGAACGCGTTCGCGCGTTCGCCGGCGCGCGGCACGATCAGCAGCTGCTCGCCGCTGAAGGCCCACACCACTTCGCGGCCCAGCGCGTCTTCGTTCTCGAAGAGCTTCATCGTGAGGAAGGCGGTGCCGAACGCGTTCACCGCGAGGGTCGCCGGTGACGCAGGATCGCGGCCGATCGCGTACGAGCCGCGCGCCGTGCGATCGCTCTTGGGCGGAGTGAAGCGGGCCGGCGGGGGCAGCGGCGCACCCGTCGCCGGGTCGAAATCCACGACCGCGAGGCGACGGCAGGCGGGGCCGTGCAGGAAACGGTCGTTGGATCCCTCGCGCAGCTCCAGGAACCTCGTCTCGCGCGTCTGGCTGCGCGGCACGATCCCCTGGGCGGCGAGCTCGTCGTCCTGGATGAGGATGCGCACCTCGGCGACCGTGCCCGGGGCGGTCACGAGCCGAGCACCCCGCTCGCGATCGCGCCGAGCGCCGCCACCACGATCAGCGCGATCGGCACCCGATCGCGCCAGGCACGCGGGTGGCGGGACTCCCACCAGACCGCGAGGCTCGCCGCCACGAGCACGATCAGGTTGTGTCCGACGACCATGGCCATCATGAGCGGCGCGCACACGAGCGCGCACCGCCGCCACGCGAGGGATCCGATGCGGATGGCGCCGCCGATCCCCCGGCTCCCGGCGGGCGGCACGGGAGGCAACTTCGCGCAGCGCGACAGCAGCCGGTACCTCCGCGCCGACCCCCACCACACGCCCGCGCCCGCGAGGAACACGAGCTGCCAGCCCACGCTTCCGGCCGGCACCGAAAGCCCCCGAGCGACCATGCCGACTGCCACGCCGA
>JAESFR010000272.1_pt1 | contig 16726 bp, 14 predicted proteins | sample 9266191 | NCBI WGS metagenome assembly JAESFR01 (sample SAMN14503063, study PRJNA617104) | algae metagenome | isolation source: Pleurocapsa minor HA4230-MV1 and co-occurring heterotrophs from cement on... | place: USA: Nuuanu Pali Lookout, Hawaii | collected 2009-07-20
CGCGACGCGTCGATCAACGCCTTCAGCCGCTCAGGATCTTCGTAATGGGCAAGCAGGCCACTCAATCGGTCCACCGAGACCACATCTTGACGCCATAGAGTGTCGTACTTGCTCTCGTTCGGTCCTGGCGTCAGGCGTCGCAGCAGAATAGCGATCCCCCGAGTGTCAACTTGGACAACGACCGGCATCTCATTCCCGTCTGCCGCTGGTCGCACCCAGTAGCCGCCATCCTGAGATATCCACCCGTTCTGCGCAAGCCACTCGCGTGCCTGGTTCCTTGATAACCACCGTCCGTCCGCCTGCAGCATCCCTGCCGGGGCGCCATACGTGTCGTCGAATTGCCCCGAAGATGGCGGTGAAGCGTCGACCGAACCAGCCATCCGGATTGCAAACAGCAGCGCAGTGGGGGTTGGCAAAACTGCGAAGAACTTCGACAGGTATCGCTCGAGGTCTGGCCGCTCCGAGCTGACCTGCGCGAAGGAGGCGGCAACCTCTTCCCCTGCGAAAAGTAAAAGCTCCTGAAAGGTCCTATACTCGGCCGGCCACCCCATCTGGAACCCCAGGAGCGCGAGCAGAAAGCGCTTTCTCACGCTGTTGCCGCGGATGTCGATGATGCGCTCGAGTATCAGAAAGGAATTGATCAGACGTTTGATCTGCCTGGGATTTCCTCTCAAGGCGGTAGAAGCGATGCTCGCCAGGTCTCGGATAAGGGATTCCTCCCGCGACAGGGCGAACGATTGCCAGCCGGGAATCAGATCGCGGAGGAGGTTGCCCGAGTCAATGTCGAGGGGTGGTACGCGAAAGGGAACCTGAATCATCTTCTCGATGTACTCATGCCCTGACACGTACGGGTACTTCTCAGCGACCGCCCTCACGAGAACGTCGTAGTCCATCGCCAGCACGAAGATGAACCCCGGCACGTCCATGATGACGTTGATGGCCTCAAGCAGGCCGACGACCTTGGCTGGAGAGCATCGGTCCAGGTCATCAATCAGCACGACGACACGCTGGCCATTCAGCGCGGCAGGGATCTTGGCAAGCTCACTGAATGGCTGCGCAAACACTTCGTCCAGCTTGCTTCTTCCCGTGGAGTTCCACGCGTCGAGCAAGTCGGCCCCGCTGACAGAGACGCCGACCGGAACGTCGAGGGTGCTCGCTCGAACCAGAGCCATGCATGCCCTCCCTACTTGCTTCGAGGCCGCGCGCAGAGATTGGCGTTGATCGAGTCGCGAGGCGATCCTGTGGAGGAGAGGAACCACAATCTGGGCTGTCTTCTCGTATCGCCAGGCGTCGAATTCCACAACCAGAACCTGGTCAGACTCTTGCTCCAGATCAGCTGCCAGGGTCGAAAGGAGCGACGACTTACCTGAGCCCCACGGGCCGTAGACACCAATCGTAAATTGTGCGGGCTCTCCACCGCGGATGGCATCCGCGAGCGCCGACACGTACGCATCAAATCCAAGCATCGGCGTCTTGGCGGGTAAATCGCCGACAATCCGTAATGGCTCTCGCGCGTTGCCGGCAGGAGTGCTCGTCATGGCTCTTCCGTCCAATCCTCGTCGGGACGCCGCTCAAATGGAGGATCTCACGCGATCCTCAACTTCCAACACAATTTAGGGGTTGGAGGCCCTCTTCGCGCCATGTTCGATACGGGGATGTTTAGTCCCGGATTGTGGAGGCAACTCAATTACGAACCCGGTGCTGGAGCCCTGTGGATCGTCACGGACCTAAGCAGGTCGGACCGGGCGATCATTCTGAACGTAGACATCGAAACTTACACCGTGACTATCGCGCTCGAGCACACCTTCGCCGAGCTCGGCCGCCTGTTGCGCCCGCTGCGACCGCACTTCGCCGTGAACGCATTATCCGGGAGCAATCCCGCCGGCGAGTCTGGCTCTTCCCCGTTCCGCAGCACTACCAGAAATTTAGGACCCTACTCGCTCAGGGGCCGACTCGTAGCCGCATGGGAGGTGCCTCAGCAGCCTCCGCTCAGATGACCTACGGGTGACGAGGGCTGCGATATCACGCGTCACGAGATGTCCGCTCGCGCTCGAGCTGACGTTCAAACGAGCGAGACACCCCTTGCAGCGCGACTCAATACGGTTGTAGTGACTCCGTACATATTGCGCGCTGCGGTACATTCCGATGATGGACGTGTTCTGGGCGACCATGTGGGGTGCGCTCGCCGGAGCGGTCGTTGGCGCCGCCGCGTCGTGGTTCTTCGCTCTCGATCTCCGTCGGCGCGAACGGGAGATCGCGTACAACGCTACCCTCGAGGGCCATCTCGGCAGAGTGGTTGAGGCTCTAAACGACCTCGCGGTGGAACTCGCCGCGCGTCCCGCGCAACCGCCCGGTTCCTCGAAACCGCTGTGGGCTAAGCCGCCGCGAGCGGCGGCGGAAGCCCGAGCTCTAGCGGCCATCCAGTCAGCTCTCTTCCACGCGCGCGGAAGCGACGCGGAGGTAGTGCAAAGACTGGAGCGAGCCGTGGGTGAGATGGGCGACGGCGAGCGAGGCGCCGGGCGGGCGGTCCGTGTGTGTCACGCTCTGATTGCCTGGCAACGCCGAGGAGAGACTGGGGTCTGGGCGGTGGCAGCCATCGATGGCGCGTTCGATCCAGTTTGGGATCGGAGTGGGACCCCCTAATCCCGTCCGGCCCAACTAGGTCGCTCCCGCTCCATGGACGACCCCAAAACGGGCGACGTCCGCAACCGGTGCGAAGCGGCATGCAGTTAGGTAGCACGCGTCGGGGCAATCTATCCGTGAGGGAGCATCGTCGGGTTATGACCATTCGGAACTCGTGAACGCTGCTCGCGCCGCGGCATTGGCGGTCATGGCGCAGGGCCATCCGTTTAACGGCCGATTTCGGGTTTAACGGGCGACTTCGGGTCTGGCACGGCGCCGGGTTCGGGGTGACTCTCCGGACAGCGGTCTTGCTTGACGTGTCGGAAGTTGCTGTCACAATCGGGGGCACCTATGGGGAATATAGAAAACGCTAGGGCCAGTGAGCCGAGCGACGCCGTCACAAGGAGGTAGTCGACGCCCCGCCGCAGCCGCAGGACTCGGGACCTTGACTTCGACTTGTCTCAGTGGGATGAGTCCGAAAAGCGCGATCAACGTCTGCCATCCAGGTTTCGTGATCTTCTGGCGCTCGCGCATGACGACGAATCGGGCCACCCCGCCGACCAGCGCGCAGCGGCCGAATACATCTCGTCACTGATCGAGGAGCAGGCGTACGACCTGGATTGTCGCCTGCGAAGAGCGACTCGCGCGAGCATCCGTGATGGATCGGTGGCGTACTAAGTGAATTTGGAGAGCCCCGGCGGCCACTCGTGTCCCGAACGAGCAACACCCAGCGGCTCGGCTGGGGATGACCCGTGGAGCCGCCCTAGCGCATGAGTGCTGCGCCAAACCGGCAAGGGTCAATCTTTGTCCAATGTACGCATCAGGCGGCCGCCGAGCGGGGCCCAATCGGATTCGGTCCGGGTTCCTAAACCGGTCGTCGACCGCGCTGATGTGGCGGGACTGCGTCGACCCGACTCGCGTACGTCCTGCTGGTGCCGGTTTACATCCAGATACGTTCGTATGGTGGATTTTGACTTCCAGAGCATGAGCGCCGACACGTGTGGAGCAATCGCTCAGATCATGCCGGTGTTCATGGTTGCCCTGATTGCTGAACGCATTGCCTTCAAGCGTGGAGCGAGTTCGGCCGAAACAAGCCGGCGCCTGCTGGTCGCATTGGCCCGCGTGGTAGTGGACCTCACTCTGGCGATTGGGCTGCTGTTTGTTACAGTCCGGGCACTCGTCGGCATCGAAGTCGGTGGGCTAGAGGGCGCCGAGGCTCGGGCTACCTGGGTTCTTGCTGGCCTCTTGGCCGTAGCCGTGCTGTACCGATGGCTCCTACTGTCGCCTCCGGTCTCAAGGGGCATGCAGCGCTTTCTTCCCATCTACATCGACATCGTACGCGCGGCTCTTGAAACACTCACCTTCTTCCCCGAGGCGCTGTTGCGTGTCACCGGGGCCTTTGCCGAATCGCTCTTCGCGGTCGTGTCGGGCGGAATGGCGAGCGTAGAAAGCATCGCTAGCCGGGTGATCGAGCGGCGGAGAAGTCGTGGCTCCGATCGAGACGCTGACCGCTGACAGCCGTCGCTGGGCTATCGCGAGCAACCGTGACCCGCGCGGCAGCCCGTCCCTCTGCGGTGGCATGCCCCGCGGATAGACTGCCGGGATGGATCACGCGAGCGGAACTGCAGACCACGCCGCGCGGAACTCGCCCACATGGTGGATCAGATTAACGAACTGACCTAGCGGCGCTTCGCGCCTCCTGGCGGGACCGGAGACGCCGCGTTTCGCCATCAAGTCGAGGGTCTTCAGGCGAGTGGAAATCGGCTACGCCTCGAGCCAGGAGAACCATAGCTGTGCCGGACCCCGGCGACTGAAGGCGCTCGACGCAGTTGTTTGGGTTGGGCGACTATCGCGGGTGTCGTGGTCACCGTCTCGTTCTTGGTCTGGCTGGTCGTCTAGGCCCGGCGGTCACCGATGTCGGCGCTTCTTGAAGCGCTCGGAAGGCGGTCCATGATCGGTCGCTAAGCACTCGGCTTGGTTGGAGATTGGTTTGGTGGTCGACTCGCGACGCGGGGAACCGCTAGATGAGGACGTCTAATCTATGGATATGTCTGACCCACCTACCCATGAAGGTGTTCAGCCGCGTACCCTGCCCGGCAGGGAGAAGATCAACTGGGGCGTAGTTGTTTCGTTTCTGCTGGCCGGGGTCGGCTCTCTCGCCATCGGGTTCGAAATTTCGTACGGGTGGACCGTGTTTCGCAACGAGCACGCGGCATACTGGTCCGGCCTTTGCGTGAACGTTGGCACCACGCTAATCCTCGCCGCAGTACTCGTTTGGTTTGAAAAAGTTCTACTGAAAAAGGTACGCGACGAAAACGGGGCTGCTGTTGCCCAGGCCGCACAGGCAGCAGCGACGAATGCCGCGGAGGTGACTTTAGAAAGGCTCGCTCCACGACTCGACGAAATCGAGGACGAGCTGCGCTTACGAGCCGCGTCTCGCGCCGCCGAGCGAGTAGCGAGCGCGAAGGAGGTCGCGGAGACTCCGACATTCGATGGCGTCGAGGATGCATTCCTCGACGCGGCAAGCATCAACGCAATTCATAGACGTGCGTATCCAGGCACCGATGACGAGGTCCGGTCGATTGTCGTCCCCGCAGGCGACGCTCTGTCGTCTCCGCGCATTCAGGTCGAGTTCGCACCCGCGACGAGCGTCCGGTCGGCACGCCTGGTACTAACGCATTTGCCTAGTTCGCTCCGCGAGCCAACGACTGTCGTGTGGCTTCCTGACAACGACATCCTGGAGGCGCTTGCGACGCTCAAAGACGGCATGGTGGCAAACGGTGAACGGGATGCCGCCGCATCTTTCTCGGCCACGATGCTGTTCACGAATATCAGCAGCCTCTTGGGTGATGCAGTCGCGGCCCGGCAAGGCGATGGTGCCGCTTGGTTGTCCGGTCGCCCGGTGATTGAAATGGTTCGTGACGGGTGGATAGCGACCGAAGGAGGGATTGAAGTGCGCGGTCATGGAACTGTCGCCCATCGAAAGATGTTCGGAAGTTACGCGCTCGGATCGAACCGTATTGTGAATCAGAGAGTTTCAAGGGAACCACCAGACGGTCTCCACGCTGAGACCTGGAGAGTTTCCGTCGAACGCGCTGGTCGGTACTACCGAGGCGTCGCATTCCCGCACCTGCTTGAGCGCCAACCGCCGCCAAGTTGGCTCGACCCAGATTCTTGACCCCGCTTCGGTCGGTCGCATGGCGGTCCGTCTGCGTGCGCGAGGTGCTTCGATCGATCTGATGGACCGGACGTCGATCCCGCGTCTCGCGAGTTCGCCTCTACCGCCTGTCGGCGAGCCTGCCAGCCCCGCCGGGCACTCGGCCTGTTATATCTGCGGTTGTGCGTTGCGCGCACGACTCGCCCGACAATGACACGCATGGCACTACTCTCGCCACTAGCGGGTAGCACGCTCGGCGCCGGCCTCGCCACTGCAAAGAAGACTGTCAACGACATTCGAGTGGCTGAGTTCCAAGTCGGAGGAACTCGCTGGTTATGCACGATGATGATCTATTCAGGAAATATCTCAGGTCCGAGACTGCTCGCCCAGCGGGTCAACCAGATCGCAGCGGCCATGCAAGACAGGGCAAGGCTCAGCAACGATCGACGCCAGAGACGGTGGATCTCGTAGCCCAGATCGAGCGGATTGTCGGGTTGGAGCAGGACGGTCAGATTATCAAGAACAGGCGGAGGCGATGAAGGCTCGCCTCATTTCAGGCTGAGACGTCACGCCGAGCGGAATACCCGCGACGAGGACCACGCTGCTCCGCGAGGAACGGTTAGCGCGCAATGAGCACGGTGAACCGCGGCTACTCTGGTTGGCCAAATGATTGTCCGCGCTATCGTGAGCCCATGCTGGCCAGTCTGCTACCGGGTCTACGCGACCTGCGTGTTCCCCTCGCTGCCGGGTTCATGTGGCTCGTTGTTCTGTGGTTAGCGCTGTATCAATTGATCCCGACTCCGCAGGAGGCGGATGGTCTGACGGCCGAGGTGTATGAAGTGACCGGTGTCTTCGGTACCGCTGGCTTGGCCGCAGCGCTGACGTTCGTTGCATACCTGCTCGGCATTCTCATCGTGATGTTAACCGATCGGCTTGTGGATGGGGTCGTCTTCTCGCAGCCGACTGGCCGGACCGGCCGCGTCAGCGAATCAACTGAGGACCAGATTCTTGCTCTCGCCGCACGCATGGAAGAGGGCCACAAGAGTGAAGCGTCCCGTCAGCGCGCCTTCATCCAGAGTCACGCCGCGCGAGCCAGGATTAGCGATTCGCTAAAGATCAACATGCTGGAAGACATCGACGCCCAGAGGCTTGTCGTCCAGATCCGAAAAGAAGTGCCGCTCATGGCGACACGTCTCTTGCATACGAATCGCGAATTGTTCGATCAGTACGACCGCGCGGACGCCGAAGCGAAGTTCAGGTTCAATATCGTCATCCCAATCGTACTAATTGGGGCGCTCATACCGATCCGTTTGACCGCACCTTGGTGGGCCTACCCTTTCTACATTCTCGTGGCGGTGCTCATCGCGACTCTGCTTATCGCGGACGGCGTTCAGAAAACAATCGATAGCAACGACGCAATCTATCAAGCTGCCTTTATCAACGCGGTAAAGTTCCCTGCACTTGAGGTCGCGGGCGACGAACTTGCGCGCGCGCGAGCCGACTTCGAAGTCCGAGAAGCGGAGATAGAGCAGGAGGTTCGCGATAGGAGAAGGTCTTCGGGTGAGCGAAATTGACGCGATACCAGCTCGCCCAAAAATTGAGGCAGCGATAAAGGATGGGGAGTAGTACGGTCTCGTCGTTGCCCATGCTCACGTTTACTGCGCACGTCGATTGAATGGGTGTTCGAAGCCCGCATTTCCGCTCGAGCAGTCAATCGACTGGAGTCGACCGCTCGGCAAGCGATCTTACATAGAGCATGCCAAGAGCTATCGCAATGGAACTATTGCCCCTTACAACCGAGCCCAGATGGCCGTCGAGAGAACATACCCTCTTAGCACCCGCGAAAGCGAACGCCGCTACATTCCCATCCCACGCCAGGTTGTCGACGGCCCAACAACCGTCCCGGTCGCCATAGCCGCCAAGTTGCGCGCGCGCCGCGCGCTGCATTTCCGCCTGAGCCGCGCGCACGGCATCCTGCATCGTCAGTTCCGGTGTGCCGCGCTGCATCGACTCGGCGAGACAATCACGAGCGGCGGTATCCGTCCGCGCGACCACGATCGCCATGTTGTGCACCCGTCCGCGAGTAAGGCCGACATACAGTCCCGCCGCGTCCACATCCGGTCCGACCACGGAGGCATCGGCGGTGTCGCCCTGCACGCCGTGCACCGTCGACGCGTAAGCGAGCTGCAGGTGCTCCCGCGCATACTCGGCAGACACTCTCCGCAACTCGCCGCTGTCGCCAACCGACACCAGATCGACGAACTCCTCGCGGATGCCGCGCACGATCCACTGCGCACGATTCTCGACGCCCGTGAGCCGATCATTGCGGCGGGTTTGGACGGTGTCGCCAACGAGGATGCGCTGCTCCCCCATCCCCCACGCGACCAAGCCGGAATTCAGCTCCCCGCGATCGACTCGCCGCTGCTGGATCGCGTCGTTGATCGCATCAGCCTCAGCGTTGGTACCGGAAACCAACGTCACCCGCCTGCCACGCGCGTGCCACTCGAAGTAGGCGTCGATCATCCGCTCGCGCGCCGCATCGTGATGATCGACCCGCTCGACATGACCGCGTTCCGCAAGTTCACCTGCAACCTCCAGCGCATGCTCGCGGTCGCTCGTGTTGCGCAACCGCAGCGTGAGCGCCGCGTACTCGGGATCGCGGAACCGATGCACCGTGTCGAGCTCAACCGCTGCATTCGCGTGCCGCACCGCAGAACCCATTGCACCCGAATGTCCGACCGGCAGCGCCTGATGCGGGTCACCGACGAACGCGAGCCCGACCCCCTGTTCGATTGCGAGGTCGACGAGCACGTTCGCCGTCTGCAGATCGACCATGCCCGCTTCATCGACCACGATCCGATCGCGAGAACGCAACACGTACCGCGTCGGCCCGCCATATGCGACACCCGTGCTGGGGTCGATCTCGCCCACGCGCAGTCGTGTCCACACCATGGCGCCGGCCTGATCGTCACCCCACCGGTAGCCGTGGTCTGCGAGCAGTGCATGAATACTGGATGCCGCAGCCCCGACCTCGCGAGACGCCACAGTCGCCGCTTTCCGGGTCGGAGCGACGACGAGCATCCGCCGACGTTGCGCTCCGAGCGCTGCGAACGCAACACGCAGCATCGTCGTCTTGCCTGTGCCGGCGGGGCCGGTGACCGTGACGAGCCCGTCGGTCCCGGCGATTGCGCACGCGGCAACGACTTGCGATGCATCCAGTGTCGAGATGTCCTCGTTGGGCGCGAATCGATACATCTCATTCGGTAGGAGCGAGCGCCCCGGCCGGGCAAGCACGTCGAGGCGTCCGGCAAGGCGCACCTTCGCGCGCACCGTCTCGGTGGCCATGAAGGCCTTCACGTGCGCCGGCGGAACCTCGGGAACGAGCCGATAGACGGCCTTCGCGGCGCGCGTTGTAATGTCGACGATCACGTCGTCGAGCTGGTTGCGCTCCGCAACGATGCCCGTCCGCGAGAGTGCGCGCGTTGCGCCGGCGCGGATGTCGAAGGTACTGAACCGTCCGCCACACGATGTGGACCGTTCGTCCGCATCGACGATCGCCGCAGCGGCGAGCAGATCCAGATCGAGGGCGTGCAGGTCTGTCGCAGCGACTGCAATGGGTGCACGCGCGGTGATCAGGCTCGGATCGATCGCCGTGATCTCGTCGCGGACGCGCGACTCCCACGACATCTCCTCCAGGTCTGCCGGCTTGTTCGGTCGCGCTACCGCCCACGCACGCCGGTCGATCTGATGCAGCACCTGTGCGCTCGGCGCCGAGCCCCCGTGCGCCGCCGACCACTCCGCGATCAGGCGCGTTCGGTTCCGCTCGATCTGGCCCGACCTGCGCGAGAGCGGTCGCACGGCGCCGGCGAGTTGGGTGATCTCGCCCGAGTCGTCGAGTCTGTACCCGTGGCGTGCAAGCGCGGCGATCCACCCGGGATCTGTGCGGGCGGCGAGCTCGCCCTCGGCGTTGATGACCGTGTGCAGCTTCATCGCGACGCGCGAGTCGAGGTTCGACCACTTGCCGTCCGCGCCGAGCACTTTGATGTTCAGCCAGAGGTGGCGGTGGATGTGCGGGTCGAGCGCTCGCGAGCGACGATGATGGAGCTCGACGACCTCGATGCGCACGATCTCCTCGCGAACTAGCCCACCATGCCCGCGCCGCGCGTAGAGCTCGGTCTGCCAGATGCGCAGGATGCGCTCACGCAGCCGGTCTTGGAGTGCCTCGAACTCGCGCGCGAGCGCGGGATACAGCAACGCGGCGATGCTGTACGACTTCGGGTGATTGAGCGTCCCGTCGAGCAGCAGGTCGGCGTCAGGGCGCAGCCGCTGGTGGCCTCGCTCCTCCCCCGTGACCGGGTCGTGTCCGGTGAGCCAGACGCGAAGGCCACCGGCCGTCAGTTGGTCAGTCGTGATGACGCCGTTGTCGACGATGAACCGAGAGACGGCTGAATCGGATGCCCCGCCATACGCCTTGAGCGCTTCGGCGCCCGTCGGGTAGGGCATGTGGGCGTCGCACGTGCCCTCGAGGGCGTACGAGATCGCGTGCCGAACACCTCGGGATTGGACACCCCTCTTCCATCGCTCCAGACCTCCGCGCATGGCGCCAGAGTAAGCTAGGTTTTCGCGGTTATCCAGGGATTTTTCTGCGCTGCAGTTGTCTGTAGCAAAGCGGTTTCAAAGGGCGTCGTCCACCGAGGGTGCCTGCGTGCATTGCATTGGTTGCATCGCCTCCGCGCGCAAGATGAGGTCCCCTCTGTGTAGCCCTTGGCTTCGATCGAGTGACTGATTGCCCGGGGATCTCCGGACCGGCATCTGGTCTTTCGAGAACTGGCGCGACCCACCCAACTCTCGTACTCCGCTCGATGGTGCTCCTACTCGATCGGTATCACGAGTGCGCGGAAGCGACCACAACCGCTATCGTCCACTTGCGAGTAGTCGCTCCACGCCATGCGGTGCTTGCCGCGCAGAATGAGTGGGACATGTCGCCCGCCCGACATCGTGCCGCTGCCGGTTCGCTCGTCCCAGGATCGCTCGGCTTCGAGTTCGATGTCCTGATACAAGCGGAACGCGCGTGCATTCGTGGGCCCGCCGTGAGTTGCAGCAGTCCAGTAGCTCGGGTCATTGGTGAGCGCGATAACGTAGCCGACCCAGGTCGATCGCCCCTCCACAAGCGACTCCACTCGGCCGAGGTCTTTGACCACGTCGTACGCACGAACGTCTTGCGCTCTTTGGGTTTCGGAGGTCGAACAGTTCGCCAGCGACGGTACCCTGCCACTTACGCGTCATGTACTTCAGTTCGATGGCGAGTGTCCCGCCAGAGTCGGGGTCTCTCAGTTGGACGTCTAGGCGGCACTCGGCTTGGGATGGTTGTCAAGTCGAATTTCGAGCGATGGACTGTAGACCTTCTACAGCTCGATCGGGTTGTCGGGGGTCCCCAACTCTCCCCAGAACTTGCCGAAGTCGCCTAGATCCTTCAGCGGCGAGGCCTGCGCGAGGTCCACGATGCCACGCACAACGGCGTGAACCATTTGCGGGTCGCCAGACGCGACAGCCTGATCGAGGCGGGCAAATAGCTCCATATTCGTCTTGGCCCGCTCGGCGAACACCATGTCGAAGTAGAGCCGTAGCGTCGTTTCCGCTGCCTGCAGGCGACGAAGCTCCGAGCGCTCGAACGCCGCAATCGCCTCGCGCTTGGTGTGCTCCTGCTGCCGAATTCTTCCGTAGTCGCTAGCTGCGCTCACTATTTGCGTCAGGGCGCTTAGGGCCTCCCCGCCGCTAATGTCGATGGAGTTCTGCGGGCCGGCAGAGCTGGGAACAACGATCGGTTCAGTCATCGGTGGTCTCCTTAATCAATGGACGGTACTTCAGTTTGAGCTGGGTGATCTCGTCGTCGAGGTCTCCGGGACCGTTGATGACCTGTGCCATGGCAACGTCGCGTACCGCGATCGCGAGCGACATGGCCTGGCGGAACGGCACCTCACGGTGCACCGTAAACGGCTCCGACTCGAGCAAGTCGAGTGCCGCCGTCGCTCGGTCGACAAGTTTGTCAAGCACGTGTTCAATCTCGGCAGCGCGGATCCCGATAGCGTCGAATCGCGCCCTCATCTGCGCCATCTCGCCGATTTCGATGTTGACCGAGCTTTCGTAGGCGCGTGCTCCAGTCTTTGCCTTCTCGCCCTGCATCATGACGAGAAGGCCGCTTACAAGTACTGCGGGCCCGACCGTAGCGGCAACGAGCGCTCGCTGGCCGACAACCTTCCCAGCGCCACCGGCGGCTTTGCTGCCGCCGCCGAAAAAGGCGTTCAGTGCGTTCTTCTCTGCAGCTCCAGAGAGCTTCGAGATTGGGGTTCCGGTGCTCGCCTTCGCGTAGTCCTTCGCTCCGACGCGAAGACCCTTGTTTAGGCCGATCCCCGTACGAGTCGAGGCGAAGATGCCATTGATCCAGGCCCGTGGCTCCTGTCCCAATGTGGACTCAATCGTGAGTTGTCTCTGAATGGGCTCTATACCGTCGACGAGGAGCCTCCCGGCCTCGTTTACCAGCTTCTCGTTGCGCCGTAGGAAGTCGGCCATGCGCCCAACCACCAGCTCAAAGGCTCGAGCCTGGCAATTGCCGAGGACGATGAGCTTGTCGTTCGTCTCTCGCCAATGGTTTTCGAATGCCGCTCGCTCTTCGCCGTGACGGGCGCTAGCCTCTCCGATCCGCCCCTGAGCCGTCACGATGGAACGCGTGCCCTTTGCTCCCAGCGCGACTCCGCCCGCGGCGGTAACCGTCCCGAAGCCGATCATTGCAGCGGGGATGAGGCGACGGTCCATTCAATTGCTCCGCGGTGGCTTAGGTTCTCATAGCTTCTCGAAGCGTAGTGGGGGGCGGTGCAGTTGACAGACATCGGATCACGTTGGCTGCTCACTCAAGATCCCTTATCTAGCGCCGCCCAACTCTGTGCGGCTCTCAACCACCCACGTTGCAGCGTTCTACTATAGAAAACTGTAGCATCGTGTAGAAGCGTTTGGCATGCTTCACCAACCATGCTACATTGTCCTACAATGAGCAAATCTATAGTAGATGCTCCCTTAGTAGCTGATAGGACTCCATCATGCCCACAATCGAAACCGACACGCTAACTCGAGCACTCGTAGCCGCGGCTGAAGCATTCCTCGCATCCCTACGGGATGTGGACAGCTCTGAGATCAGCATGCCCGTCCCTTCCCCCGCCAGCGACATCACGTGGTCCCCTGCTGCCGGTGCACCCATCTCCTTTGACCCGCTCGCTGACCCCCTGCCGATCGAGGCGACACCGGACAAGTCCGCCGATCCGAGGTTCCAGCGGATGTGCTCGCTCGTGTACCTGGGCAGTATCGCCCGGTTCTACGCGGAGACCGGCCAGGGTGCCGGCGCTGAGGAGATTCGACGTTTCGCGCTCAAGGCCGGATACGCGAATGGCCGGGCGGTCAACGGGTGGAACTCCCGGGCCGGGAGCATCCGGGGTGTTGAGGTCATCGACGGTCTGCGCTATATCAATCAAAACTCAGCGGGATGGTTGTCCGACCTCGAGAGCCAGCTGGGTATCCAGCTCAGGGGTGCCATCCGATTCGTGCACGTCGATGATGAGGGCACCGCGACAATCGACTGACTCCGCCACCCCGAATCCGCGTCATCCTGTGGAGCTAGCAGGTCGCGCCAGTCTGTGCGCGCGAGCAGTTCGGCGGAGCCCAGAGTCTGCTCTACCGAGGTGGACGGCGGTGAATCAACACAATCCCAAAACAAGGGTCGCGTCCCTCGCGGACTACGGCAGCCGCCCGTGACGCGATCAATGTCGGTCGCCGAATTTAGGCTCATCTCCAGATCCACCGCGTCCCGGCCGTCGCCGTCCTCCAATGACGGTTATGCTGCTATTAGTCCGGCCGCAGTTAGGAGCCCCAACCGTGACCGACCTCAGCTTCCGCATGGGAGAACTTTTCAGTGGACCTGGCGGGATGGCGCTCGGGGCGCAGCGGGCTGCAAGAACGCTTGGCGTTGATCTCGAGCACGCTTGGGCCAACGACTACGATCTCGACACCTGCAGGACCTACAAGCGGAACATCCTCGACCCGGAGTACGGGGACCGTGCCGTCCTCCGGGACTCTGCTGAGGACCTCCCACGAGATGTGGGCGCAGTAATCCATCAGAACGTGCACGAGCTCGACATCAGTTCGCTTAGCCCGATTGACGGATTCGCGTTTGGCTTTCCGTGCAACGACTACAGCCTCGTCGGCGAATGGAAGGGACTCGACGGGAAGTTCGGCCCCCTGTACTCCTACGGTGTCGAGGTTCTCGTTGCGAAGCAGCCGAAGTGGTTTGTCGCTGAGAACGTGTCTGGCCTTCGGGGCGCAAACGAGGGATTGGCGTTCCGCCAGATTCTCGACCACCTTCACGAGCCGGCCGACGGACTTCGTTACCGCCTTGTTCCGCATCTCTACTCGTTCGACGATTACGGCGTGCCACAACGCCGCCGCCGAATCGTGATCGTGGGGATCCGCGACGACCAGGACATCAACTTCCGGGTTCCGGCGCCGACGACTTCACCGGGCGACGAATCGCTGAGCGTCCGATACGCGCTGACTCACGAACGACTGCCAGGCGACGCCCCCAACCATGAATACACTCGTCAGTCCGAGCAGGTCATCGAACGCCTCTCGTACATACTCCCCGGCGAGAACGCGTTTGCCCCCGCCGCTCTCGCTCGGATGCCCAAGCGACTTCATATAAATACTTCGACGACTCTCAGCCAGGTATACAAGCGCCTCGATCCAGGCAAGCCGTCATACACCGTCACCGGCGCCGGTGGAGGCGGGACTCATGTATATCACTGGGACGAGCCGCGCGCGCTCACCAATCGTGAGAAGGCCCGGCTCCAGTCATTCCCCGACGACTTCGTGTTCGAAGGAGCGAAGGGAAGCGTCCGCAAGCAAGTCGGCATGGCAGTGCCAGTGAAGGGCGCGGAGGCTGTGTTCACGGCCTTGTTCAGATCCTTCGCCGAAATCGACTACGAAGCGGTCCCCGCAAACATGGCTCACCTCGTCGACGCACCCTGATCGCTCTAGGACTTTATCGAGTCCAGGCCGAGGTTGGTGCGGAAGCTCGCGTCGACCAAGTCGATGACCTCGTTCTCGGAGAGCACCCCGAGCGCCCGACGGCCTGCCAGGAAGTCGAGTCCCTCGAGCAGTGACCGAACACCCTTGCGGCTATATGAAACGCCCTGGTCTAGGAAGTACGTTCGAAATACCAGGAGCGCTGCTCGAGCGATCGGGCTTACCGTCGCCAAATTGGGCCGACCCAGGAGCTGGACCGATAGGTCGCTGTTGGAGAAGAACGCCTGCAACGTCGCTCCCATTTCGCGTGGTGCGAAGCGACGGACATAGTAGCCGCTCCACCACAGCCGCGCGATCGCGTGATCGCGCTCGCGACCGCGCGCTGTGCTCGCGAAGACGTGATTCACGACATGGTTTCCGAGGTCTGACGAGTCCTTTGGCCAGCGATCGAGCATGTATTCCCGGTAAGCGCCGAGGGCCAGCGTCACCCAGAGCCGCTCGTCGGTGGCATCCGCGGGACTCAGCGTAGGAAGCGCCGCAAGCATGCGCTCGGCGTTCATCGCGTCGAGCTCGCGGTTGGCGACGCCGTGCGACGACATCAAGAGACCCTGCTCGAGGTTGACGTCGTATTCGGACTCGATGAATGTCAGACCGAATTCGACCTCCAACTCAGTGAGGGGCATTTCCCACACTCTTGCCGCACGGGGACCAGATGCTTCCATCCTCAGCTGGTCCACTGAGTCGGCAGTCAGGACTTTGAGCTTCGCGAAACTAGGCAACTGCCGCCTCAACCTTCTTGATGCCACGACTGCCGACGAGCAGCTGGGCAGAGATCTGACGATACTCGGGGCCATCTCCAACCAGGGTGCGATCGATCTCGTCCAGCTTCCTGAGGAGCGCACGCCCCCAGGGCAACTCGGTGTCCTCGCCACCGCCATCTGTGGCCAGGTAGTCAAGGGCAGCCGCTATGCAGTCCTTGTAGATGCTCATGTACAGGTAAGGCTTCGTAGAAGGGTTTGCGCGCATGTGGCCGACGGCGTCACGCAGGCTCTCGCTCGCCACGATGATGATCCTCTGCCCCGTGAGCTCGAAGCGATAGGCGTCCGCCTCGACAGCGTCCGTGGAGTACTGAAATTTGATGAGGTCTCTCTCCAAAGTCCGCGCGAACTCAAGATCAAAACTCGTCGAGTCTCCAACGCCGAGGATGTCGCCATTTCTGACAGTGAACTTCGCATTGCCGAACTCGGCATCGATGCCCTCCGGCTGATACTCATCGTTGTCCTCGGAAGCGATGATCAGGGGCGTTACGGTAACGACTCCGTACAGCTGCCCCGACTCGAACGGGATGGACCCGGAGAGGGCCTCCAGAGTGACGTACTCGCGAATGAGCGTGGCCCGACACTCGATGTCCAGCACGAGGCGTGCGTGATCGTCGAGCAGGTATTCGTCGAGCCAGGCGCTGGAGTGGGCGACGCTGTAGTTCAGAACCACTCGCTGAATGTCGTCTGCCGGAATCGACAGCTCGACCTCGGCCGTGAACTTCGCGTTTCCGCCAAAGTCGTTGCTGAACGATGACAGAACCGGGTACGGATAGGCCCGCGCACGATAGCTCATGGGACGAGTCTCCCTTCGATCGCAAACTCGAGATCGCTCGGATCGAACTCTAGGCGCAGATGCTTCCGGGCAGTCGAGCTCAGGTCCGAAATCGCGAGAGAATCACGCCACGGACCATCCGCAACTATGTCCTCCTCCGTACGGAACTGAATCCGTCGAGTCTCCGCCTCACCAGATCGCAGGAGAACCAACGTTTTTCGAGAGCCGTCCACAGGAGTGAATGACACGTCTGCGATCGCAGAAGTGGCTTCATGTCGCACAACC
>JAESFR010000273.1_pt1 | contig 16690 bp, 17 predicted proteins | sample 9266191 | NCBI WGS metagenome assembly JAESFR01 (sample SAMN14503063, study PRJNA617104) | algae metagenome | isolation source: Pleurocapsa minor HA4230-MV1 and co-occurring heterotrophs from cement on... | place: USA: Nuuanu Pali Lookout, Hawaii | collected 2009-07-20
CCCCGGACGGTACGCGGCGCAATGTCGCTCCCCGGACGGTACGCGGCGCAATGTCGCTCCCCGGACGGTACGCGGCGCAATGTCGCTCCCCGGACGGTACGCGGCGCAATGTCGCTCCCCGGACGGTACGCGGCGCAATGTCGCGCCCCGGACGGTACGCGGCGCAATGTCGCGCCCCGGACGGTACGCGGCGCAATGTCGCGCCCCGGACGGTACGCGGCGCAATGTCGCGCCCCGGACGGTACGCGGCGCAAGTGACGCGGTCCACCCTGGACGTACCGGGCGCGCTGTCATTCGAGTTTCGAGTAGTCACACCTGACCCGACTGGTCTTCCTTGGCGTGTGTCTGGTCGGCGCCTATGTGTGTCCCCGCCCGCTTTGCGTCGCTCCGTCCCAGATCTTGTACCAACCGCCGGAGGCGATTCTCTGCTCCACCGTGCCGTGCTTCTTCCAGAACTCCGCCTCGTGGCTCGGCGAACGCCACGGCATCGCGCCGTAAGGGAAGTGGTCGAGACACCAGCGCCCTCCGTCGAGGCTCAGGCAGAGGACTCCGTATCCATCGGGAATGTCGGTCACGACGCGATCACCCTCTCCGAATTGGAGCCACGCGGGAGACGGCGGCCGCGCGATCTCGGACGGCACCTCGGGACCCCACGATGATGCGCTGTGGTCCCAGATCTTGATGAACATCCCCGTCGACAATCCCGCGGTGGCCTCTTCGACGCTTGGGCCCCGTATGCCACCCAGGGTGAGCCACCCGTCCTCGGACACGTGCCACCGAACTCGCGACCCGTCTGGCTCCCTCCAGAGCACGATGTCCCCGTGATCGAGGCGCCTCCAACGGTCGGGATCCTCGGCGTCAGGCATCACAGATCTCCCTCTATGAGCGGCGGGGCTGACCCACCGTAGTCCGTCGTCGCCCCCGTCGGCGCAGTTCATCGCTGTGTGCATGAGCCAACGGACCAGGGCACCGCAATGGCAGCGGAGCGGGGCTGGTCCGGCACGATGGCGCAATGCTCAAACCCACGTTCAGTTGGACTGTGAATGCGTGCCGCGTGAACGTGGACCAGGGCGGCCGATCGGTCCTACCGTGACTCAATGACCGACCCTGCCGAGCTGAGTGACCCGCATCGTCCGACGTGCGGCCAGCCCCTCCGGCACGCGACCACCTCCAACCAGCCAACGCCAAGCTGGTGATGGCCACCGGCAACGCCGGCATCACCTTCGAAACACAAGGGCGCTGCGAGAACGAGGCATGCACCGACTTCGGCAGCGAGTTCGCACCCGAAGAATGGCTTGGCCCGACCGGAGGCGAGTGGGGGCGGTCCGAAGCGGCGGACGGACGCACTCAAGCCGGTCGTCGGGGGAAGCGTTCGTGGTCGAGTGGTGACGGATCATCGACGCCTTGGGCGCGCTGCCCCTTCTCGTTCAAGTGCCGACGGCCTGGCGCGTGAGTCCCTAGGGTTGTGTGCTGCTGGTCAGCAGGCGGCGCCCGGACGGCGCAGAAGGGGACTGTCGTGGAATTCAGCGGAGTCGTTGTCGGGGTAATCGGCCTAGTCGGAGTGGTGGCCGGCGCCGCCATAACGAGCTTGGCTGAGAATCGCAGAGTGCACCGCGATCGGTCGTGGAAAGCCCAGGATGCTCGAGCGGCGGTGTATGCAGAGTTCCTCGCGTCGATTGTCCAGTGGCAGCACCAGATCACGTGGAGCCAGGACAGGATCGACGCAAGCGGATCGTCGCTCGACAGCCGGCTCGCGAAGGTTGAGCACCTGAAGGATGCAATCGACGCAGCGCACCAAGCGGCGCTCGTTCCGCTCTTTCGGTTACGAATGATCGGCTCAGCTGCTGTGGTCCGTTGGTCACAGGAGGTGATGCACCTCAATTACTGGTACCAGGAGCGTTTCCTCGGAGGCGGCCTCGACCCTGAGCTCCGAGACCAGTTCCGCGGGGAATGGGAACTCGTTCGCGATCCCTTCCTCGACGCAGTGCGTGCTGAGGTCGGGTCGCCGACGGCTTGGTCGCAGATACTTGCCGACGCCGCAGACATTCGACGGCGTGAGGTGGGTAGCACGCCTGCACGTTGACGACGGGGTCACTGACGTCAGGGCTCAAGCGGCGCAAGGACGCAGTTGCCCAGCCACGAGGACCGGGCCTGAGCGGGCGCTATTCAGAGCTCAGGTTGAGCGAGCGACGGCGCTTCAACTCCTATTGGGATTGCCGTGACCGCCGTTCCAATCAGAAGAACTCCGACCGCGTCTCCGCCCAGCATGTTAGTGATCCCTCCACGCGCCCCGAAAGGAGACCCGTGGAGGCCAATCACGGCGTTAGCGCCGAGTTGTTGGGCGGCAGCCAACAAGTCTGGGAAAGCCCTGTCCACAGCGCCTCGGCCCTTCTCCGTCGCAGTCCATCCCGAGAGGGCCCCAATGCCGCTGACCACTCCGTGCACTTTGGTGATGCGGTGCCCGGGAAGCTCTGACAGCGTCACTACTCGCGATCGGTTCAATCCGAGTACGGACTCCACCTCCTCGGCGGCGACACCGGCCAAGACCGCCTGAATTTCCCTCAGAGCTTCAGGTCTGTCGGCAGCAAACCGGACGCCCCTTCCCGTGGTTGGGTTGACAGATACCCAGGAGTGGAGGCCCATGGTCGAGGTGCTGATTCGCACCTCTTCCCGAGGCCAGATCTGCTGACCGGAGGACGGCGTCACAACCCGACATTGGGTGGGAAAGATGACCAGCAGAACTTGGTCGCGATCCTTGGTGTATCCGGTCCAAGCGCCAATGGCCTCGCTCTGTGCGTCATGTTCCATCTTGCGGAGACGAGCTTCGAGCTCGGCCGGTATGTGAGTGAAGGACACGTCAGCAGTATGCCCACGAGGCACATCGTTGCGGCTGTAATCGGAGAGACCCACGGGCCTCGACCGGGGACACAACCCCTACACGTACGAGCTGGACATGCCACTCCCGGAACCGGACCTAGTCCTTGGCGCGACGTCTGTACGCGGCGCAATGTCGCGCCCCGGACGGTACGCGGCGCAATGTCGCGCCCCGGACGGTACGCGGCGCAATGCCGCACCCCATCGGGGCTGGGGAGGACATCGATTGTGGGTGACGTCAGTACCCAGCATCGAGGTAGCCTCAGCTTTGGGGCGAAGTAACCTTGTGTATGTTGCGCAGCGCGTCCACCAGACGAGTTTGAGTCCAGATGTACATCAACATCGCGGCGACAGTGAACCCCCCGATCGTTAGCGCTAGTCCGTAGGCAGATTGGGCGGTCCCGTTGGGCAAGTCGGTGTCGAACATCGAGCCGTACCACTCGCCGAGCTGTCCTAACCCGTCAATTATCTGCCTCGCGTTGATGAGGGAGAGGCCCACGAGGATGGTAGTGAGCCAGTCTGAGATCTGTGCAAGATTCGTGTTGTAAACCAGACGAACCAATGGTGGGGCGGCAGCTTCGTCGACGCCGGCAACTTTCGCTAGGGCCTCTTTGTCGGCTTCGGCCACTTTCGGGATTCCCATGATGAGGCCCAGGCTTGCCCCAATCGCAGCGGATGCGACCGTCACTCCAAGTGAGAGGCCCAGCATGAGCCAGTCGAGACCGCATACGGCGAGTCCGAGTACCACAAACACGATGGACCAAATTCCAGCGGCCGCAAATATTCCCCGCGCAAATGAGGCAGAGAATGGAAGTTTCGATGCCAAGAAGATACACCCCCAGATAAGTTGGGCCCTAAAGTTGATACACGTGCGGCTTTTCACCTTGTCGGTATTGGCCACTCCGCCTGAAACCGGGAGCAAGCCGCTGTCAGGCACTTCGCTGCGAAGGAGCGGCTTTACGCGGGTGCTGGGCTTGGCCCGTCAGGCCCCAACCCGCTCGCTGGCGCCGTAGTGGAGTCAGCGGCAGATGCGTCGACAACGGGGGAACCCAACCGCCAGTTCTCAGCGGTCTGCGCCAGCCAAAAGGCACTGAACGCCGCAAGAAGCAGCGCCTCTACGAGGAAGAGCCACCCGGTCGGCAAACTCCAATCGAGCATTGCCTGTCCGGCGAACATCAAAAGTGCAATGCCGATGACCGCAGCCATCGAGACCGCGATGATCCCGTACACCGTTCGATACTGCGACGGTGTAAAGCCGCGCACGTCCGCAGCGTCCCGTTCTGGGGCCCGAAGAGCATTCACCACTGCGACCGCCGCGAGCAGCAAGAACATCGGCACAGCGGCCGCATAATGCCCATAGTCCAAGAACGACGAGCGGTCCAACAAGAACCACAGCCAGCCAGCGATCACCAAGACGACTCCAGCCGTCAATCCGCGGATCCCGGTGGTGCGCTGCTTGCCGCCTCGAGGAAGCCATGCGAATGCGACTACCACCCCGACCAGGCCGAGGGTGAGCATCGCCGCGACATTGTTCTCCACCGTCGGTACGAGTTCCGGAGGCACGCTCCGCTCGTTTGGGTCCAGCCCGTAGACGGGGTCGCTGATGGGTGTGGGAATCAACGCGACCATGGGTGCGAGCATCCCGGCGAGGTTCAGCATGATGTCCTCGGCGCCTTCTCGTCCCTTGATCGCGATGAGGCTCACGCCGGCTGCCACAAGAACGCCGACGAAGATCCCGACGACGGGTGTGTAGTAGTACGCGCTTATTGAGCCCAGCAGGCCGCCAGTTTCTCCAGTAGCGATCTCGATGACCAGAGCTACCGCGAGCGCGAACGCCATTCCCACGACTGACAGTCGCAAATAGCGGTACGTTTTGACCGCCGACAGGTCGAGTCCCTCCATGTCCTCACTCCCCTTTTCCCAGTACCCGTTTAGATGACGTACTTGTAGTGGACCGATGCGGCCTTGTCCGTGCGCGGCGAGCGCGTCAGGAGCGCGTCCGGGAGTTCCCAATTCGGCGGTTGGTAGGGCCCCGTCCTACTTGGCAAATCCTTGTAGACCGCCGTGCACCGATGCTGGGTGCGCAGACGCAGACGGGTAGGTGGCTCGCATAGCTCGTAGCCCTCGATGCGTCGGCAGAGTTCGGCGAAGCGCAGGTCCGCCGAGAAGTGGTGCACTATCCACATGAAGGTGTCGTCGCGCACGAGTGGGTCCAGGCAGTAGACCAATGATTCGAACGCGTCGTCCGCGCAGATCGGAGCACGGTAGAACCGGCGGTGGCGACGTGCCATGCCGTCGTAGAAGTTCTCTAATGGATTCCGTACCGCGTAGCAGATCCATCTCCACCGCAACCGGCCCTCATCGGTCAGGCCCGAGGCCTTGCCGTAGCGGTGCAACATGAGATCTGCCGTCGAAAGTAGCGGCGGCTCGTTGAGGACGCCTAGGTCGAAATCGAGCCAGGCGCTTCGTACCTCCCGCTCGCCCTGGCGAAGGGTCAGCGACCGAGAAGCCTGCGCGACGTACACGGCAAGCACCGTTGTGGCGATCAATTGCGCAAGCCCGACCAGTGTCGCGGCTTCAAGCCAAGAACTTCCTGCCTGAGCGGCGTCAGCGCTGTCGCTCACCAGCTTGATCCACATCCCGCGCCCCCCGCCGGATCTAGGGGCTTGCTGGGCGCCCCTTCGAGCTCTTTAGTCAATTGCGCGCGCGACCTGCCCCGCTGCCGAATATTTGACTGGGATTTGCCTTGAATTGGTTAGGTCGCCGAAGCTGCAGCGGCACCCCGGGCGCGGAGAAGTGTGAGTTGCCGTCCCGCTGGACACACAGCGCAGCGAAGAGTCGGATCTCCGGCGGCGGCCGGCTGCATGCGATCCGCCTCATCGCAGGATTGGTTGCACGTCCCAAGCCAGCCAGTACCTCATCGACCGACAAGACCTACTCCGTGCGCGTGTCAGCAAATGAGAACTGATCGAGCTCCACGAGGAACAGCCAGATTGTGGCAATGCATACGAGCACCATGAGCATCGCGCTCATCAGTAGGAAAAATACGGCGAACTCAACGTGCGGGCGGCCCGGAAGGCCCAGCTTCATGGCGATGCCCTCGAGCAGGTCGCGCATCTCCGACAGGTTGTAGGCGCCTTTGACATGCAGCGCGGCGAATCCGCTACTCACGATAGCGAGAAACAGCAGCACAAGAGGCAAAGGGCCGGGCAGGTATGTCTCGCGGTTGGCTAGGTAGTACGTGAGGATCGCTCCGGTCACGGCGTAGTACCACACGCTCGCCTTCCAGGCGATGTCCACATAGTGCTTGTATAGGTCAACGAGGAGGGCGTATTGCGCCCAAAGTCGGTTGCCGGCGGGACCAAGCGAAGGCGCCGACGGATCTGCCCACGATGACTGGTCGAAGGACGCGCCGCCGTCTTCCTTCCACGTGATCGCCTTGCGCAACCATCCAGACTCGCCCATGACCAGCCTCCCGAGGAACCCTGGCTACCTAGTGTCCGCCTCGCTGCCCACAGGTGTCTAACAGAGGACCGGCTTGGCTGACATGCAGCGCTATGCCGTCCTATTGCGTGGCGACGCCTCAGCCGTTCGCGGCGTAACGACGCGGCCTGAACTCAGCTTTGGGGAAGGATGGGACCCGACCGCCAGTACGAGGCCCTGCTCGGGCGACCCTTAGAGGCGGTGGCACGCGCTATGTCCGTTGCCCACCGCGGTGGGCGGCGCCAGTCACCGCGATGGGGCACAGGTCCGTGAGAGCGTCCTGCCAGCTACGGCCGAACGCGCCGGACGATCTGACCCGAGCTGGAGGGGGTGGGGGCGAACAAGGCAACGGGCATCGCAGGGTGATTGCGGTGAAGGTGGTTCCGGGCGCAGAGTATTCGGTGAGGCACTCCGCGTGTCTCACGGAGGGTAGGAACCCGATCCGAACGGGCCCCGACCCGGGGGAGCGGCATGACGACGACCGTGGCATCGTTCAACGTGGAGAACTTGTTCTCACGTCCGCGCGCGTTCAGCGCCGAGTCCGACTCTGCCGGCGCGCAGGTCATCGCCGACTACCGCGAGTTCAACGCCCTCATCGGCAAGGCGATCTACACCGACGCGGACCGCACCCGGATGCGTGAGCTCTTGCTGGCGGTCGACGTCTACTACCGCAATCAGCACGGGGCCATCCGTCGCAAGGTGAGCAGCAACCCGACCTGGGCCTGGCTGCGCAAGAACCGCGGCAAGTTCGACCGTGAGCCCACAGACACCACCCTCGACGTCGTGGTCGAGGCGACCGGAAGGCGCGACTGGATCGGGTGGCTGGAGCTTGCCACCGAAGCCGTCAACGAGATCGGTACCCGGATGACGGCCCGGGTCATCTCCGAACTGAACGCCGACATCCTGGCGATCGTCGAGGCTGAGGACCGCCCGTCCATGATCCGCCTCAACACCGAGCTGCTCGCCCGCCGTTACCGCCACCTGATGCTCGTGGACGGCAATGACGAACGCGGCATCGACGTCGGGCTCCTGACCAAAGCCGGTTTTCCCATCGAGAGCATTCGGTCGTACGTCGACGCGGTGGACGCCGTTGGGACCATCTTCAGCCGGGACTGCTGCGACTACACCGTGCGCACGCCCTCCGGAGCCGTCCTCCACGTGCTGGTCAACCACTTCAAGTCCCAGTCCGGTGGTGGTGGCAGCCAACGGCTTCGCCAGGCCACCAAGGTCCGGGAGATCGCTGACGATCTCGTCGCCGCGGGTGAGCACGTCATCGTGGTGGGCGACCTCAACGAAGGGCCGCCCGCCGTCGGCCAGCCGCCGCCGAACCTGGCCAGGCTCTTCGACCCTGTCGGACCACTCGTCGCGTGCTACGACCTGCCCGGATTCGACGTCGGCAGCCGGCCGGGCACCTTCGCGCCCTGTGGCTTGCGCGACCGCCTGGACTACGTCCTGATGTCACGTTCCCTCGAGCCGGCATTCGTGGGCGGACGCATCTTCCGCAAGGGCATCTGGGGCGACCGACTGACCCGGCCCACCGCCTGGGAGACCTACCCCCAGATGACCGAATCCGTGCACCAAGCCTCCGATCACGCCGCGGTCATCGTCGAGCTGGACCTGTGAGCTTGGCACTGGTCGGAGCCCGGCTCCTAGCGCACGTCACGAAAAGTCCACGTCATCGAGGGTTGCGCGACGACGAGGACTGGGCCACAGGCGACATCCCGGCGCATCCGTTGAGGAGATTTCCGGTACTCACCGCTTTCCAGTTGGTCATCACCAAGCCACCCCTGCACCATTTGCAAGTTTTCGCGACGTCCCAACGCCTTGCCGTCCCCGTCACGCCCCTTGGCGTCTAATGCCATCTCGAGCTCGTCCATAGTCGTTTTGCTCAGCGACCACCCGAGCGGCGCCATCAGCGCTGGCTGTACCGCGGGTGCAATGGTGACGGCGCAACGACGCGGGAAAGTGGCGTAGATACGTCCGCGCGCCCAGCGCTCCACCGCACCTCTCACTCCCCAAGTCTGAAGCGGAGCGGTCGATTCCGCGATCTGACCTGGGTCTGTGAACTTGGGATCACGTGCCTGGTACGAACTGTCAATGTCCACGACGAACGGTGCAATCCTGCGAGCATGAGTCGCGTTGTAGTCTGAAACCAGTCGTTTGAGTTGCCCGGTTAGACCCGACAGTGTCAGTAGACCCGAATTGTCAAAATAACCTCCGTCCACCATGTACATGGCGCACTGTTTCGACACACAGTCCTTGTACTTGAAGCGCTGCTCATCGGGGCTCTGGCCGCACCTCCCGGACAGTCGCCCGGACGGGGAGACGAGGGGAAACCGCGCGCTGAGCATCGCGGCCGTCGACAACTTGAGGTCTCCGTCGATACAGAGCAGGTCAACCGTCTCGAGAGCGCCGCCAAGTGGCAGCGGTTCGTCGTCCAAGGTGGGGCGAGCACGTTCCGACTCGTCGAGGTCGAGCTTCTGCGCACCGAGTTTGGCAGCGGATGTCACCACCGAGAACTTGCCACCGACTTGAGTCGAGTTGAAGACGAGCAGAGGAACTGTCTCAGCCTTCTGGCGCGTCAATGAGTCGTCGGACATCCGGTCGTCCCAGGTCTTGCGCAGCTGAGCAGGGCCTTGCAGCGGGGCGTCCTCGTCGAGAGTGTCTTCGAGTATTCCCGCTCGGTCGCGCCGGACGCATTGGAATTGGTGCCACCCCTCGCACTGGCCACGCGCAGCGGTCAGCCCCAAAGCATGGTTGGGCAAGTCGTGAAATAGGCCCCATGCCACCGTCGGCGCAGCGAAGTCAGAGCCGAGCTTGTCACGGATCCAGTCCTTATTCGCTAGATCGCCGTACAGCATGTGTTGGGCATAGGAGGCCAGACCCACTGAACCTCCTGACACTCCACTCGCCACAAAGATTCGCCTGGCCGCCCCCTCCATCTCGGGCTGGTTCCTGGGCGGGCCGTGACAGACGCGTCCGCCGCTCGAGCGAGACCTCCCTACCAGGCAATCAAGTACCAGCGCGGTCCAGTACGCCGCGCGGATCCCTCCGCCATGCGTCGCGACAAGCATCATCGGAACCGGAGGCTTTGGGTTGGCGCGCGACTGCGGGCCCGGCGTTGACTTCGCTTGGTCTGCTAGTTCCGGTTGTGCCCGCACCCATGCCTCGAACGCGTCCTCGAGATCAGGACTTCGCTTCTGCTCAGCCGACCAAGTCTCGGGCGCTTGGCGCCGCACTACCTCGACATCGTGCATACCCTCCGGCAGAGCGACCCCGCAGACGATCCACCACGCCAGCAACATGGTGAGGACAGGAAGTGAGCGGTACCCGAGCCATTCCAGGAAATTTGGTGGATGATACTTCGCTGCGGCGCGCACAACACCGTAGCCGAGCACGACCAGAATCCCGGCCGCTAGGTTGACGAGGGTCACCGTCCCGAACACCTCGCCCGTCTTTATCGGGTCGCAATGACGCATGCGCGTCACCGCTCCCTAAATGCTCCGCGCTCCCACCAGTCGATCGCCGGGTCCTCCCGTATGTACCGTGCGGCCACCTCGACGTTGCCCAGGTTGCAGTACTTCCAGAGCTCCTTGGCCGCTCGGGAGTACTGGAACAGGACGCGGTCCATATCGAAGGGGTCGAGATCACCGTCGCGGAATTGATCGATCGCGCCGGCGACGTGTGCGACGAGTTCGGCGAGCTCTGCTGCGTGGTAGGCCACCACTTGTTGGCGTGCTTGTTGACGCGCTGCCTTCTCGGACACGTACTCAGGCTAGTGCGACGCTCCTTTCGAGAGCCTCGCACTCATCGCGGCAGGTCCGGATGTTCCCGTGCGCGGCTTTGCGGCTCTGCGGACGCCGGGCGGGGACATCAACAACTGATGGGTCGGCCTGCTGGTTACGCGGCGAACTGGGTCATAGCCTTCTTGCTGCATACCGCGTTGTAGCTGAGGGGGCCATGTGGGTAGCCAGCGGATGTCCTTGCACGATGAGGCTGCGTTCCTGTTCCTGTGGGCGGCGCAGCCGTGGGACGAGCCGGTGCCTTCAGAGTGGGTGCTCTACATGGGCAACGACCCAAACCCCGGTCCCGTGGGATGGACCCTCAGTTTCGATGTGACGCGTGACGAAGGGGCATGGGAGGTCGACGTGACCCTCGACGCGGTGGCCCAGGCACCCCCGCTATTAGACGAGAGCTACACCGATGTCGTCGAGGTCAGCGCGAGCGGAGTCGTCGAGCTGATGGAGGATTCGTGGTACCCCCACACCGTCACAGAGACGCCGGAAGGACAGTGGCTGCGGTTGCGGTTGTCGCGAAAGCAGTCGGATCGAAGTCGCCCGAAGCTACTAGTTCAGGCGTGGCCTGCCGATCCTGGCCCGGCCGCGGTGCTGCGCGTGATGGAGGAGCCGCCTCCCGATTTGTGGCAGGTCCAACTCCCCGAGGCACAGGCCGGCCTGGCCGGTGCAGCTCGGATCGGCGCAGATGTAGACGGCGCACCCGGGCGCCGGACTCTGTCAGGGGAACTCGGAACGGCGACCGCGACCGTAACGATCCGTGAACGGATGAGTTGGCTGACCAACCTGTTCGAGGCGGGCCTCATTTGGACCCCCGCCCTCGACGGTTACAGCGCCGAGAACCGCCTCTACACCGACCCGGCGGGCGAGTACTGGGAAGCCTGCTTCGTCAAGGACGCCACCCACCCCGACCACATCGCTGGCACCACCCTGTCGGCCATCTTGACCCGCCGCCGCGACGAGCACGACCCTCCCCGGTTGAGTGCGTTGTGGTGGCAGTGGGGCAAGCCCGTCCCGCCATTGCACCGCACCCTAGGGACACCTCGAGACTACGAGCCGTTCTTGGGCACGGACGCGCAAGTAGACGTCCGCTACGAGCGGAACCGCGACAAGTCCATCACCGTCAGTCTCGCGCACTCCGGGATTCCCGCTGAGTGGGTAGATGACCTGAGCGCCTGGTGGACATACCAGCTCGCCATCCTGCGGCGCGTTGCTGACCGGCGGGCTCGTCGTTCGGACAAACGATCGACGCACTGATCTCGGCATGAGCGCGCACTCGTCGCGGCAGATCCGGATGTTGAGGGTTGGCAGTGCGTACGGAGTCGGGGTGGGGTCCGCTACCTGCCGGGTTGTAGCAGGCCGTGCTCGTAGCACCAGACCACGGCTTGCACTCGGTCTCGCAGGTTCAACTTGCGGAGGACCTCGCTGACGTGGCTCTTGACGGTCTCGATGGACAGGACCAGTTGCGCGGCGATCTCCGCGTTCGACAGGCCCTTGCCCAGCAGTTCGAGGACCTCCTGCTCGCGTGACGTAAGGCTGTGGTGCGCGGTCGCGTTCAGTGGAGTCGCTCGACTGACAGTCAAGTCCTCGACGAGTCTGCGGGTGATGGTTGGCCCCAGGAGCATGGACCCTTCCCCCACGATTCGTACGGCTTCGATGAGTCGTTGAGCGGTGACGTCTTTGAGGATGAATCCGCTGGCACCGGCCCTGAGAGCATCGAAGACGTACTCGTCGATGTCGAAGGTCGTCAGGATGAGGACGCGGGTGTTGTGGGAGGCGCCGATCTTGCGGGTCGCTTCGATGCCATCCATGCGGGGCATCCGGATGTCGACGAGTGCCACGTCTGGCCTTTTTGCTGCGACGAGTTCGAGCAACCTGACGCCGTCGCTTGCTGTGCCGACGACGTCGATGTTGGGTTGTGCACCCAAGAGGTCAGCGAAACCTGAGCAGACGATCGGCTGATCGTCTGCGATCACGACTCTCATTCGGGCCCTTCTTGGTGCGTTCCGTCGGCGGTGCTTGATCCCGTGCCTGGTCCGGGGAGGCGGGCAGCGACGACGAACTGATCGTCGCGTACCGCGATGTCCAGTGCGCCACCAATGGCTGCGACCCGTTCCGCCATGCCGGTGAGGCCTTGACCGTGCTCGAACAGTCTCGCTTCTTCGGTGGTCGGGTTGGCCACTCGGACGGTGATGCCACCGTCGGTGTCACCGTGCGCCGTGATGGAGATGCTCGCATCGGGGGCGTGGCGGCGCGCATTGGTGAGGGCTTCTTGAGCCACGCGATAGGCGACGTAGCCGGTGGTGGGAGCGACCGCTTCGAGGTTGCGAAGAGAGGCCTCCACCGTGCCCGGGGACCGTTCTGCGTCCTGCACCAGTCTCGTGATGTCCTGCGCGGTGGGCTGCGGCGTGCGTTTCGTCGGCTCGTCGGTGCGACGCAGCACGTCGAGCACTCCGCGCAGTTCACCGAGGGCCAGCCTGGACTCTTCCGCGATCTCGGCCAGCACTGCCCGCGCGTCATCGGGCAGGTCCGGGTAGGTGAACGGGGCGGTTTCTGCGCGGACCGCGATGAGCGACACGTGGTGGGCCACCACGTCGTGCAGGTCGCGAGCCAACCGCGCGCGCTCGCCCAGCACTACGGCGTCACGTGCTACTTGCTTGCGGCCCCTGATCAGGTCGAGAAGGTCTCGCTCGCGCGCCGCCTCGCGTCGCATCAGGAGCGGGAGAAGCATCACCAGCCCTGTGGCGCCGACGTACAGCAGCGCTGTAACAAACAGTCCCCATGCGCCTTCACCCTGCAAGCCGAACTCGACCGACCCGCCGGGAGTCATGAGTCGGCCCTTCGATGCGATCGCCATTAGCGGCACGACCAGCGCCCCCATCGCTACCAGCCACGCACCTCGCGGCGTTCGCCACGACCCGCACACGGCCACCGCAACCAGCGCGGCGTAGGTGGTCCATGGCCACGCGAACCCGATCGCCGCGCCGATGATCAGACGCGGAAGCACGAGCAGTACACCGAGCCAGAGCGACCGCAGCGCCACTACCGGTGAGAGGACCAACAGAACACTGCCCACCAGCCCCCACGTCGGCCGAGCGGACGACTCGATGAGAAACGCGTCATCCCCGATCGCGACGTAGGTGATCTCCCATGGCGTCAGAACTTCCAACACGCACAGAAGAGCGGCGGCAACTAGCGCCGCCACCTCGTAGACCTGTGGGGCGCCTAGCCAACGGCGGACTTCCTTGACGATCTGCATGGTCCAAACCCTCCAAGCCCGCCGAACGCGCCACCACCCTCTCGCGAGCCAACCTGATCCCTCGCTAGGGGGACCCCGAAACGCCGTGGAGTCGTGGACCGACAGGTCCGCTCATCGGCATGTCCGGATATCCGAGCTGGGCCGTCGGGCGGCGCAATGTCGCGCCCCGGACGGTACGCGGCGCAATGTCGCATGCAAGCGTCCGTCCCTTGGCGTGGTCGCGCAAGACGCATGAGAGCCGAAGGGTTGCACGCCACACTTGTCTCATGACTGACAGCGATGAGGCAGAACCTCCGTTCGAGTCGGCAAGTCCAGACGCTTTCCGGATGACGATCGAAGTGTCGCTAATGGGGGAGGACGACCCTCGTGAGGCCATCGAGTCGATGGTTCAGCTCATCAAGATCGGCCTTCACTCCGGGGGTCTCGGGGTTCGCGGCATCGCCCCAGACGGGAAGGTCTATCTCTGGTTTCCCGAGCACGGCAAGACGCCGGATGAGTGGCTTGTTCAGATCGAGCCCCAAGAAGTTCCCATGGAGCGTCACGTCTCCGTACCACCCGGCATGACTACGGACGCAGCGCGCCGCGTGCTGGTACAGGCAGCCTTCAAGCAATTTCCGACGGACGACGACGAGTAACCCGAGGGCGACCCTTCGCTGCCGCACGAGGTCCGCGCAGGCGGCCGAAAGACGCATCGGTTCCCGCGTTGTGCGAGGCCAACCGTCGGCACCGGCGAAACAGCCCCCGAGACGCCGAGGCTGATCTACCCTCGCCGTCATGACAGAAGCCGACCTCGGGGTGTTGAAGCCGGAGTGGGACCGCGTGTCGGGCGATCCCGTTATGACTGCGTTCAAGCAGGCAGCGCGCCGCCAGCAAGCCGTCTGGCGGGCCGACCAGCAGTTGGAAGCCGGCGAGCAGCCGAAGGGCCAGCCCAACGGATCGACACTTGCGGACGAGGTCGGCCTGGCCTACGGCAACTTCCTTAGCGAGGACATCAAGGGAGCCGTCCGCCGTCGGGCGGCCACCAAGCAGAAGTGGCAGACCTTCGACGAAACGCGTCTTCGCAACAACCTGCTGTCGTCCATGCCGATGTGCTTCAACCTCTTCGGCGAGCTCGACGGCGACAGCGACCGTCTCACGACCGCAGGGGCCGCTCTCTTCGGCACGACCGCTCCCGGCGACCGCATTGAGTTTGAGTGGTCCCCTGGCCGTATCGACCCCGCCTACACCGGCGACCGGACGGCCTTCGACGTGGCATTGTTCTTCGGGGACCCGGTCACCGGCGGCCAGACCGTCATCGGCATCGAGACGAAGTACCACGAGCACGCGGTCAAGGAGAAGGCACCCGACGCGACCACGCGAATGCCTCGCTACCGCGCGATCACCGAGCGCGCCAACGCCGAACGCAACGTCTTCAAGCCGGACTGGGAGTCGCGCGTCGTGGGCACGGCTCTCCAGCAAGTCTGGCGGGATCACCTCCTCCTACTGGCCCTCCTGCAGCATCCCTCCGGGCAGTTCGCCGACGGCCGCTACGTCTTGGCCTATCCCGAAGGCAACACCTCATTCGCGGCGCTCGCCGACGCTTACATCACCGTGTTGGACGACCCGTCGACCTTCCAGGCGGTCACCGTTGAGGAGCTGGTCGACGCTGACGTTCTCCACCGGCCGGCCACCCGGGCGGCGTTTGTGGAGAGGTATCTCTGGTGAACGACCTCCAGCAGGCGGCTGCTACCGCCCGAAGCATCCTCACTCGTGTCGCCGCCGACGGGGGTGTGCTCCACCAGATCGAGACCGGGGAGCGCTCGCCGCGTGACGGCGACCGGGAGGACGTGATCGCGGTCGTCGAGGCCTTGGCCGAGCGCGCCCGTCTGGATCGCATCCTGATTGATCGGCTTACGCTGTAGCTTGCCCCGCAGCGACCAGGCGTGGCTCGTTCGGCGGACCAACGCGCCGCTTTGGGGTCGATTGGGTTGCTCGCTCGTTGGACCCACCTAGGCGGCGCAATGGGGCATGTCGACAGATTGGGATGCTGGGCAAGACTCGTGCAGACGCCTGGGGGTGGTGCGGCCAGTTTGGCGAAGGCGCCAGGGGCTGCCGCGGACGCGGGCGCTTCGGGTCGCCGGGCAGCGCCGTCATCATCGTCGGTGGATGTCGCTACTGTCCGGCGCCAGGAGGTTCACGATGATCGACGACGCATGGTTGTCTGAGCAGCTCGCCACAGTCGTGTCCGGCCCGCCGCAGTCGCGCCAGACAACACGCCTCAGGGCCCTGCTGCGTTCATGCGCGAAGGAATTTGCAGAGCGACGTCCTGACGTTCAATCAGCCTCGCTTCTAGAACCACTGCGCGGCCTGCGTCACGACGAAGCGTCCAGTTTCCTGGATGCCGTCGATAGCGGTTTTGCGCAGGTGGACCCAGCCGGATTCGTGACGCTCCCAGAAGTTCGAGCGAAGCATCCGGTCGGTCGCTACGCCTTGTTGTCAAAGAGCGGGTCGGCAGTTTGGGTCAATCTCGAGTACGTGGTCCAGGTCGGCGCAGCACACGAACTCGCTAGAGACATGGCTTGGCCGGGCGGCGACCTTGACTTCGAGCGTGGAGAATTCGACACCCTCGGGTACGGCACGTCCGGAAGGGCCGTGCTCGTCATGGAGGCCAAGGCGCGGGCAACGGGTCGAGACAGCCTCGAGAAGTTGGTCCAAGCGTGGCTCGGGTTCTCCCGCGACCAGAACCTTGCCAGGGACAACAACGCCGGCAGGAAGTGGTCCGAACTGGAACGACTCTGCGCGTCGGGGCCGGTGCGCGTGTGGCTGGTTGCTGATGGCGCTCGATGGGCGTTGACAGCGGCTTTGCGTGAGTCGATCGTCGAACTGACGCCAGCTTCCGAACCGCTTCGAGGCGACGTCTTAAGGCAGGAGGAGGCCCACGTGATAGAGCCCATCGAGTATGACCCGGAGTTTCACGCTTCGGGAACCATAGCTGCGAGCGGCGGCTGCTCTTGGCACGGAACGACGTGCCAGAACACGCCTGTTGCTTCCTTTAGGGATTCGAGCGGGGATCGCCAGTCAGGCTGTCTGCGCGCGGTGCGCGAGCTCGTCGAGCGCGGCGAGATGGTCGCGCCGCAATGGTGAACGTGTAACGCTCCTGCCGCTTCGCGGAGCAATGGTCCGTCCCGGGCTCGGTGGAGTCGAGTTGCTGGAATCTCATGCCACCGTGATGGATCTCGTGTTCTCGAACTCTATCGGTGTGAGCATTCCGAGCTGGCTGTGTCGGCGCCGACGGTTGTGC
>JAESFR010000274.1_pt1 | contig 16462 bp, 15 predicted proteins | sample 9266191 | NCBI WGS metagenome assembly JAESFR01 (sample SAMN14503063, study PRJNA617104) | algae metagenome | isolation source: Pleurocapsa minor HA4230-MV1 and co-occurring heterotrophs from cement on... | place: USA: Nuuanu Pali Lookout, Hawaii | collected 2009-07-20
TCTTCGCGAGCAATCTCGATGAGTTCTTCATGGTCCGCGTGGCCGGCCTCAAACGCCGCATCCTCACCGGGCTGGCGGTTCCCACCAACGTCGGCCGCGCTCCGCACGAGGTGCTCGCCGACATCTCCGCCGACGCCCACGCGCTGCAGCTGCGCCACGCGGATGCCTGGACCTCGCACGTCCGCCCGGCGCTCGCGGAAGCCGGCATCGAGGTCATCTCGTGGGATCAGCTCGACGATGAGGAGCGCACCCGCGTCTCGGAGTACTTCCAGGGCCAGGTCTTCCCCGTGCTCATGCCGCTCGCGGTCGACCCGGCGCACCCGTTCCCGTACATCTCGGGGCTGTCGCTCAACCTCGCGATCCGCATCCGCAACGCCAAGACCGGCCGCCAGGAGTTCGCGCGCCTCAAGGTGCCGCCGATGCTCCCCCGTTTCGTCGACGTGTCGCGCCACGGCGACACCGTGCGGTATCTGCCGCTGGAAGAGCTGATCGCCAACCACCTGGAGGACCTGTTCCCGGGAATGGAGATCCTCGACCACCACGCGTTCCGCCTCACGCGCAACGAAGACGTCGTGATCGAGGAGGACGAGACCGAGAACCTGATCCAGGCGCTCGAAGCCGAGCTCCTGCGCCGCCGGTTCGGTCCGCCGATCCGCCTCGAGGTCGGCGACGACATGGACGACCTCACGCTCGATCTCCTGATCAACGAGCTCGACATCACCGAGCAGGAGGTGTACCGGCTTCCCGGCTCGCTCGACCTGCGCGGCCTGTTCGACCTCGCGAGGATCGACCGTCCCGAGCTGCACTACCCCGCCCACGTCCCGACGACGGCGCTCGCCTTCCAGCCGCGCGAGCAGAACGGCCGCTCCGACATCTTCGCGGCGATCCGTCGTGCAGACGTCCTGGTCCACCACCCGTACGAGTCGTTCGCGACGAGCGTGCAGGCGTTCCTCGAGCAGGCGGCGAAGGACCCGCACGTCCTCGCCATCAAGCAGACCCTGTACCGCACCTCGGGCGACAGCCCGATCGTGCAGGCGCTGATCGACGCGGCCGAGTCCGGCAAGCAGGTGCTCGCTCTCGTGGAGGTCAAGGCCCGCTTCGACGAGGCCGCCAACATCGTGTGGGCGCGCAAGCTCGAGAAGGCCGGCGTGCATGTCGTCTACGGCCTCGTCGGCCTGAAGACCCATTGCAAGCTCGCGCTCGTCATCCGCGAGGAAGACGGCCGACTCCGTCACTACAGCCACGTCGGGACGGGCAACTACAACCCGAAGACGAGCCGCATCTACGAGGACTTCGGCCTGTTCACGGTCGATGACCAGGTCGGGCGCGATCTCACGCGCCTGTTCAACGAGCTGTCGGGCTACGCGATCGAGAAGAAGTTCAAGCGTCTGCTGGTCGCACCCCTGCACCTGCGGAAGGGTCTGCTGCGGCTCATCGACAAGGAGCGCCGCAACGCGCTGGCCGGCAAGCCCGCCAGCATCCGCATCAAGGTCAACTCGATGGTCGACGAGCAGATCATCGACGCGCTCTACCGCGCGAGCCAGGCCGGCGTCCCGGTCGAGGTCTGGGTGCGCGGCATCTGCTCGCTCAAGCCCGGGGTCGACGGCATGAGCGAGAACATCCAGGTGCGCAGCATCCTCGGCCGCTACCTCGAGCACTCGCGCATCTTCATGTTCCACAACGACGGCGAGCCCCAGGTGTACATCGGCAGTGCCGACATGATGCACCGCAACCTCGATCGCCGCGTCGAGGCGCTCGTGCGCGTCGTCGCACCCGCGCACCTGAAGGAGCTGAACGACCTGTTCGAGCTCGCGATGAGCGACAGCACGAGCTCGTGGTGGCTCGGCTCCGAAGGCGAGTGGACACGGCACAGCCTGGATGACGAAGGCAAGCCCCTCGTCGACATGCAGGATCGCACGATGACCGCGGTGCAGCGCCGTCGACGGTCGCGGACGGCGCGATGACCGACACCGCCGTCTACGCGGCGGGCGGTGTGCTGTGGCGCGTCGTCGACGGGAAGCTCCTTGTCCTGCTGATCCACCGCACCCGCTACCGGGACGTCACCCTGCCCAAGGGCAAGGTGGATCCGGGCGAGATGCTCGCCGAGACCGCGAGTCGCGAGATCTTCGAGGAGACCGGCATCCGGGTGAGCCTGGGCGTGCCGGTCGGCGTCTCGCGCTATCGGATGCCGAACAAGCGGCAGAAGATCGTGCACTACTGGGCGTCCGAGGCGACGGACGCCGCGATCCGCGCATCGGCGTTCGTGCCGAACAAGGAGATCGCCGCGCTGGAGTGGGTTCCGCTCAAGAAGGCGTTCGGCCGGCTGAGCTATCCGGTCGACGTCGAGATCCTCGAGCACTTCGTGCGGCTGGTGGACGAAGGGGTGCTGCAGACCTTCCCTCTGATCGTCCTCCGCCACGGCAAGGCGACTTCCCGCGACGACTGGGACGGGACGGATGCCGCGCGTCCGCTCACCTCGCGCGGCAAGAAGCAGGCCGCCGCGATCGTCGGGCCGCTCCTGGCCTTCGGGGTGCGCAAGATCATCTCGAGCCCTGCCACGCGCTGTGTCAAGACGGTCGCGCCGCTCTCGTCGGCGCTCGGCCGCCGGATCGACAAGTCGGTGCTGATCAGTCAGGACGCGTGGGAGGACGGCACCTCCGATGCCCGCGCCGTGATCGGGCAGCGCGTGCGCGCGCGCACCCCCGTGGTCCTGTGCAGCCACGGTCCCGTACTCCCCGACATCCTCACCGAGATCGCGCTGGCCACCGGCACTCTTCGCGGGTCCTACCTCGGAAGCGCATCGGCCCTCGAGCCGGGCGCGTTCTCGGTCGTGCACCTGTCGGTCGAGAACCCGGGTTCGGGCATCGTCGCGATCGAGACGCACGCACCCAAGGTCTGATTTCCGGCCGGAGCGGATGCACGCGAATACATCTTCGCCGTTCACCTTCCGTTCACCGTGGGAGCGCAGTCTCTTAAGAGTCCGCGCCTACGGTCAGTGCGGGCCCTGCACCGGGCTCACATCCCTGACACGTGAAGGATTCACACAGTGAGAATCTCCCGCATCGCCCAGGTGGGCGCTGTCGCCGCTATCGCGGCCCTCGCGCTCGCCGGCTGCGCCTCGAACGAAGGCGGCTCGACGACCCCGTCCGAGTCCGCCGGCCCGACCATCTCCGGCGAGATCGCCGGTGGCGGCGCCACCTCGCAGGAAGTCGCTGTCCAGACCTGGACCGCCGGCGTCCAGGAGGCCAACCCCGACGTGACGATCACCTACGACCCGGCAGGCTCGGGCGCGGGCCGCGACTCGTTCATCGCCGGCGCGATCCAGTTCGCGGGCTCCGACCGCGCGTTCAAGAGCGACGAGGTCACCGGCAGCACGTTCGCCGCGTGCGTCGAGGGCACCGACATCGTCGAGCTCCCGCTCTACATCTCGCCCATCGCCGTGATCTTCAACCTCGACGGCGTCGACTCGCTCGACCTGGACGCCGAGACGCTCGCGAAGATCTTCAGCGGCGAGGTCACCACCTGGAACGACCCCGCGATCGCCGACCAGAACCCGGACGCGACGCTTCCCGCGACGGCCATCACCCCCGTCGTGCGCTCGGACAAGTCCGGCACGACCGGCAACTTCACCGACTACCTGTCGGCGAACGCCGAGAGCATCTGGACCTTCGGTTCGGTCGAGGAGTGGCCCGAGACTGCCGTCACCCCCGAGTCGGCGCAGGGCACCTCCGGTGTCGTCGCGGCCGTCGAGGGCGGTCAGGGCACGATCGGCTACGCCGACGCCTCGCGCGCCGGCGACCTCGGCACGGTCGCGATCAAGGTCGGCGACGAGTACGTCGCCTACTCGCCCGAGGGCGCGGCCAACGCCGCCGACGTCTCGACCATGGAAGAGGGTCGTGGCGCGGGTGACCTCGCGATCAAGATCGACCGCACCACGACCGAGGCCGGCGCCTACCCGCTGATCCTCATCAGCTACAGCATCGCGTGCGAGCAGTACAACGACGCCGCGGTCGCCCCGGTGGTCAAGGCCTACCTGTCCTACGCGGCCTCGGCCGAGGGCCAGGATGCGGCAGCCGCCGCGGCCGGCAGCGCGCCGATCTCCGACGCCCTGCGCGATCAGATCACCGCTGCGATCGACCTGATCGTCACGGACTGACCTCTCGCCCGGCCCGGCGGTCCTTCCGCCGGGCCGGGCACCCCTTGACACCCATCCCACGACGAACGGGACCTCATGACGACCACCACCGAGCGACCGGCCAAGAGCGTGCAGCGCGCCGGCGACCGCTGGTTCTCCCGCACGGCCCTGTTCGCCGGATCGATGATCCTCGTCACCCTCGCGGCGGTCGCGATCTTCCTGTTCGTGCAGTCCATCCCGGGCGTGACGGCCACGAACGAAGACGCGTCGATCATCACGACGAACTTCTGGGACTACGTCTGGCCGCTCGCGTTCGGCACGGTGTGGGCCTCGATCCTCGCCCTCATCATGGCCGTGCCCCTGGCCGTCTCGGTCGCGCTGTTCATCTCGCACTACGCGCCCCGTCGGCTCGCACAAACGCTCGGCTACATCGTCGACCTGCTCGCCGCGGTGCCCTCCGTCGTCTTCGGCCTCTGGGGCATCCTGGTCCTGGCTCCCGCGGTCCAGCCGGTGTACGCCTGGCTCGTCGAGAACGCGGGCTGGTTCCCGCTCTTCGGCGGACCGGTCTCCGCGACCGGCCGCACGATCTTCACCGCCGCGATCGTCCTGGCGGTCATGGTCGTCCCGATCATCACCGCGATCTGCCGCGAGATCTTCCTCCAGACGCCGGTCCTGCATGAAGAGGCAGCGCTCGCGCTCGGCGCGACGCGCTGGGAGATGGTGCGGATGTCCGTCTTCCCCTTCGCCCGCAGCGGCATCGTGTCGGCATCCATGCTCGGCCTCGGCCGGGCCCTGGGCGAGACGATGGCCGTCGCCATGGTGCTCTCGGCCTCCGGTGTCATCACCTTCCAGCTCTTCACCGCTCGCAACCCCTCGACGATTCCGGCGAACATCGCCCTGACATTCCCCGAGGCCTACGGCACGAACATCAACGTGCTGATCGCGACCGGTCTGATCCTGTTCATCGTCACCTTCGCCGTCAACGCGCTCGCGCGCTGGATCGTCAGCCGCCGCAAGGAATTCTCGGGAGCCAACTGACATGACGACGACCCAGACCCCCGAGACCGCGACCGAGGTCGCCACCCCGACCACCACCGTGTCGCTCACCAGCGGGCGACTTCCGCGCTGGGCCCCCTGGGGACTGCTCGGCCTGACCGCGGCGGCGATCGCACTGGTCTTCGCGATGCTCGCCGTCGCCGGCCAGGGCGAGTTCAGCTTCGCCGGCTGGGCGATCGTGACCGCGATCACCTACCTCGTGCTGATCACCGTCATCTCCGCGATCGTGGAGGGCGGCCGGAAGGCCGTCGACCGCCTGGTCACCGGCGTCGTCAGCGTCGCGTTCCTGATCGCGATGGTGCCCCTGGTCTCGGTCGCGTACACCGTCGTCGTCAACGGCGTCGCAGCGTTCTCGGCGGAGTTCTTCTCCAGCTCGATGCGCAACGTGGTCGGCGAAGGCGGCGGCATCCTGCATGCGATCGTCGGAACGCTGCTGATCACGCTCGCCGCGGCGATCATCTCCATTCCGATCGGCATCTTCACCTCGATCTACCTCGTCGAGTACGGCGAGGGCCGGCGCCTCGCGCAGGGCATCACGTTCCTCGTGGACGTGATGACCGGCATCCCCTCGATCGTGGCGGGTCTGTTCGCCTACGCCCTGTTCGCGCTGTTCCTCGGGCCCGGCATCCGTCTCGGCATCATGGGCGCCATCGCGCTGTCGGTCCTCATGATCCCGGTCGTGGTGCGCTCGAGCGAGGAGATGCTGCGCCTCGTGCCGAACGAGCTGCGCGAAGCCGCCTACGCGCTCGGCGTGCCCAAGTGGCTGACGATCGTCAAGGTCGTCCTCCCCACCGCGATCGCCGGAATCACGACCGGCGTCATGCTCTCGATCTCGCGCGTGATCGGCGAGACCGCGCCGCTGCTGCTGACGGCCGGCGTGGCGACCTCGATGAACTACAACCTGTTCGAGGGCCGCATGATGACCCTGCCCGTGTTCGCGTACACGCAGTACATGAACCAGGGCATCCCGGCGCAGGCCTACATCGACCGCGCGTGGGGCGCGGCGCTCGTGCTGATCCTCATCGTGATGCTGCTGAACCTCGTGGCGCGCCTGGTCGCCAAGGTCTTCTCCCCCAAGCTCGGCCGCTAAGCGGCTTCCCACCCGAATCGAATCAAGAGGAATCGTGTCCAAGAGCATCGAAGTCAACGATCTGAACGTCTACTACGGCGACTTCCTGGCCGTCGAGGGCGTGTCGCTCAACATCGAGCCGCGCAGCGTCACCGCCTTCATCGGTCCGTCCGGATGCGGCAAGTCCACGTTCCTGCGCACCCTCAACCGCATGCACGAGGTCATCCCCCGCGCTCGCGTCGAGGGCAAGGTGCTGCTGGACGGCGATGATCTGTACGGCCCCAACGTCGACCCCGTGCTCGTGCGCCGACAGGTGGGCATGGTCTTCCAGCGCCCGAACCCCTTCCCGACGATGTCGATCAAGGAGAACGTCCTGGCAGGGGTGAAGCTCAACAACAAGCGCCTGTCCAAGTCCGACGCCGACGCGCTCGTCGAGAAGTCCCTCCAGGGCGCGAACCTGTGGAACGAGGTCAAGGACCGCCTCGACAAGCCCGGCTCGGGACTGTCGGGCGGCCAGCAGCAGCGTCTGTGCATCGCGCGCGCGATCGCGGTCTCCCCCGAGGTGATCCTGATGGATGAGCCGTGCTCGGCCCTGGACCCGATCTCGACGTACGCGATCGAGGAGCTGATCGGCGAGCTGAAGAACGACTACACCGTCGTGATCGTCACTCACAACATGCAGCAGGCTTCGCGCGTCTCGGACCGGACGGCGTTCTTCAACATCGCCGGAACCGGCAAGCCCGGCAAGCTCATCGAGTACGACGACACGCGCTCGATCTTCACCACGCCGAGCGTGCAGGCGACCGAGGACTACGTCTCGGGTCGATTCGGCTGATCGCCGGAGGAGGTTGCCCGACCGCCGGAGTCAGCGGTCGGGCCGGGTGATCCCCTCGGGGATCATCGCGACGCCGTACAGCGTGTCCACGAGCGTCCGCGGGTGATCCGAGGGCAGCCAGCCGCTCGCGAGCAGTTGCTGGAAGCCGATGATCGCCGAGACGAGCAGCACGGCGCGCCGACCCGCCTCGCTCGATGACACGCCGCACTCGCGCAGCAGGTCGGTGAGGTACGCGACCCGTCGCTCGGTCACCGCCGAGACCGGTTCGCGCACGTGCGCTGCGGCCGCGTCGGCGTACAGCGTGCGCTCCCCGCTGCGCTCGGTCGAGCGTCGTCCGATGATCTCGAAGAGCTTCGCGAGCCGCTCGCGAGGATCGTTCACGAGCTCCACCTCGCGGATGAGCTGCTCGGTCTCCCGCTCTCGCCACCTCTCCAGCACGGCGTCCACCAGCTCCTGCCGGTCGCTGAAGTGCCAGTAGAACGAGCCCTTCGTCGCCCCCATCGACCGTGCGACCGGCTCGACCGAGACGGCGGCGATGCCGTCGTCGCTGAAGCGCGCGTACGCGGCATCCACCCAATCGTCGCGGGTGAGTCTTGCCATGACCATACCGTACCGTATAGTCTCGTCCGATAAGACCGTACGCCAGCGTATGTAAGGAGTCGCGGATGAGGCAGCCGGAGTTCTGGTCGCTCGCCCTCGCGGAGATCGCCGACCCCGACTACGCGCACGTCGCGATCGACGTGCTGCCCGCGCACGCGACCGCCGACCCGGCCGCGTGGGCGCGCAACCTGTTCTCGGTGGGGTCGCTCCCCCGACCGCTGTCGTGGGCGGTCGCGGCACGCCTGCTGCTGAACAAGCGCCTCGGGCCGCCGGCATGGTGCGAGGCCTTCCGGGTCGCGCGCGTCGGCGGCGACGAAGCACTCGTGGCGATGGATGCCCGCCATCTCGATCTGCGCATCGGCGTCGGCGTCGACGAGGATGCCGCGCTCGTGCGCGTGGTCACTGCCGTGCGCTTCAAGGGCGACGGGGTGCGCCGGTGGTCGTGGCCCGTGCGCGCGGTGCTGCCGTTCGTGGTGCGCGGAATGATCGCTCGTGCCCGCCGCGCCCTGTCGGGCGTGACGCGGCGGTGAGACCGGTCAGGTGCGCGGGCTCAGCAGATAGGCGTTCAGACGCGCGGTGAACGTCTCGTCGACCGTGAGCGGGCGCCCGTCGATCTCCGAGATCGGCGCCGCCAGACGCACCGAGGAGACCAGCCACGCGGCATCCGCACGGTACAGGTCATCGGTCGGCACGTCGCGGTACTCGGTCAGGCCGCCCTCGCTCTCGAGCCACGCGAACACGCTCACCTGCGTGGTGCCCTGCAGGATGCCGCCCGTCGGCGCCGGCGTGACGAAGCGCCCGTCGATCCGGAGGATCACGGACGCCGTCGGCGCCTCGAGGACGACGCCGTCGGAGGACACGAAGATCGCATCGTCGGCCCCGTGGCGCTTCGCTTCGCGGATCGCCGCCATGTTGACCGCGTAGGACAGGGTCTTCGCCCCGAGCAGCAGCCACGGCGCGCGCGCCGGAACCCCGCTGTCGTATCCGCGATCGAGCGTCACGACACGCACGCCCTCGCGTCTCGGCCGCGAGAAGTCGGCAGCCGGCGCAGCGGTGACCCAGGCGGTCGGCGCGGGGCCGTGCTCGACGCCACGACTCAGGATGAGCTTGATCACGCTCTCCCCCGGTCCGCATTCGCGCGCCGCGAGGGCCACCGCCTGCCGCCACTGCTCGAGATTCGGCACCGGGAGGTCGCAGATCTCGGCGGAGTGCACCAAGCGGTCCAGGTGCGCCTGCACCTCCTGAGGGTGCGCGTCGATCACTCCGACCGATTCGAAGATGCCGTCGCCGCGCTGGGTGCTCAGCTCGCCGACGCTCAGCGCCGGGGCGGTCGGGTCGACCGTGGTGAACGTGCTGCCGAAATCGTCGCGGTGCTCATCCGCCGGCGCCGGGTCGATCATGAGGGCGAAGTGCCATGCCATCCTTCGACCCTACCCAGCGCGTCGCCGGGAATGCCTCGCGCGCCTGCTCGGTTACACTGGAACAGCCGGGCCGCAGTAACCCCGGGCTCCATCTTCTGCCGCTCCGAGCGGCCTCGCGCCGAGAGGCGTTCTGCGGCCCGGCACTTCTGTGCCCGGCGCGGAACCACTCTTCCGCGCAACAGCGATCGGCACCTGGCGTTCTGCGGCTCGGCACTTCTGTGCCCGCGGGGACGGCCTCAGGCCAGCGACTCGCGACGCCACAGCGCGGCGCACGCGGCCAGGTCCGTCGCGTAGTCGGCGAGGCGCAGCGCGCGGGTGGTGAGCGCGGATGCCCGCTCGGGCTCGGTCGCCTCGTAGTCGTCGGCCAGATGTGACGCACCCGATGCCTGCACACGGCAGAACGCCGCTGCGCGATCGAGCGCGACGGCGAAATCGCCCTGGAAGAGTCCGCGCAGGATCGTGTCGATCAGGTTGACGAGCTCGTCCGGACCGGCCGGGACGGGGGCGCCGGCCACTACCGGATCCACGGATGCGATCTCGACGCGGCCCCGCTCGTAGAGCAGCGCGGCGGTGTGCGGATCGTCGTGGATCATGAGCTGGATCAGGTAGAGCCGCCAGAGCGCACCCGGAAGCGACCGCGACGGCGAACGCGACCACAGCTCGGCGATGTCGTCGATCCCGTGCTCGTCGGTGAATGCCACCAGACGCTCGACGATGTCGCCGTCCGGATCTTCGCGCGCCCGCGCGAGCAGAGCGTGAGCCGTCGAATGAGCGACGCGTGAGACCTCGGCGGGATCCTCCGCCGCGAACCGCCGGTCGAAGAGCTCGGCCGGCCGACGCACGGGTTTGTGGAACTCCCTCGACTCGTCGCTCACCGATCCAGGCTACCCGCCGATCGGCGGAAGGGGCTCAGGCCGTCTCGATGGCGACGATCGGGTCGGACGTGGGCTGGCCGGTCGGCGACCCGCCCGAGGGCTCGATCGTCACGGCGATGACGTCGCCCGTCTCGAGCGCGCCGTCCAGCAGGGCCGTCGCGTCGCCGTCGTCCGCATCGAAGGTGCCGGCGGGGATCGCCGCTCCGTCTCGGACGAACCACAGCTCGAACGTCTCATCGTCGGCGAGCTGCGGGAGCCCGTCGGAGACGAGCACCGCTTTTCCGACCGACTCCGACCAGTGCGCCGTGACGGAGCCGCCGTCCCCGAGCTCGGCGGTCTGTGCCTGAGCATCGGGTGCCGACTGGATCTCGTCGAGCGCCACGACGGATGCCGGGGGTGCGAGCTGCTGGCTGACGAACACCGCGCCCCAGCCGACCCCCACGAGGATCGCGAGGGATGCCGCGAGCGCGAACCACGCGCGTGCGCCCCATCGTCGACGCGACACGGGCTCGACCTCGGCGGGCGCGGCGCGCCGGTCGGATCGCAGAGCACCGGCCGGAGCCGTGGTCTCGGACGCCTCGACCGGACTCGCGTCAGTCGATGCGATCTGCGCGAGCAGCGCGTCGCGCAGCGCGGGCGGCGGAGCGACGTCGGCGACGCCGTCCGCGAGCAGAGCGGCGGTCTCGGCATCCGTCTGCACGTGATGCTCCCATTCCGGATGCCGCCGGCGTTCGTCCTCGAACGCGGCGCGGTCTTCGGGTGACAGGGCATGCAGAGCGTGCCCGGCCGCCAGTTCGGCGAATTCCTGCTCGGTCACGATGTCACCCCCATCTGCACCCGAAGGCGGGACAGCCCGTCCCGCATCCTCGTCTTGACCGTTCCCAGCGGCGCTCCCACAAGCGCCGCGATCTCGCTTTGACTGTAACCTCCGAAATACGCGAGGGTGATGGCCTCGCGCTGCGGGTCGGGAAGGGTCGCAAGCGCTTCCGACACCCGTTTCCCTTCGATCCGCAGCTCCACTTCCTCAGCGACGCCGTCGTGCGCGACGCCGAGATCGCGGAACCCCGCCTTCACGTCGCGATCGCTGCTCGCCTGGGCGGACCGCACCCGGTCCACCGCGCGGCGATGTGCGATCGTGAGCACCCACGATCTTCCTTGCCCTCTGTTCGGAGCGAAACGTCCGGCGGATTGCCAGATCTCGAGGAAGACCTCCTGCAGCACCTCTTCGCTCTGGGAGCGGTCGACGAGAACCCGCAGGATGAGGCCGAATGCCCGGGGCGAAAGCATGTCGTACAGCGACGCGAATGCGGCCTGGTCTCCGTCGGCCACACGGATCAGAAGCTCTCCGGCGGAGTCGACGGGTTCCGGCCCCTGTTCGGGAACGTCCACGCCATCGATCACCACACGTCCAAGCATGCCTCAGGACCGCGCGCGCGAGCGTACGCGACGCCGAGGGTTGACAGCGCGGATTCGTCCGAACCGCAAATCTCTTCCATCCGATTCGCGGAGGGCGCCGAAGACACCGTGTAGGCCGCCTGGAGCGACCACAGCACCATCGGCACAGCGGCACCCCCCGGAGTCGCGAAACCTAGGAGGAAAGATGTCCCGCAAGAAGCTGTTTCTGCTCGGACCCCTGGCCGTCGCAGCCGCGATCGCCCTCAGCGCCTGTTCTTCGCCGGCAGGGTCGGGCGACACGATGACGGAGGAGACCACTGCTCCGCCGGCCGCCGAGGAGTCGATGACCCCCGAAGCGATGGATCCGGCCGCGGATCTCGTGGGCGCCGGTTGCGCCGCCTACGCCGAGGCTGTTCCGGACGGCGCCGGCTCGGTCGAGGGCATGGCTCAGGACCCGGTCGCCACCGCGGCATCCAACAACCCGCTGCTGACGACGCTGGTCGCCGCGGTCTCGGGTGGTCTGAACCCTGACGTCAACCTGGTCGACACGCTCAACGGCGACGAGTTCACCGTCTTCGCTCCGGTGGATGAGGCGTTCGCGAAGATCGACCCCGCGACGATCGAGACGCTCAAGACCGACACCACGCTGCTCACGTCGATCCTGACGTACCACGTGGTGCCCGGACAGATCGCCCCGGCCGACATCGACGGCACCCACACCACGGTCAACGGTGCGGACCTCGAGGTCACCGGCAGCGGCGACGACATCATGGTCAACGGCCAGTCGACCGTCATCTGCGGCGGCGTGAAGACCGCCAATGCGACCGTCTACCTCATCGACACGGTGCTGATGCCGCCGGCGATGTGATCTGACTCCCGGCTCCGGCCGGGTCCCCTGGGGGCGGAACGACCGCCGGCGCCTGCGAGGTGGCGCCGGCGGTCGTTTCGCTCGTGGGGGGATGCCGCGGAGCACCGTTGCGGCCCAAGTAGGCTGGATGGCGCGGGCCTCTAGCTCAGTCGGTAGAGCATCGGACTTTTAATCCGCGGGTCGTGGGTTCGAGCCCCACGGGGCCCACAAAGGGAATGGACGTCGCTTCGCGGCGTCCATTCTCTATGCAGCGCGATGTTCGGTCAGCGTCTCAGCTCCCCGCCTCCACCAGCGTCGCGCCCGCGTGCGCGATCTCCTCGAGTGCCCGCGCGCTGGACTCGGGATGCACCCCCTCGACGAGATCCGTGAACACGCGCACGCGGCGCCCGTACGAGATCGCGTCGAGGGCCGATGCGCGCACGCAGTAGTCGGTCGCGAGGCCGACGACATCGATGTCGAGGATGCCGTGCTGTTCGAGCAGCTGCTCGGCGGTCGTCCCGTCGTCGCCGACGCCCTCGAACAGCGAGTACGCGGGTCTGCCCTGCCCCTTCTTCAGGTGATGGGTCACCTGCGACGTGTCGAAGCCCTCGTCGTACTCCGCGCCGTACGTCCCGCCCACGCAATGGACGGGCCAGGTGTCGACGAAGTCGGGTTCGGCCGCGAAATGGCCCCCGTTGTCGTTGTCGCCGTCGTGCCAGTCGCGCGAGGCGACGATGATCTCGTAGTCGTCGGCGTGATCGACGAGGAATCGGCTGATCCGCGCCGCGACCTCGTCCCCGCCCGCCACACCGAGCGCGCCGCGCTCGGTGAAGTCGTTCTGGACGTCGACGATGAACAGTGCGCGCGTCATGATCCGAGCGTACGACGGTACTCCTCGCGGGTGAGCGCGTGCCCATCCTGCGCGATCAATTCCGCGTGTTCTGTCCCCTCGTCGGGCGCGCCCGCCTGCCGCACGTCGGCGTCGGCGCGCCACAGCTTCGACGGCCACCAGATCGCGCGCCCGATGTCGTAGGCGACCGCCGGAACCAGGAGCGAGCGGACGATGAACGTGTCCAGCAGTACGCCGAACGCGACGATGAACGCGATCTGGGCGAGGAAGAGGATCGGGATCACCCCGAGTGCTGCGAACGTCGCCGCCAGCACGAGGCCCGCCGAGGTGATCACGCCGCCGGTGGCGACCAGGCCGCGCAGGATGCCGGGGCGCGTGCCGTGCGCGAGCGACTCCTCGCGCACGCGCGACATCAGGAAGATGTTGTAGTCCACGCCCAACGCCACGAGGAAGACGAATCCGTACAGGGGAACGGCCGGGTCGGCGCCCGGGAAGCCGAGCACGTGATCGAACACGAGCGCGCTGACGCCGAGCGCTGCGGCGAAGGAAAGGATGACGCTCAGGATCAGCAGCACGGGCGCGAGGATCGCGCGCAGGAGGAGCATGAGGATCAGCAGGATGACCAGCAGCACCACGGGGATGATCGTCGTGCGGTCGCGGATCGACGTCTCGTTCGAGTCGATGTCGGTCGCCGTCACGCCGCCCACCAGCGCGGTCCCACTTCCGAGCGCCTCGTCGAGGCCGGTGCGCAACTCGCGCACGGTGTCCTCGGCGGCGACCGAGTCGGCGGCATCCGTCAGCGTCCCGATCAGCAGAACATCTCCATCCGATGTCGTCGGCGCGGGCGTCGCCGTGCCCGGCGGGCCGGGCGCCGTGTAGACCGGCTCGCCGCCCTGCAGCTCCACGGCCGCCTGGCCGGTGGGCGAGTCCTCCGAGGCGACCGCGACCGACTCGATGCCGTCGCTGTCCTCCAGCACCTGCACCGCCTGGGCGACGTCGTCCTCGGGGACGATCACATACACCGGGCTTCCCGACCCCGCCGGGAAGTGCTCCGCGAGCGCGACCTGCCCGTCGCGCGCCTCGGACGCTCCGAGCACGAGATCGCTCGACGGCACTCCGTCGGCCTTCAGCTGCAGGAGGCCGGCAGCGGCGACGAGCAGGACGAGCGTGCTCACGATCCACACCGGGCGCGCGCGGCGGGCGACGAATCGTGCCTGACGCGGCCAGAAGCCCTTCACCGGCCCGGTGAGGTCGTCGGGCAGCCCCACCGTGCCGTGCTTCGGGATGAACGGCCAGAAGGCGGCCCGCCCGAACAGCGCGAGCAGAGCGGGCAGGAACGTGAGCGCCGAGAGTACCGAGAACGCGATGCCGATCGAGGCGATCGGCCCGAGCGCGCGGTTGGTCGCGAGGTCGGACAGCAGCAGGCACAGGAGGCCCGCGATCACGGTGCCCCCCGATGCGATGATCGGCTCGAAAGACCCGCGCCACGCTTGCGTCGTCGCCGCCCAGCGTCGCGCGCCCCCGCCGATCGCCTCGCGGAAGCGCGCGACGTACAGCAGCGCGTAGTCGGTCGCGGCGCCGATCACGAGGATGAACAGGATGCCCTGCACCTGCCCGTTGAGCACCACGATGCCGGCGTACGCGAGCCACCACACGGTCAGCAGCGCCACGCACAGCGCGAACACCGACGTCAGCAGGACGAGCACGGGCAGCAGTGGCGACCGGTAGACGATCACCAGGATCACGAACACAGCGATCAGCGCGACCAGGAGCAGCAGTCCGTCGATTCCGAGGAAGCCCTTGACCAGGTCGGCGGTGAAGCCGGCGGGACCGGTGACCCACGCGTCGAGCGAGCTCGGCAGCTCCTCTCCGACGAGCGTCCGGATCTCTTCGACGACTTCGCGCACTTCGCCGCTCGCGTCGATCGGGACGAAGATCTGCACGGCCTCGCCGTCGTCCGACACGATCGGCGGGGACACACCGTCCTGGACGCCCTCGATCGCAGCGATGTCGTCGGCGAGCGTCTGCAGATCCTGCAGCTCGGCATCCGTGAGTTGAGACTCGCTCGCCACCACCACGACCGCGGGGATGCTGTCATCGCCGAGGAAGTCCGGCAGGCGCTCGCTCACCTGCGTCGCGTCGGCGCTCTCCGGAAGGAACGATGACTGGTCATTCGTGGCGACCTCGTCGACCTTGCCGAAGTAGGGTCCGCCGACCGATCCGCCGATGAGCCACACGAGCACGAGCAGAACCGGGATGCCGACCCTCAGCCAACGGGTGGGCTGCCGACCGGCGGAACGAGGAGACGTCATGTTGCTAGTTTATCTAGCAACATCCTCTCGCCGACAAATCCGTAGTCTGGAGCGATCATGCTCTCCGCCGGTCTCGCCCTCGTCGGCGCCCTCGTGTACGGCGCGGCGGACTTCTTCGGCGGTCTGGCCGCGAGGCGGCTGCGCTCGATCGTCGTCACGGCCGCGTCCGCGGCATCCGGCCTCGTCTTCCTGCTGATCCTGCTGCCGATCGTCGGCGGCGCGTGGTCGCCGACGGATGTGGTGTGGGGCGCGATCGGCGGCGTCTTCGGGGTTCTCGCGATCGCGCTGCTGTACGCGTGCCTCGCGATCGGACCGATGAGCATCCTCTCGCCGCTCACCGCGGTCGTCTCGGCGATCGCGCCCATGCTGTGGGGGCTCCTCGTCAACGGCGAGACCCTCTCGGTGGTCGGCTACGGCGGGCTGGGCGTCGCGATCGTCGCGGTCGTGCTGGTCGGCTTCATCCCGGGCGAGAAGGTCGTGCGCCCGACCACCCGCGGCCTGATCATGGCCGTGGGCGCCGGGCTGGCGATCGGGGCCTTCCTGATCGTTATGGACCGGACCAGCGATGCGAGCGGGCTCGTGCCCCTCGTGCTCACCCGGACGACGAATGTCGCCATCACGGCGGTGATCATCGCTGTTCTGGTGCTGCGAGCCCGCCGCGCGGGGCGTCCGGCGGCGTCTGTTCTCGACGTCTCGGGCGCCGTGCTGGGCGCGACTCCCACCGGCCACGCCGACCTCGAGCACGCGAGCGCCGCGGCCCCCGCTCCTGCGGTCGTCGGCGCGGCCGCGACCACGCGGTCGCGCGCGTGGCTGCTGGCCGCGGTCTGCGGAGTGGTGGATGCGGCAGCCAACACGCTCATGCTGCTCGCGCTGCGGTTGGGCGACCTGTCCATCGTGTCGGCGCTGACCGCGCTGTACCCCGCGGGGACGATCCTGCTCGCGGCTGTCGTGCTGCGCGAGCGGGTCGCGGTCGTGCAGTGGATCGGCCTCGCCCTCGCCCTGGTCGCCGGCGGGATGCTCGCGCTGGCCTGACCGGCCGAGCGGTGCTCAGCCCCGCGCGAACAGGA
>JAESFR010000275.1_pt1 | contig 16225 bp, 16 predicted proteins | sample 9266191 | NCBI WGS metagenome assembly JAESFR01 (sample SAMN14503063, study PRJNA617104) | algae metagenome | isolation source: Pleurocapsa minor HA4230-MV1 and co-occurring heterotrophs from cement on... | place: USA: Nuuanu Pali Lookout, Hawaii | collected 2009-07-20
AGGTCATCGTCGACGTCGATCCCTCCACCGTCGCGGTGGACGGCCCGGTCTACGAGCGTCCGGTCGCCTATCCCTCCTGGATCGACGCGCTGCGCGACGACTCGGCCAGCGCGCTGTCCCGCTCGGATGACGCCGACACCCTGCGCCGCCAGTTCGTGCAGCTCGTCGCCAGCCCGAACCTCGCCGACACGTCGTGGGTCACGAACCAGTACGACTACTACGTGATGGGCAACACCGCGCTCTCCTTCCCCGACGACGCGGGCATGATCCGCGTCGATGAGCATTCGGGCCTGGGTTTCGCGATCGCGACCGACTGCAACGGGCGCTTCTGCCAGCTCGACCCGTACGAGGGCGCGAAGCTCGCATTGGCCGAGGCCTACCGCAACGTCGCCGTCACGGGCGCCGAGCCCACCGCCGTCACCGACTGCCTCAACTTCGGCAGCCCGGAGGACCCCGAGGTGATGTGGCAGTTCTCGCAGGCGGTCGCGGGCCTGGCCGACGGATGCCTCGAACTCGGCATCCCGGTCACCGGCGGCAACGTCAGCTTCTACAACCAGACCGGCGATCAGCCGATCTTCCCGACTCCGGTCGTCGGCGTCCTCGGCATCATCGACGACGTCGGGCGCCGCATCCCCAGCGGCTGGCAGGACCCGGGCGAGAACATCTACCTCCTCGGCGTCACCGCGACCGAGCTGAGCGGCTCGGCGTGGGCTGGAACGGTGCACGGCCACCTCGGGGGCCGCCCGCCCGCGGTCGACCTCGGTCAGGAGCGCAAGCTCGCCGAACTGCTGCACGCGGCATCCCAGCAGTCCCTGCTCTCGAGCGCGCACGATCTGTCGGCCGGCGGGCTCGCGCAGTCGCTCGCCGAGGGCGTGCTGCGCTTCGGCGTGGGCGCGCGCGTCTGGCTGCGCGAGATCATGGAGCGCGACGGGGTGGATGCCGCGACCGCGCTGTTCTCGGAGTCCACCGGTCGCGTGCTGGTCACGGTGCCCCGCGAAGACGACGTGCGCTTCCGCGGGCTCTGCGAAGGGCGCGGCTACCCCGTGCTGCGCATCGGCGTGACGGATGCCGCCGAGAACGAGGAGTCGGCCCTCGAGGTGCAGGACCTGTTCACGGTGCCGGTATCGGAGCTGCGGGGCCTGTCGAGCGCGACGCTGCCCGCGGCGTTCGGCGAAACGATCGTCGAGCGGTCCCAGTAAGCTGGCGGCATGGCGGCGAAGGACGACGAGTACGGCGACTACAACGAGACCCGGCAGCGACGGGTCAAGATCGTCGCCTGGGTCGTGATCGTCTCGCTCATCCTGGTCGGCGGCGGGGCGACGGTCCTGGCCCTCATCTTCGGCTGACCGCCGCAGGCGGACAGCCGGAGAGCGCGCCAGCGCGTATCGAGACACACCTGAGGGTGCGCTGAGCCTGCTCCCCCCGCCTCTGCGCGACGGGTGCGCGGCGATTACGATGGCCTCATGGAGATGATCCTCCTGTTCGTCGAGAGCTGGTGGTGGGTCGCTCCGGCGGTCGCGGGCGGGGCAGCGGCCACCTACGCCGGCGTGACCACCCGCGGTCGGCGCGCCCGCCGACTCGAGCTGGATGCCGCCCGCCGCGAGGTCTCGATCGCCTATCGCGGTCTGATCGCGGCGCGCGCCCAGGTGCGCGAGGCCCAGGCGAACATGCTGAGCGCCCGGGCCGCGTCCGGGATGCCTGCGCTGAGCAGCGCCCTGGTCGGTACCCCGGCGACGAACGAGGCGCGTCGGCAGCTGCTCGAGGCCAAGCGCGAGGCGAAGTCGGCGACTCTGCTGCTGCGTGCGCGCCGAGCGCGCGTCCGCGCCACGACCGCGCAGTATCACGCGGCATCCGGATCCGATCCGCTGCCGATCGAGCGGCTGTTCGCACAGCACGACGCCGTGGTCGCACGCTGGATGGCGTACGAGACGGATGCCGCGAAGGCGATCGCGTACCCGAAGCTCAGCGATCCGAAGGAGCCGGCGACCCTCGCGTTCTATCGCGCCCACCGCGAGGCCCAGCGCCTGCGCCCGGCGTCGGCGCGCGAGCGTATCCCGCCGGAGGAGTATCTGCAGTACCGCGACGCGGTTCGCGTGCTCCAGGTGACCTTCGATGAAGCCGAGCGCCGGGCGGGCGCAGCTGAACCGCCGCCGGCGCGGCCCTCGACCGTGGTGTGGCCCGTGCCCGCGTGGAATCCGCTGCGGCTGCCGACCTCGGAGTGACGACGCCGGGCGCCGCTGGCAGTGCGCCCCGAGGCCCGCGCGAGCCGTCGCCCGCCGGTTAGCATGACAGGGTGGAGCCTTTCTTCACGTTCCTCGGCGGGTACTGGTGGCTCGTCTTCCCGCTCATGGGCGTCATGGGCGGTATCGGGAGTGCGTGGGAGCGGGGTGCCCGTCGGCGTCACAAGCGGCGCATCGAGGTGCTGCACGCCAAGGCCGAGCTGAAGGCCGCCCAGGCCGGCGCGCGGGGCGGCGTGGCCGCGGCATCCCTCCCGCCCGTGACGGGTGCGGTCGCGACCGAGCCGAGCGCGCAGAGCGGCGGCCCCACGACGCAGGCGACCCAGCTCGAGCGGCTGTTCGCCGCGCAGGATGCCGTGACCGCCCGGTGGCTGGACTACGAGCTCGACGTCGCGAAGCTCATCGCCTACCCGGCGATGAGCGACGGACGTCAGCCGCTGACGGCCGCCTTCCTGCGCGCCAAGCGCATCGCGGACGGCCTGCGGCCGGCATCCGCGAAAGCGCGCCTGTCGAAGGACCAGCTCGATGAATACCGCAACGCGGTCGCGGACTTCGAAGTGGCCTTCGACGTCGCCGAACGCGATGCCCGGCGAGTCAAGGACTCGTCCTTCAGCACCGACGAGCGCAAGCGGCTGGACACCGCGAAGCAGCTGCTGACGATCGCGATCGATCAGGCCGCGACGCCCGCCGAGCGACAGGTCGCCTACCGGCGGGTGCGCGAAGAGCTCGACGGACTGATCTCCCTGTCCGATGAGGCGATCGAGGTGCTCGAGGGCAAGGTGTCGCTCGAGCTGACCGCGGGCGCCGCGGCGGAGGCGACACCGCCTGCCGCACCGGCGTCGACGCCGATCGGCGACGTGCCGCCGCCCGCCCGCTCGACCCCGTCGGGCACTCCCGCGGGAGGCACGGGTGCGCCGCAGACGGCCCCCTGGCCGGTGCCCGCGCGCACGTCCGACACGGCGCCCGGGCGCGTGATCCGGCCCAAGCCGCACGCCTGAGGGCGGTCAGTATGGCCGCTCGTGGGCGGTTTGGCCATACCCTGTCGCGACGACGCGCACCCGGCGTAGCGTCGGCGGATGGCCACCTCAGCCGAACCCTTCGTCGCCGCGCCCAGTCCTCTCAAGCGATCGATCACGGTCAAACAGCTGTACTTCTATGTCGTCGGCGACGTGCTCGGCTCGGGGATCTACGTCCTCGTCGGACTCGTCGCGGCGGCGGTCGGCGGCGCGTTCTGGATGGCGTTCCTGGTCGGAGTGGCGATCGCCGCGGTCACCGGCCTCGCTTATGCGGAGCTCGTCACGAAGTACCCGCAGGCGGCCGGGGCGTCGCTCTACGTCAACAAGGCGTTCCGGAGCCCTGCCCTCACGTTCTTCGTCACGATCTGCATGCTCTCGGCCAACATGGCCGCCGTCGGGTCGCTCGCCTCGGGCTTCGTCCGCTACTTCGCGGGTCTGATCGGACTGCCCGAAGACGCGATCTGGGCCGCGACGTTCATCGCGCTCGGCTTCGTCGCGATCATCACGCTCATCAACCTGATCGGCATCACCGAGTCGGTGGTCGCGAACGTCGTCATGACGTTCATCGAGCTGACCGGACTCGTCATCGTGATGATGATCGGTGTGATCGCCCTCGTCGAGGGCGTCGGCGATCCGGCCGTCCTTCTGCAGTTCAACGCCGACGCCTCCGGCGGCTCGGCGATCCTGGCCGTCCTCGCGGGCGTCTCCCTCGCGTTCTTCGCGATGACGGGCTTCGAGAATGCGGCGAATGTCGCCGAGGAGACGATCGATCCGTCCCGCGCATTCCCTCGCGCACTCATCGGCGGGATGCTGACCGCGGGTGTCGTCTACGTCCTGGTCTCGATCGCGGCGGCCCTCGCGGTGCCGATCTCGACGCTCGCCGGCAATACGCTGCTCGAGGTCATCCGGGCCGACCTGTTCTTCATCCCCGCCTCGGTCATGCTCGTGATCTTCGGCGTGATCGCGATGATCGCGATCAGCAACACGACCCTCGTGACGGTGGTGGCCCAGGCCCGCATCCTCTACGGCATGGCGCGCGAAGACGTCGTCCCCGCCGTGTTCGCGAAAGTGCATCCCACGCGCCGCAGTCCCTACGTCGCCCTCCTGTTCGGCGCGGCCGTGGTGGGAGCACTCCTCGTCGTCGGGGCGGTGATCCGCAGCAGTCAGGCGGGCCTGCCCGCCGAGGACCAGCTCGACATCGTGGATCGGCTCGCGACCATCACGGTGGTGTTCCTGCTGTTCATCTATGCGCTCGTGATCGTCTCGTGCCTCAAGCTGCGCGGCAAGGACGAACGGCCGGACACGTACCGGGCCAACACCCCCCTGCTGATCGCCGGCATCATCGGCAACCTCGCGGTGCTGACCTACACTCTGATCGACGACCCCGAGGCGCTGTACTGGGTGGCGGGACTCCTCGCGGTCGGGCTGGTGCTCTACCTGCTCGAGCGGTTCTTCGGTCGGGAGCGACTGCGCCCGGCAGGGGTCGAGCGGGGCGACCCCGAAGCCGCCGACCCTCCCCGATCGACCGATGATCCGCGGACACCGGAACGGGAGGGGTGAGCCGTGCAGGTCCTCGTCGCCACCGACGGCTCGCGCGCATCGCTGGTCGGCGCCCGTCAGTTCCAGAAGATCGCCGATCCCCGCGACGTGACGGAGGTGACGGTGGTGGCGGTCGTGAGCCCGTACGCGGCCGCACCGTTCGCGAACGAACTCGGCCCGCGTCGGGCCGCCGCGATGACGGAGCTGAGCTTCGCAGAGGACGCCCGCAGCGCGGCCGACACCGTCGCCGCGGAGTTCGACGGCTGGGGTCCGCCGGTGCACGTGCAGGTGCGCAGCGGGTCGCCCGCGCAGGAGATCATCCGCGCGGCCGAGGATCTGCCCGCCGATCTCATCGTGATGGCCGCCGGCAGCCGCGGTCTCAGCCGCACGATCCTCCTCGGCAGCACGGCCGCGCGGGTGCAGCACTCCGCACCCTGCTCGGTGCTCATCTGTCGGTGATCGACCCGCCCGTCGCTTGACGCCGGCCTGGTTCTATGGTTACTTAGTTGAGTAACTAACCAGCCAAGCGGGAGTGCACGTGATCGAAGAAGGCCGAGCCCTCTTCCTCCAGATCGCCGAGAGCGTCGAGGACTCGATCATCGACGGCAGCCTGCCCGAAGAGGGTCAGGCGCCGTCGACGAACGAGCTCGCGGCCTTCTTCCGGATCAATCCCGCCACCGCCGCGAAAGGAGTCGCGATGCTCGTCGATAAGGGCGTGCTGTACAAGCGGCGCGGGATCGGGATGTTCGTGGCTCCCGGCGCGCGCGATCTGCTCCTCGCCGAGCGGCGCACCGCGTTCGCCGATCGCTACCTCTCCCCCCTGCTCGCCGAGGGCCACAAGCTCGGGCTGAGCCCCGACGAACTCGCCCGCTTGATCCTCGACCGTGCCCGCGCCCGCAGCGCGGCATCCGCTCAGGAAGGAACAGCCCGATGAGTGCTGTCATCGAAGTGCACGACCTCACCAAGCGCTATCGCGACGTGACGGCGGTCGACGCGGTGTCGTTCGCGATCGAGAAGGACACGATCTACGGCCTGCTCGGGCGCAACGGCGCCGGCAAGACGACGGTGATGTCGATGCTCACCGCGCAGAACTTCGCGACGAGCGGCGAGATCCGCGTCTTCGGGGAGCACCCGTACGAGAACGCCCGGGTCCTGTCGCGCATGTGCTTCGTGCGCGAGAGCCAGCGCTACCCCGACGACGCCAAGCCGGTGCACGCCTTCCGATCGGCGCGCCTGTTCTTCCCCCGCTGGGACGAAGAGCTCGCCCAGCGACTGATCGCCGACTTCCAGCTGCCGACGAACCGGCGCATCAAGAAGCTCTCGCGCGGCCAGCTGTCGGCGGTCGGGGTGATCATCGGGCTCGCCTCGCGCGCCGAGGTGACTTTCTTCGACGAGCCCTATCTCGGCCTCGACGCGGTCGCGCGTCAGATCTTCTACGACCGGCTGCTCGAGGACTACTCCCTCCACCCGCGCACGATCATCCTGTCCTCGCACCTCATCGACGAGGTGTCCAGCCTCATCGAGCGGGTGCTCGTGATCGACCGGGGTCGCATCCTGATGGACGAGACGACGGATGCCGTCCGCGATCGCGCGTCGACGATCGTGGGCGACCGCGCAGCAGTGGACCGATTCGTGGGCGGGCGCGAAGTGCTGCACCGCGAGAGCCTCGGCCGAGTCGCCTCGGTGACCGTGCTCGGCGCCCTCGATGCCGCCGATCGGGCGCGATTGGACGAGCTCGGTCTGGATCTCGTCCCGGTCTCGCTCCAGCAGCTCGTCGTCCGTCTCACCCAGCACGCCGCCGATGAGTCGGCACCGATCCCGGAGGTCATCCGATGAGCCGCTCGCTGAACGTCGTCCGCCTGCAGCTGACGAACCGCATGACGTACATCTGGATCCCGCTGATCATCCTGTTCGGCAGCCTGGCGATCACCCTGGCGATCTACGCCCTCATCGTGGGCGGCGGGGGCGACAGCGCCACGATGTTCTCCGGCGGCGCCCAGGCCCCGCTGTGGTACTTCATGGTCGTCGGGATCCAGGCGCTCACGCTCAGCTTCCCGTTCTCACAGGCGATGAGCGTCACGCGGCGCGAGTTCTTCCTCGGCACCCTGTTGACCGCCGCGCTGACCGCCGGCATCCTCTCGACGATCTTCATCGTCGGCGGAGTGCTCGAGCAGGCCACCGGCGGCTACGGCATCGGCGGCTACTTCTTCTACGTGCCCTGGCTGTGGGATGCCGGGTGGTGGGCGGCGTGGATCGGGTACTTCGCGATCGCGATGTTCATGTTCGTAATCGGCTTCTGGGCCGCGACGATCTACAAGCGCTGGGGCTCCCTCGCGCTGACCCTGGTGCTCGTGGGCGTCGGAGTCCTGTTCGTCGCCGCCCTCTGGCTCGCCGGGCGGCTGAATGCCTGGTCAGCGGTGTTCGCGTGGTTCGCTGGCCAGGGAAGTCTCGGCCTCACGCTCTGGGGCATCCTGCTGATCGCGATCCTGGCAGCCACGAGCTTCCTGACGCTGCGCCGGGCGACCCCCTGATCACCCCCTCGCGGCGAGCGAGCACGCGCGACCGGCGTGAAAATCCGGGGAGATTCTGACGTTTCGACCTGCCGGGACGCCCTCGAGAACGTGTTTCTCCCCGGTTCTTCACGCGGATCGTGACTGAGTTCGCCGGAACCGAGGTTCAGCGCAGCGGAACCTTCACGTCGGTGCCGCCCTCGTGGGTGAGACGGGCGCCCATCTGCACGAGGCTGGGCTGATCGACGAATCCGCCGGCGAACAGGGCCTGGCCCTGCGCGAAGGCGGGCGAGCGCTCGAGGAGCGATTCGGGCGCGTAGCCGAAAACCTCCGAGAGATCCTCGAGGTCGCGCGGCGAACTCATGCGCATGAGGGCGAGGTTGTCGCACTGCGACAGGGCGTTCTGATGCAGCTTGGACGGACGCTGCGTCGACAGGAGCAGCCATAGTCCGTACTTGCGTCCCTCCGCCGCGATCTGCACGATGCGCTCGGTCAGGAGCTTCTCCACGGGCGTCGCCGGGTCGGGCGTGCACAGGTTGTGGGCCTCGTCGATCACGATGAGTCGGCCGACCCGCTCTTCTCGGTTCTCCCAGAGGTGGTCGAGCACGGCGAGCGCGGCGGCGCGCGACTCGGCCTGCGTCGAGAACCCGCCGAGATCGACCACGGTCGCGTCGGGCTGATCGTCGATGTCATCCGTGACGCTGCGGTTCCCCCACGCCCAGAGCTTCCACTCCGCGACGCCGAGGTTCTCCAGTCGCATCGCCAGCTGGTGACGGATGCGGTCGGGGTGCGATCGGATGAACCCGACCAGATCGTGATCCTGGATGAGGGAGATGTCGGTCTCCATCCGCAGCATCGTGTTGTAGTCATCCGCGTTGAGCACCGGATCGATCTGCAGGATCGCGGCGCGCGAGCGCAGGGGCAGCGACAGGAAGCGCACCCGCAGCGGGTCCGCGGCATCCGCGTTCGAGCGCCGCACCCGCACGTCGCGCGTCGCGAGCTCAGCGGCTTCGGACGGCGGCGCGTCCTTGCGTATCTCGCCGAGCTTCACGAAGTCGGAGTTCGGATCCAGGATCACCAGCGGCAGCTTCGTGTGCAGCATGATCTGCTCGAGTGCGACGCCGAGTGCATACGTCTTGCCCGATCCGCTCTGCCCGCACCAGAAGGTGTGGCGGTTCAGCTTCGCGGCGAGCAGTCGCGCGGGAGCGGCGTTCTCGGATTCCAGCAGCGTGCCGATGATGAGTTCGTTGGCCATGAGTGGAGCTCCTTGCAGCAGGGGCGACCGGCGAGACGGGCGCGGGGCCGGGTCAGCGGTCTTCGGCCGCTTCGACGTGATGGCGGATGACTTCGGCCACGACGAACGAGAACCACTTCTGCGCGAACTCGGGGTCGAGCTCGGCGTCGATCGCGAGCGCGCGCAGGCGTGCGAGCTGCTGCTCCTCGCGCGCGGGGTCGGATGCCGGCATCCCGTGCTCGGCCTTGAGCACCCCGACCTGCTTGGTCGCACGGAACCGCTCCGCCAGCATGTACACCAGCGCCGCGTCGATGTTGTCGATGCTGCCGCGCAGCCGCCGGAGGGTGGCCAGCGCCTCGACGTCGTCGGTGCCGGGCGCGCTCGGTCGATCGGTCATGGGGTCCCCCTTGCTCCTTCCCGACGATACCGGGCGACCGCCGGGAGACGCGCGCGTGCGTCATTCATACCGAGCGGGTGACTGACGCGGAGGACCCCCGGCTCTAGAGTGTGTGCCATGACCGATGGCACTCCCTCGCCCGGGCCGCTCGCGGCCAGCCCCGCGGCAGGGACCGATGCCGCCGCTCCCGTGGCGCCCGGCTCCGCTCCCGCCACCGGCACGGCGACGGCGCTGCCCCCCGACCGGGGCACCAAGCCCTTCTGGGCACGCCTGGACAGCCCGTTCGGGGCCGGGTTCCTGCTCACCCTCGGCGGTCTGGCGGCCGTGCTGCTCGGCATCGCGTTCACCAACATCTCGACGATCATCATCTACATCGCCCTCGCCATGTTCGCCGCCCTGGGCCTGGACCCGGTGATCAAGTGGATGGGCAAGCACAACATCAAGCGGCCCTGGGCGATCGTCATCGTGTTCTTCGTCTTCGGCGTCTTCGCGATCGGTCTTCTCTGGCTGGTGGTGCCGACCCTCATCGATCAGATCTCGGAGTTCATCACGAGCATCCCCGACACGATCACGAACTTCGAGCAGACCGACACCTACACCTGGCTGGAAGGGATCTTCGGGCCGGGGCTGAACACGATCACGACCGAGATCCAGTCGTTCATCACCAACCCCGCCAACATCGCCGCGATCTCGGGCGGCCTGCTCAAGATCGGCGCCGGGATCGCCGCCGCGATCTCGGGCGGCCTGATCGTCGTCGTGCTGACCCTGTACTTCGTCGCGTCGCTGCCCGGCATCAAGGAATCGATGATGCAGTTCGCACCGGCACGCAACCGTCCGAAGGTGCGCGCCCTGACCAACCAGATCACGGAGTCGATCGGCGGCTACCTGATGGGGATGGTGATCCTCGCGTTCTTCAACTCGGTGGTGGCCTTCCTTCTGCACTTCTTCCTCGGGCTCCCCTACCCGCTGCTGATGGGCGTCCTGGCCTTCTGCATCACGATCATCCCGCTCGTCGGGCCGGTGCTGTACTGGATCACCGCGAGCGTGATCGCGCTGTTCACGAGCCCCGTCTCGGCGCTGATCTTCGCGATCTGCTACCTGGTCTACATCCAGATCGAGGCGTACGTGCTCACCCCGAGGGTCATGTCCAAGGCGATCTCGATCCCCGGCTCGCTCGTGGTGATCGGCGCCCTCATCGGCGGGACCCTGCTCGGACTGCTCGGCGCACTCATCGCGGTGCCGGTGACGGCGTCGATCCTGCTGATCATCAAACAGGTGTACTTCCCGCGTCAGGACGCCAAGGTCTAGCTGCGCTCCGCCGCAAGCAGGCAGGTCGGGGTCGGCGCCTCCACCCGCGATCGCACGTGGCCGGGCACGCCCGTGCGCTGGTCGAGTGTCAGCGAGACCACGTCGTCGGAGCGCTGGCCGGCCACCAGCAAGGTGTCCCGCGCCACGAGGTGGTGGCGCGGCCAGGAGACGCCGGCATCCACCAGCGCGACCGGGGCGAGCGCGTCGCCCGCGCCGCGCACCCGCACGGTCGCGATCGTGTCGCTTCCGCGGACTCCGGCGTAGAGGAACTCGCCGTCGCGGGATGCCGCGAGCTCGGCCGCGGTGTCGCCCGGGAGGGTGCCGGCACCCAGGGCTGTCGCGGCGACGATCCGCCAGGCGCCCTCCCGATCGGGGGCGAGCGCGTACACCTCGCAGCTGAGCTCGGCCACGACGTAGAGGTGACCGCTGGGATGTACGACCATGTGCCGCGGACCCACGCCGCGCGGCAGCACGACCTCCTGCGCCGGCACGAGTCCGTCGCCGCCCTGTCGCCAGAAGCGCACCAGATCGAGCCCCATGTCGGTCGTCGCGACGAGACCGCCGGGGAGGAACGCCGCCTGATGCGCGCGGGAGACGCGGGATGCCGCCGCCTCGTCGTCCGCGGGGGCATCGGCGTCGGCATCCGCATCGTGAGCCGGAACGAGGTGGGCGAACTCCTCTCCCGCGGCGTCACGCAGGGCGCGGGCCGCGGCGGCCAGATCGATGCCGGCCGCTCCGGGGGCGGAGGCCCGCTCGCCGTACGGATCCGATGCGGCCGGTGCGATGACGGGCGCCGACGGGCGGCCGGCGGCATCGAGCGTCATCCGCACCACGCGACCGTCGCTCCAGCAGCTCGCGACGAGCGAACGGCCGTCGGGCGCGACCGCGACGTGGCACACCGACTCGCCCGCGGGGACCGCGTCGCCGAGCGGTGCGAACGCCGCCTCACCCGTGCGCCGGAAGGCGCGGACCGTGCCGTCTCCTTCCTGCGCCGCGTACACGACCTGCAGCGCGGGGTGGGCGCTCAGCCACGACGGCGAGCCGTCGACCGCGACCGCAGTGCCGCGATAGGCCAGCTGCCCGCCGGCGAGCGCATCGTCGGGGGCACCCGCGTCGAGCACGCCGATGCCGGATGCCGACCCCCCGTCTCCTGCGGTGTACCCGCCGAGCCAGAAGCGCATCAGCGGGTTCCGTCCCGCGATGCCGGTCCCTGAGCTCGTCGAAGAGCGCGGTCCTTGAGCCCGTCGAAGGGGCGCATCAGAGCGGCGTCATTCGTCGACGAGGTCGTGGCGCACGATGACCGCATCGCGCGCTGCGCCGACACCGATCACCGAGATGCGCGTGCCGCTCATGCGCTCGAGCGCGAGCACGTAGTCCTGCGCCGCCTGCGGCAGCTCGTCGAACGTGCGCGCGCCGGAGATGTCCTCGGACCAGCCCGGGAAGTGCTCCAGGATCGGCGTCGCGTGGTGGAAGTCCGACTGGTTGACGGGCACCTCGTCGAACCGCTTCCCCTCGACGTCGTATGCGACGCACACGGGGATCTCGTCGAGTCCGGTGAGGATGTCGAGCTTGGTGAGCACGAGGTCGGTGATCCCGTTGATGCGCGTCGCGTACCGCGTGATCGGGGCGTCGTACCAGCCGACCCGGCGCGGACGCCCGGTGGTGGTTCCGAATTCGAACCCGCGCGAGCGCAGGTAGTCGCCGTTCTCATCGAACAGCTCGGTCGGGAACGGCCCCGAGCCGACCCTCGTCGTGTACGCCTTCACGATGCCGACGATGCGGTCCAGCCGGTTGGGGCCGACTCCGGCACCGGTGGCGGCTCCCCCCGCGGTCGCGGACGACGAGGTCACGAACGGGTAGGTGCCGTGATCGATGTCGAGCATCGTCGCCTGGCCGCCCTCGAACACGACGACCTCGCCGGCATCCAGCGCGTTGTTCAGCAGGAGCGACGTGTCGCACACCATGCCGCGCAGCCGATCGGCGTACGAGAGCAGATCGTCGACGATCTCGTCCGCCGCGATCGCCCGGCGGTTGAAGACCTTCACCAGCAGGTGGTTCTTCTGCTCGAGGGCGCCGTCGACCTTCTGGCGCAGGATGTTCTCGTCGAAGATGTCCTGCACCCGGATGCCGACGCGGTTGATCTTGTCGGCGTACGCGGGGCCGATGCCGCGGCCGGTGGTGCCGATCATGCGCTTGCCGAGGAAGCGCTCGGTCACCTTGTCGAGCGTCCGGTGGTACTGCGTGATCACGTGCGCGTTCGCGCTGATCTTCAGCCGGCTCGTGTCCAGCCCGCGCGCGTTGAGCGCCTCGATCTCGGCGAAGAGCACCTCGAGATCGACGACGACGCCGTTGCCGATGACGGGGGTGACCCCGGGAGAGAGGATGCCGGACGGCAGCAGGTGCAGCGCGTACTTCTCGTCGCCGACCACGACCGTGTGACCGGCGTTGTTGCCGCCGTTGAACTTCACCACGACATCGGTGCGCTCACCGAGGAGGTCCGTGGCCTTTCCCTTGCCCTCGTCCCCCCACTGGACTCCGACGATCACGATGGCGGGCATATTCACTCCTCGGGAAGGATCCGACGGTACACCCCATCCTATCGACCGCTAATCTGACCCCAACGGTTCGGGGGTCCCATGGGTTACGCGTTCGTCCGCCTGCTCGGAGCGGGAGTGGGGCTCGCCGCGATCATCGCGCAGCTCGTGCGCAGTGTGGGCAACGCTGTGGAGAGCACCACCGACTACGGCTCGGACGTCACGACGGTCGTGGCGAACTTCTTCAGCTTCTTCACGATCCAATCGAACGTCCTGGCCGTGGTCACGCTGACGATCGGGGCGGTATGGGCGTGGACGCGCGGCCGGGACTCCGCCACCGAGCCGCGGTGGTTCGCGGTGCTGCTGGCGTGCACGACGACGTACATGCTGATCACCGGCATCGTCTACAACCTGCTGCTGCGCGGCATCCCGCTGCCGCAGGGCCAGACCGTGCCGTGGTCGAACGAGGTGCTGCACGTGGTCATCCCGCTGTTCCTCCTGCTGGATCTGCTCGTTGCTCCGAAGCGGCGGGCGCTGCCGTGGTCGACCGTCTGGATCATCGTGGCGTACCCGATCGTGTGGGCGGCGTACACGCTGATCCGAGGCCCGCTGATCGTGTCGCCGGGCACCGGAAACCCCTGGTGGTACCCGTATCCGTTCCTGGATCCGCACCTGCAGTCCAACGGCTACGTCGGAGTCGCCGGGTGGGTCGCGGTCATCTCGGCGACCTTCATCGCGGTCGGCTTCCTGGTCGTCTGGGTCGGGCGTCGACGCGCCGCTCGGAAACGCACAATGTAGGCACTCTACAAATTTTCTGTCCCCCATTTGGGGGATTTCTGTAACCCGCGCGCCAATATATCGCCGCGCCGGGATCTTCCGGCGGTACATCTGTGCCATGGGGATGCCACATCCGGGGGAGACAGAAAGGTCATCTGAAATGCGTTGGTCATGGTTCAGGATCGCTGCGGCGATCACAGCGCTCTCCGGCATCGTCGCCGGATTCATCGTCAATGTCGATCGTGCCTCTCGAGCGTCGCAGGACCTCGAGCTGGTACTGAAGAACTACTTCAGCCTCTTCACGATCGTCTCGTCGCTCCTGAGCGTCGTCGTCCTCGTGGCGGCGGCCTCATGGGCGCAGCGGCACCCGGGCACCTCCCGCGAGCCGCTGGCCATCGCACTCGGCCTCGCGATCGTGGCGGGCCCGGTCTTCCTGCTGGGCATCGTCTACAACGTGCTGCTGCGCGGCATCCCCAGCGCCGCGGCGCTCGGCGACTCCGCCGGCATCGCCCTGCTGGACTCGTACGCCGCCGAGGTGCTCCACGTGGTGATGCCGATCTACTTCCTGCTGGATCTGCTGCTGGCACCGCGCCGGCGGGGTCTGCCGTGGTGGAGCCTGGGCGTGCTGGTGGCCTACCCGCTGGGATGGGTGACCTACACGATGGTGCGCGGACTGCGTGTGGCCAACCCCGACGGCAGTGAATCGTGGTGGTACCCCTACCCGTTCCTGGATCCGCACAACGGGGGGTACGCGTCGGCATTCGCCTACATCGGCGTGATGCTGGTGGCGTTCATCGCGATCGGTGTCGTGATCATCGTGATCGGCCGGTACCGCGAGAGGCGCGCCTCGGTCCGCAGCGGCCACGTGACGACCGGCGCCCTGCACGCCTGATCCCGCCGCCGTCAGTACGCACGAGCGCCCGGCCCGGTTCACCCCGGACCGGGCGCTCGTCGCGTGGGCGGGATGCCGCTGCTCGGTAGACTGAAGGGATGTCCAAGGTCCTCCAGTCCCTCCCTGTCGGCGAGCGCGTCGGCATCGCCTTCTCGGGCGGTCTCGACACTTCCGTCGCCGTCGCGTGGATGCGCGACAAGGGCGCGATCCCCTGCACGTACACGGGCGATCTCGGGCAGCCCGACGAGGAGGACATCGAGGCGATCCCCGGCCGCGCGCTCGAGTACGGTGCGGAGCTGTCGCGCCTGGTCGACTGCAAGACCGCCCTCGTCGAAGAGGGCCTCGGCGCCCTCGCGTGCGGCGCGTTCCACATCCGCTCCGCGGGCAAGACCTACTTCAACACCACCCCGCTGGGGCGAGCGGTCACCGGAACGATGCTCGTGCGCGCGATGAAGGACGACGGCGTCGACATCTGGGGCGACGGCTCGACGTACAAGGGCAACGACATCGAGCGGTTCTACCGCTACGGGCTGCTGGCCAACCCCCGTCTGCGCATCTACAAGCCGTGGCTGGACGCGGACTTCGTCACCGAACTGGGCGGCCGCGCCGAGATGTCGGCCTGGCTCGTGGAGCACGGGTTCCCGTACCGCGACAGTGCGGAGAAGGCGTACTCGACCGACGCGAACATCTGGGGTGCCACGCACGAGGCCAAGACGCTCGAGCACCTGGACGTGTCGCTCGAGACCGTCGAGCCCATCATGGGCGTGCGCTTCTGGGATCCGTCGGTCGACATCGAGACCGAGGACGTGACGATCACGTTCGAACTCGGTCGGCCGGTCGCGATCAACGGCGTTGAGTATGCGGATGCCGTCGAGCTGGTGTTCGAGGCCAATCGGATCGGCGGCCGCCACGGACTCGGCATGAGCGACCAGATCGAGAACCGCATCATCGAGGCGAAGAGCCGCGGCATCTACGAGGCACCGGGCATGGCCCTGCTGTTCATCGCGTACGAGCGCCTGGTGAACGGCATCCTGAACGAGGACACGCTCGCGACCTACCACGAGCAGGGGCGCCGGCTCGGACGCCTGATGTACGAGGGCCGGTGGCTCGAGCCGCAGTCGCTCATGCTGCGCGAGTCGGTGCAGAAGTGGGTGGGCTCGACGATCAACGGCTCGGTCACCGTGCGGCTGCGGCGAGGCGAGGACTACACGATCCTCGACACGACCAGCCCCAACCTGTCGTACGCGCCCGAGAAGCTGTCGATGGAGCGCGTCGGGGACGCCGCGTTCGGGCCGACCGACCGCATCGGACAGCTGACGATGCGCAACCTCGACATCGCGGACTCGCGCTCGCGACTCGAACAGTACGCCGGGCTCGGACTCATCGGCGGGGCGACCGGCGCGCTCGTCGGCCGCATCACCTCGGGCGAGGCCGACGAGATCATCGAGTCCGCCCAGTCGAACGACGCCGAGACCGACGCGCTCGACGAGGCGATCGAAGCGGCATCCGAGTCGGCGATGTACGACGCCGGCACCGACTGACGGGCGCTGAGCGCGCGGTCTTCAGCATCCGGGCCCGGGCGGGTTACGATTCGTGACGGCCCCGCGCGACCCGAAGGCGCGGGACTGGGGATCGCGGTGGATGACACCGCGTCCCCCTCCTCACTCGAGAGACGCTCAATGTCGAAACCCGTCACCGCTCCCTCCGACGCTCCGGATGCCGAGCGGCCGCGCCGCCGATCGGTCGGTCGGATGATCGGGATCACGGTGTTCGGCATCGTG